>Ga0307423_1001336_pt1 | contig 15016 bp, 13 predicted proteins | sample SalMarWE160310MG_FD_202154 | JGI IMG/M metagenome (GOLD analysis project Ga0307423, IMG submission 202154) | Salt marsh sediment microbial communities from the Plum Island Ecosystem LTER, Massachusetts, United States - WE1603-10 | ecosystem: Environmental > Aquatic > Marine > Intertidal zone >...
TTGGCGACCGCACCCCGCGGAGTGGCCTTGGAAGCCTGTCCGCCCGTGTTGGAGTACACTTCGGTATCGAGCACCAGCACGTTGACGTTACGTCCCGAGGCCAATACGTGATCGAGCCCACCGTAGCCAATGTCATAAGCCCAACCGTCACCGCCGATGATCCAGACTGAGCGCTTAACCAGACTGTCGGCCAGGCTGAGCAGGTCCTTCGCACGCGGGTCGTTAACCTTGGCCAGTTTCTGCTTGAGTTCCACAACGCGTTTACGTTGTTGGTTGATACCGGATTCATCACTCAGATCGGCATTGAGCAGGTCGTCGACCAGGGAATCACCCAGTACTTTGGTAATCTGCGGCAGATTTACGAGTTCGCGGGCAAACTCAGTTTGCTTGTCAACCGTCAGGCGCATACCCAGACCGAACTCAGCATTGTCTTCAAAAAGCGAGTTAGACCAGGCCGGACCGCGGCCAGCTGCGTTGACTGACCATGGAGTGGTTGGTAGATTGCCTCCGTAAATGGATGAGCAGCCGGTCGCATTGGCAATGATGGCGCGATCGCCGAAGAGCTGCGAGACCAGCTTTACGTAGGGGGTCTCACCGCAGCCGGCACAGGCACCGGAGAACTCAAATAGCGGTCGCAGCAGCTGGGAATTCTTGATCGTCGATGGATTGACCAAGGTGCGGTCAACGTCTGGCAGGTTCATGAAGAAGTCCCAGTTGGCGGCTTCGGTCTCGCGCAATGCGGGTTGCGGAGCCATATTGATAGCTTTACGACCGACCTGTGTCTTGTCCTTGACCGGGCAGGCGTCCACGCAAAGTGTGCAGCCGGTGCAGTCTTCGGGCGCGACCTGGACGGTATAAGCCATATCCGGGAATTCGCGGAATTTTGAGTCCATGTGTTTGAAGGTTTTGGGAGCATCTTTGAGCAGTACCGTATCGTAGACTTTGTGACGGATCACAGCGTGCGGGCAGACCATGACACATTTGCCACATTGGATGCACAGGTCCGGTTCCCAGACCGGGATCTCAAGGGCGATGTTGCGCTTTTCCCACTGCGTCGTGGCTGATGGATAAGTGCCATCATCAGGCAGGGCTGAGACCGGGACGTCATCGCCTTCGAAGGCGATCATCGGACCCAGCACCTCGCGGACGAACTTGGGCGCCTGCTCCGGTACTGGGGCGCGGCGTGTGAGCGAACTTGTCGCTTTAGCCGGAACTTTGACTTCGTGAAGGTTGGCCAGGGTCTGGTCGACGGCGTTAAAGTTCTGTTTCACAACTGCCTCGCCGCGCTTGCCGTAGGTTTTCTCAATCGCATGCTTAATTTCAGCAATGGCTTGTTCACGCGGCAAAACGCCGGAAATCGCGAAGAAGCAGGTCTGCATAATGGTATTGATGCGATTGCCCATGCCGGTTTTCTCGGCTACCTCATAAGCATTGATGACGTAAAATTTCAGGTTCTTGTCTAAAATGGCCTGTTGGGCTTCACGTGGTAAGGTGTCCCAGATTTCGTCTGGACCGTAGAAGCTGTTCAACAGGAAGACGCTACCAGGTTGGGCATATTTCAAGATGTCGAAGCGTTCGAGAAATGTGAATTGGTGGCAGGCAACAAAGTTCGCAGTATTGGGGGCGATCAGGTACGGGGCTTTGATTGGTTTAGGGCCAAAGCGCAGATGCGAGATGGTCAGCGAGCCGGATTTCTTCGAGTCGTAGACGAAATAACCCTGGGCATAGTTCTGGGTTTCCTCGCCGATGATTTTGATCGAGTTCTTATTGGCACCCACCGTGCCATCTGAGCCGAGGCCGAAGAACAAGCAGCGAACGGTCTCGGGGTGCTCGACTGAGAAGGCTGGATCGTACAACAAGCTGGTATGCGAAAGATCGTCGTTGATCCCGATGGTAAAGTGATTCTTAGGCGTGGGCTTGGTGAGTTCATCCAGTACGCCTTTGACCATGGCGGGCGTGAACTCTTTCGATGACAAGCCATAGCGTCCACCGATAACTTTGATCCCGGTTTGACCGGATTCAACCAACGCATTGACAATATCGAGATAGAGAGGTTCGCCACCTGATCCGGGTTCCTTGGTGCGGTCGAGCACAGCGATGGTTTTAACCGTCTTGGGCAGGGCAGCGACGAAGTGTTCCATTGAGAATGGACGGTATAGCCGCACGCGGATCGCACCGACTTTTTCACCCTTCTCGGCTAGATATTTAACCGTCGCTTCAGCCGTCTCGCCGCCGGATCCCATCAAGATGATGATCCGCTCAGCTTCTGGATGACCGCTGTAATCGAACAGGTGGTAGGCGCGTCCGACAATCTGGGTGAATTGATCCATCACATCCTGGACAATCCCCGGCGTCTTGGCGTAATACGGGTTGACGGTCTCGCGGGCCTGGAAGAATACATCCGGGTTTTGCGCGGTACCGCGAATGAAAGGATGATCCGGTGAAAGTCCGCGTGAACGGTGCTGGCGGATAGCGTCCTCGTCGATTAACGGGGCCAGATCGTCATTGCTTAATTGTTCGATTTTGGTGACTTCATGAGAAGTACGGAAGCCATCAAAGAAATGTAGGAACGGTACACGAGTCTTCAGCGTCGCTGCCTGTGCGATGGCGGCAAAATCGTGAGCCTCCTGAACCGAGCCTGATGATAGTAGGGCGAAGCCAGTTTGCCGCGTAGCCATCACGTCCGAGTGATCTCCGAAGATCGAGAGTGCCTGAGCAGCAATCGAGCGTGCTGCCACGTTGAAAACCGTGCTGGTTAACTCGCCGGCAATCTTGAACATGTTCGGAATCATCAGGAGCAGGCCTTGCGATGCTGTGAAAGTGGTGGTCAGCGCGCCAGCCTGTAGGGCACCGTGCACTGCACCCGCTGCACCACCTTCGGATTGCATCTCGATCACCTGGGGAATGGTGCCCCAGAGATTGGGTTTGCCCTTGGAAGCCCATTCATCGGCAAATTCGCCCATCGGGGAGGATGGGGTGATGGGATAAATTGCGACAACCTCGTTCAGGCGAAAGGCAGTCGAGGCAGCAGCTTCATTCCCGTCGATCGTTACCACTGTTTTTTTCATAACAACTCCTTCAATGAAACGCAGGTGGGAATACCCGCAATTTAGCTAAATGTGAATTTTATCACTAATTTTGTTGGAGCTAATTTTACCCAGTTACAAGTTTATTCCCCATTCTCCTCTTATGTTAGTAATTAAAAGCCTGTATAAGCCTGCGAGTTGTCATATTTCGGATAAAAATACGCAGGATAGTGGGATTGATGGAATTAATGATTATGCCAGAAGCTTTGCTAAGTGTGTTCTGGTCATGAATAAAGCTGCCAATGATTTCGCATCCGGCATTTCCCCGTTTTCTGCCATGCTGAGAGCCTTTTTTATGGAAATCGCTTCTACCTGCAAGAATTCATCTGCGTCCGGATCAAGCGGGTCGTAATGCAAGTCGGTAGCCAAATATACGACCATGAGTTCGGTCGAATATCCAGGTGCAAGATAAAATTGACCGATTTCTTTCATTTGCCCTGCTGCCATGCCCGTCTCTTCCCGGATCTCGCGTAAGGCGCAGGCAAGGGGTTCTTCGCCTTCATCCAAAGTTCCAGCAGGCAACTCAAGCAAATCCTTGGCTGCTGCATGACGGTACTGCCGTACGAAGAGCACCTCCCCTTTTTCATTAATAGGCAATAACACGACAGAACCATGATGCTCGACGATATCGAAATCGGTTGTGCGCCCATCTGGTAATTTGACCTGGTCGCGGCGGATGGCAAAGGCGCGGCCATGATACATAGTTTCGCTACTAAGCAGTTCGAATGACATGCTCTTTCTCCCTAAGAAAACGCCCAAGCAGAGGTTTCTCCGCTTGGGCGTTCGGGTCAAAGTTTTAGGTTACGGGACCGTAATTTGCTGTCCGACCGTGAGAGCAGCCGAGAGCGCCAGGCTGTTGGTCTGCGCGATGGAATTGGGATCGATGTCACCGTAGTAGCAGGCCACGCCGTAGATGGTTTCGTCCGCTTTGCTGACCACGAAGGTTGCAGGATGGGGGTGCCAGGCGCGTGTGCCGGGGAAGGGATTCCCGGTCTGCGGGATCTTGAGCACCAAGCCCGGTTGGAAGACCATACCGTCGGCCAAACCATTCAGCGAAAGCAATTCATCCGGGTTGAGGTTGAAGCGGCGGGCGATGCAGTAAGGGAATTCACCGCTCTGTAGTGCATAGCTGGTAGGCAGCGTGCCGACAGCAGGCGGGGTGGAGGTGATCGAGGTCGTACCCGGCGTCGAGGTGGAGATGATCGAGATCTGGGTGGCGGTAGACGTAATCCCCGTCATCACTTCGGGTGTGGCTGTAGCTGTGACGCCAGTCTCTGGTGTAATTTCGCTGGGAGTCATATTGGGATCCACTGTTCCAGGTGTTTCAGCCATCGCCGTTTGGGTGATCAGACCCTCAACAAAGTCCATTGAGGTCGGTAATGGAGTTGGAAATACACTGGTTGGGATTAAAGTAGGCGTCGCCTGGGGGGCTTGCGAAAGCGACCGCTCGCATGCGGTGGTCGTTGTGATAAGAAGAATCAGGGCAAACACCATGATCGCCCGGCCTTTGTTTTGCACCATTTGCTCATCTCCTCGAAACGGTCGTTTGGCTTTAGAATTAGAATGATGGTAGCACAACCCCGTGAGCACGTCAAGTTGCACAGAATCCCGAAAAACCTAAAAAATAACCGAAATTCTTGACCCGACACGCGAAATATTGCCATATTTTGGGGTTAACCTTTTGGTCGATATCCAAACTGCTCAGGGTACTGCAGGCCTGAAGGATTTGGTGTCCATTATCCCATCTGGTCGGTAAGAGCAATGGCATCCACTCAAATGTATCCCCTGGATTCATCTTTTTATCAATACCAATTGTTGACATTTGCCCAGGTAATGCGCAACCTTCGATGTTCTAATGTGTTATATATGTTGACAAACGAACATAATTTATGTAATATATAAACAATATCGAACAAATACTCAATTGATATATCTTTGGATAAAAAGCCGATCGAATTCTGTAATCCGATAACCAAGAGATCATGATGGATAAATATATTGACGTAATTTCATTGGCTTGCCATTCTGAATATTGAGGCTGATATGAATGCAGTCGAAAGACAGAACAAGATTGTTGAACATATTCTGGAAGAAGGGCAAATCGAAATTCCAGAGATATGTGAAATGTTCTCTGTCTCCGAGATGACTGCCCGGCGCGACCTTAATGAACTGGATCGACAGGGGATGTTGCGGCGTATTCACGGGGGTGCCGTAGCTAGCTTGGGACGGAGCTATGAACCGCCGTTCCAGACGCGCTCTTCAAAGAATCAATCTGCTAAGAAAGCGATTGGTATCAAAGCTGCCGAATTGATCTACGACGGCGATAGTATTGCCCTGGATGTCGGGACGACGACGCTCGAAATTGTGGGGGAGTTGAAGGAGAAACGCAATCTGACGATCGTGACGAATTGCTTGCAAATTGCGAATCGCGTTGTCGATTATCTTTCACTGGAGATTGATGCGCGCTTGATTTTGACGGGAGGCATTTTACGTCCCCGCGAGCTGTCTATGATCGGACCAATCCCGGAGCACGTCTATCAGGATTTGCATGTTGACAAAGCCTTCATTGGGATTGGCGGGATCAGTCTCGAGGACGGCTTGACTGAATACAATATCGAAGATACCCAGATCAAGCAAATGTTGATCCACAGCGCTCGCGAGAAAATTATTGTCACGGATAGCTCCAAGTTTGGCGTGACCACTTTTGCTTCAGTCGGCCCGCTCAATGCTGTCGACAAAATCGTCACCGATAAAGGGGTGCCGCCGGAGATGGTCGAGAAGATTCGCAAACTCGGTGTTGAGGTCATACTGGCCGGATAGATCAGACGATTGAGATCCAAAAGGAGAATGCAAGATGGAATTCAAGCTAGACTCACAAACCAAAGTGCAGCCTGAACAAACCGAAACTTATTTGAAGTTCCGCACATCCATTCCCAAGCCAACTGAAGAGGACGCGCATCTACGTCATATTTTGCGTTTTTACATTGCACGTGCCATGCAGAAGCGCGGCTTGCAGGATATCTACATCCTGCCAGAGCTCACCTTGAGTGGGCGCAAGGTCCGGGTAGACGTTATCGGTGGCGCACCGGGAAACTATACGATTGCAATTTGCGAACCGGACTCGGTGACCTCCGAAACCGAGGAAATCCTTGAACTACTCAAAGATCTGGACGGAACCGAGACGATCGTGCTGCATTCGCAATATGGGAAACCTGGCAATGTGATGGAAAAATTCCAGACGCAACTCGAGTCGAAAAAATTCCGGCTGCTGGCGGTTGTCCCGCCGCCGTTTGACGATGTGTATGAATACGATATTTGGATGTTTGAAACAACCTTCCGAGATCTATTCACTGAGGATTAATCTATGTCTGCGAATAGCAACGCCGGGAAAGTTTATAAGATCGTGGTTGCCTGTGGCACAGCTATCGCCACATCCACACATGTATCGATCAAAGTTAAGGAATTTCTCGAAGAGCGCGGCTTGCAGGCTCATACCATTCAATGCCGTGTTACCGAGGTGCCCAATTTAGCGCTGGATGCCGACCTGGTGATTTCAACCGCACAAGTTCCCTTTGACCTGGATATTCCCGTGGTGGATGGGATTCCATTTTTAACAGGCATCGGCATCAAGGAGGTGATCGACAGAATCGAAGAAATTTTGCGTTCCCGCTGATTTACAGATTTAATAATCAATAAGGAGAATGATAAATGGAAACCGTAAAAGCAATTGGGGATTTTCTGACAGGTCTTGGGGCACCCGTCATGCTGCCTATCGTGATCTTCATTCTAGGGGTCATCCTCGGGCAGAAAGTAAGCCGAGCCTTCATCTCCGCCATAACGGTTGGTGTTGGTTTCATCGGCCTAGGCCTGGTGATCACACTCCTGTTCCAGGCGCTGGGACCAGCCACAGATGCTTTGGTGAAAGCCACTGGCATCCAGTTGACTTCATTGGATGTGGGCTGGGGTGTTGCGGCGGCAATCGCCTTTGGAACGACGGTTGGGGCCCTCGTGATTCCCCTGGCCTTTGGCTTGAATATCATCATGTTGCTCTTCAAGTGGACCAAAACCCTCAACGTTGATATGTGGAACTTCTGGCACTATGCCTTTACTGGCTCGCTGGTCTACTTGGTCTCGGGCAATAACCTGCTGCTGGGTTTGATCGCTGCCACAATTCACGCCGCCGTTGCATTGCTGATTGCTGACTGGACTGCCAAGGATGTACAAGAATTCTTCAAGATTCCTGGCGTTTCCATTCCGCAAGGATGGGCAATCACCAGTGTTCCGATCATCAAGATCTTGAACTGGATTATGGAAAAGATCCCGGGCCTGCGCGACATCCACTGGGATTCTGAATCCCTCGAGAAACGTCTGGGTATATTCGGCCAGCCGATCGTCATGGGTGCCATCCTCGGTCTGCTCTTCGGCTTGATCGCCTATGGATTCGATACGCGAGTGCTGACCTTGGCCGTCCAGATGGCAGCTGTGATGCTGCTCATCCCGCGCATCATCGCCATCTTTATGGAAGGGCTGACACCGCTCTCCGAGGCTGCCCGGGCCTTCATGCAGAAGCGCTTTTCGGACCGCGAGTTCTATATTGGGCTCGACTCAGCCATCCTGATCGGCCATCCGATCACCATCGCCGCTGGCATCATCCTGATCCCGGTGACGCTCTTCCTGGCTGCCATCCTGCCTGGCAACACGACCCTGCCAGCTGCTGACCTGGCCGCCACTGCCTTCTTCGTGGCCATGGTCCCGCCTTTGACGCGTGGTAACCTGTTCCGCTCGATCCTGTACGGTACGATTATCATGATCGTAGTGCTCTACATTTCGAGCTCCTTCGCTCCATTGATGACCGAGATCGCCAAGAGCATTGGCTATGCCATCCCCGAGGGTGCGGTCCAGATTACCGGCCTGTCTGGCGGCAACTGGATTGCCTGGGTGCTGACCAACATTACCAAACTTTTCTTCGGCGGCTAAGCCGAAGCAGCATTTCCTCAGGTTGGAGAAGAGACTTCCGTGGTCTCTTCTCCAACCATGCAATCATTTCAAATGTTATTGTGAAAGACGGCTTTTTATGAATCTCGACAACATGCAACTACTTGAGCAACTTTGTGCCATTCATGCCGTCTCCGGTCGCGAAGATGCGATGACGGCCTTTGTTCGTGACATGATCCGTCCTCTGGTGGATGAGGTCAGCGTCGACAATTTGGGTAACGTGGTAGGGATCATTAAGGGCACATCTTATCCGGATCACAAGTTGATGCTTCAGGCTCACATGGACGAATTAGGCCTGATTGTGCGCAACATCACCGATGACGGATTCTTGCTGATCGAACGCGTGGGCGGCATTCCGGAGAAGACCCTGATGGGCCAGCGTATGGATATCATGACCGATGATGGAAAGCTGATTCCCGCTTATGTTGGTGCCAAGTCGCACCACATCACGGGATCGGATGAAAAATATCGAGTTCCAAATGTACACGAAATGTTTCTGGATCTGGGTTTGCCCAGCCGCCAAGCCGTGGAACGGGCCGGGATCCAGGTCGGGGATTCTGTGACCTACCACCCCAATTTTCATCGTTTTGGAGATGGATTGATCTGCTCGAAAGCACTGGATAACCGGGTTGGCGTTTTCGTGATCCTTGATGCGCTCAAATTTTTCGCTGAACATCGACCGCCTTCCACGCTCATTTTCTCGTTCACTGTGTTGGAAGAATTCTCCATACGTGGCTCGTTACCGACTGTGACACGCACCAAGCCGGATGCAATTATTTCGATCGATATTACCATTGCGCCGGATACCCCCATTGATCAGCCGCTGCATCCGGTACAAATGCGCAAAGGTCCGGCGGTCAAGTTGATGGACTTTCACGGCCGCGGTACGCTGGGTGGATTATTCTCCTCGCCTAAATTGCGCCGATTTATCGAAGCGACATCCAGGCAAGAAGGTCTCCCTCTGCAGCGGGAAGTCATCGTCGGTGTAATCACGGACCCGGCCTTCCAGTTGTACTTGGGAGATCAGGGATTCGTGATCGCAGGATTATCCATCCCGCAGCGCTACAGTCATGCCTCCATTCAAATGTGTCACGAAACCGATGTGGCGCAGATGGTTCAACTTGTCAAAGCCGTGGCTGCAGCCTTTACCCCTCAAGTCGATTTGACCCGAGGGTGATGTAAGTTTTCGATCCCATAGCAAACGAGGTATTCATGAAGTCTTGGATTAAAGAACTCTTTGGAACTGAAAAACCGGTGATAGGGATGTGCCACATGCAAGCCCTACCCGGCGATCCCGGATACGATCCTGAAAAAGGTTTGGATTCGGTCTACGCATGTGCCCGCGCGGATTTGCTGGCCTTGCAGCAGGGTGGCGTGGACGCCGTGCTCTTTTCCAACGAATTCAGCCTCCCCTATTTGACGCAAGTCGAAACCATCACCGTGGCCAGCATGGCAAGTGTGATTGCTGAGATGAAATCGGAAATCAAGATCCCATATGGTGTCAACGTATTGTGGGATCCGAAGGCCTCCATCGATCTGGCTGTGGCAACCGGTGCTCAATTTGTACGTGAGATTTTTACCGGCGTTTACGCCAGCGACTTTGGCTTATGGAATACCAATATCGGTGAAACGATCAGGCACCAGTCCGCTGTGGGAGCACAACACGTGCGCCTGCTGTTCAACATTGTCCCGGAGTCGGCTGCATACCTGGGCAACCGCCAGATCGCTGATATTGCACGCTCGACAGTCTTCAACAATCGCCCCGATGCTTTGTGCGTATCGGGCTTGACAGCTGGCGTCGAAACTTCTTCCCAAACTCTGAAACTGGTCGCGGAAGCTGTGCCGGATACGCCGGTTTTTGCCAACACTGGCGTTCGACTCGAGAATGTCGCCGATCAGCTGTTAAATGCGGACGGGGCCATCATTGGGACGGCCTTCAAAGATGATGGCGATACCTGGAATGCCGTCAACGTTGAACGGGTCCGGGCTATTATGAATAGGGTGAAGGAAATCAGGAAGGGATAATTGTGTCGTTTCGTATTGCGCCATCCCTGGCGTCTGCCCCATCGGACCATTTGGGCGAGGTTATTGTCGAATTGGAGATTGCTGGAGCAGATTACATCCATTTCGATATCGAAGATGGCTCGTTTGTCCCGGTCATGACCCTTGGGACCAAGCTGATTGCCGATTTGCGGCGTTATACCCGCTTGCCTTTTGATGTACATTTGATGATGGGAAATCCAGAATGGCTGGTACCGGAATTGGTAACGCTTGGCGCGAATCGTATTTCGGTACACTACGAAGCCTGTCTTTATCCGCGGCGCGTGCTAAGGCGGATCGTTTCATCCGGAGCCGAAGCCGGGATCGCTTTTAACCCAGCGACTCCCGTTCCCGACCTGACATACTTAAAACCCTACCTGAGGTTTGTCCTGATCCTGACCACCGAACCAGAAATGCCGGATTGCCCGTTTCTGCCCGAAGTATTGGATAAAGTCCGGCAGGGCAAGCAGACCAAAGGCCTGGAAGAAATCGAATGGGTCGTGGATGGTGGGGTCAATTCTGAGAATCTGGCCTCCGTGATTACGGCTGGCGCCGAGACGGTCGTCGTTGGGCGTTCCGTATTCAAGGAAAATAAGATTGCCGAGAATATTCGAACATTGAGAGACAGTATCTGACATTGGAGCAGTATGCAATATACACTGGTGGACCTGCTAAAGGTTGAACATATCGTGGTAGGCCTCGACGCGCTGGATGCGCAGGATGCAGTCAACAAGCTGACTCAAAAACTTGTTGTGACGGAGCATGTTACGCGCGAATTCTCCGAGGATGTCTGGCGGCGCGAGGCGACTTTCCCTACCGGTCTGCCCACCCAACCCCTGGCGGTCGCGATCCCACATGCCGATCCGGATCATGTCCTCCAGTCGGCAGTTTGCATCGGAGTGCTCAAGTCGCCGGTCAGGTTCGCGCAGATGGGCACGGACGGTTCGACAATCCTGGAGGCGCATATTCTCTTTATGCTGGCAATCAAAGAACGCGAGAAACAAGTCGAGATGATCCAGCAATTGATGACTTTGATCCAGTCCCCGGCGCTGCTGGAAGGGCTGACGAAAACACATGATCCGGATAGTGCGATAGAATTGATCCGGCAGACATTGAACGAGGCATAGATGCAAACATCTGTTTTAATCGTGACCGATGATGTCGGTCTGCACGCCCGGCCAGCATCCGAATTCGTCAAGCTGGCAGGGCAGTTCGCCTCCAGCCTGCGAGTACGGAATTTAACCAAGCAGTCGGATTGGGTGGATGCCAAGAGTATTTTGATGGTACTGACTCTGGGTGTAGAGCAAAATCACGAGATTGAATTGATGGCTGAGGGGGAGGATGAAGAGGCTGCGATTCGATCCATGGAGGAGTTAGTACAGCATAATTTTAATGGTTGATCGTTTGGAGGTGTAAGTTGTTAGATAATAAAGTTGCCATTGTCACCGGAGCCAACAGTGGGATTGGCCGGGCGATTGCCTTGGGATTGGCCAAAGCAGGCGCTTCAGTGACAATCGATTATGTTACCGATCCTGAATCAGCCGAGGCGTTGGAACAAGAAATCAACAAATTGGGGGAAAAAACGCTGATGGTGGATGCGGATGTCAGCCAGGTCGCTGATTTACAAATGCTGGTGCAAAAAACGGTCGAGACCTTTGGCCGGCTGGACATTATGGTCAATAACGCCGGGATCGAGACGCGTACGTCTGTGCTGGATACGACCGAAAAACAGTATGACAAGGTCATGGCGGTTAATTTGAAGGGCGCCTTCTTCGGCACCCAACTGGCCGCCAAGCAAATGATAAATCAGGGTGGCGGCGGACGCATCATCAACATTTCTTCGGTGCATGAAGATTGGCCGATGCCGGGCAACACGCCCTACTGCTGTTCCAAAGGCGGGATGCGCATGCTGACGCGCACGGCTGGCGTCGAACTGGCGCAGCACGACATCACAGTGGTTGGCGTGGGGCCGGGTGCGGTTGCGACGCCGATCAACCAAAGCACCATGAGCGACCCCGAGAAACTATCCAGGCTCAATGCTGCCATCCCGATGGGCCGGGTGGCAGACCCGGCAGACATCGCCAATCTAGTTGTCTGGCTGGCGTCCGACGAAGCTGGATACGTTACTGCCACCACATACTTTGTTGATGGCGGGATTATGCAATCCAGTCCGGGGTTGTGATCCATAATTATTAATATTGCGGCTGATTCGAGCAGCCGACAAGTGCATGTGTTATAAAAAGTGTGCCAGATCTTTGATCTGGCACACGCATCATTGTCTCATTTGTCTTGAACTGCCACCCGTTCTTTTCGGCGTGCCAATAATTTGCGGATGCGGGTATGCTTCTCGCGCGTCAGCGGGTAGAACCAGGCCAAGATCACCGCGCTGAATAACAAAACCGCGCCAAAGGGACCGATCAGGATGCGGATGGCGGTCAGGGCTGAGGCTGGCTGGGTGAACTGTGTCACACCTTCGGGTGGGGACTGGTAGCCGAACCAGCCCAGCACCTGCAAGGCGATGAAAATCGCCAGCGCACCGGTCAGCTTGCGAATGAAGTTCTTGACCCCGTAGTAAATGCCTTCCTGGCGGCGGCGCGTGCGCAGTTCATCCCATTCGATCACATCCGGGAAGATCGAGTCGGGCAGCACATGCGCGGTCGAGACTGAGATGCCAGCCATGACCGCCAATACCAGCACGTAAGTGATTTGTCCTGGCTGGATGGTAAAAATCAACAACTGCACCACCGCCCAGAAGCTCATCCCGATAATGTAGGCGATATGCTTGCTTAATTTGCCTGAGAGCCAGACCCAGAAGGGCAGCATCAGCACCGAGGTGATCAGCAGGAAGGCGAAGACGGTCGATTCGAGCGGCAGGCCGAGTGCCTTCTGCAACAGGTTGCCGCGCGCCACCCAGTACAGCATGAAGAACGGCAGCACCAGCGCCACCAGGTCGAAGGTGATCCAATTTAGCATGTAAAGTACCGTCGCAAAGCGGAAGGGGATGTTCGACCAGGCCACACGCACTGTCACCAGGAAGGGCGTATCCTGCTCTTGCTGGATCTCCTCTTCGGAACGTACGCGTTCCTTGACCACGAAGAAGATCAGCAGGAAAGGAAGCACCGCCAGTCCGCCGAAGAGCGCCGCGACGACCATGTAACCCTGCTGCTGGGTCGCGCCGGAAGCCAGAACCCCGTCTACGATCGCAGGAGCAGCCACGGCCGTTGCCAGAGACGCGAACAGGTTGAAAAACATGCGAAAGCCGGTCAGGCTGGTGCGTTCGTCGTAATCGGGGGTGATCTCAGGAGTCAGCGCATAGTAGGGCACACTGACGAAGGTCTGCAGTGTATCACTCAGCATAAAAGCCACTGAGACAGTCACAGCCAGGGCGAGCTGGTTTTCGAAAGGCGGTGCCCACCACAACATCAGAAAGGCCAGCGCGAACGGAATCGAAAAGAACAGCAGGAACGGGCGGCGCCGGCCCCAGCGTGTGCGCACCTTATCGCTGATCGTGCCGACGATTGGATCGTTGACCGCGTCCCAGATGATGCCTACCAGCGCGGCTACCGAGGCGATGCGCGGTTCCAGTCCGACCACGTCGGTCAGAAAGATGGCATAAAAGATCTGGCGCAAGGTGCCGAAGCTGGCCAGGCTCCAGTCACCGGTCCCATAAGCCAGTTTGAGCCATAGCGAAAGGTGGCCTTCTCTGGCAGTTTGCTTCTGCATTGCATACTCCTTTGGCGAGGGTTGTCAACTTTGCTGCATTGGGTATAACAAATCTAACACCAATAACTGCAAATCACCTCGCCAAGCAACAGGCAATCGGTTTTCACGTTACAATATCCGCATGTCCTCCCTGGCAGATAAACTCAAAGCTTTGGGCGTTAAACTCGGGACCTCCGAGCTTAGTCCCTCCAAGGCCAGGCACGGCACTCCGATCGAGAAGATTTTGGATGGGCAATTCCAAACCACGCCGCGCGGCGAGGCCTTCGTGGTCGAACAGCAACATCCGAGGGAGTACCGCCACGGGATTTTTCCGATCCGCCTGGAGTCGCCGCTGGATGTGGTCGCGGCTTGGGCGCAGGACGCGCGTCTCGCAAGCTTCGATCCGGCTTCCTTTATCTTCCTGGATACCGAGACCAGCGGACTGTCCGGCGGGACCGGGACATACGCCTTCATGGTTGGCGCGGGACGTTTCGAAGCCACCGAACAAGGCGAAGGCTTCCACTTGCGGCAGTTCTTCATGCGCGATCCGGCTGAGGAACCGGCTATGCTGGAGGCCCTGGCTGAATTCCTGGCCCCGGCCCAGGCGCTGGTGACCTATAACGGCAAAGCCTTCGATCTGCCATTGTTGCGTACGCGCTACATCATGCATAACATCCCGCTGCCCTTTGAAAATTATGCCCACGTGGACCTGCTGCCGCTGGCGCGTCGCTTGTGGCGCGACCGTCTGCCCAGCCGCACCCTGAAATACATCGAAGAGAACGTGATGCTGGCTCCGCGCACCAGCGAGGAAGTGCCCGGTTACGAAATTCCCTGGCTGTACTTTGATTACCTGCGCAGCGGTGATGCTGAGCCGCTCAAAGGCGTTTTTTACCATAACGCAATGGACATCCTGGCCCTGGCAGCGCTGCTCAATCACACTGCCGGGCTGCTGGCCGATCCGCTAAGCGGGCAGGTCGCGCACGGGCTGGACCTGGTGGCGATTGCGAAATTATATGAAGATCTGGGCCGCTGGGACCAGGCGGCGCGCATCTATGAGCACGGACTGGAAATGGAACTAGACGAAAGTGATTTTGCCCAGGCTGTGCAGCGTCTGTCGATCCTGCAGAAACGCCGCGGTGACCTGGACCAGGCCATCCGCTGGTGGGAGCAGGCCGCCGCCGAAGGCCACGTCT
>Ga0307423_1001337_pt1 | contig 15012 bp, 14 predicted proteins | sample SalMarWE160310MG_FD_202154 | JGI IMG/M metagenome (GOLD analysis project Ga0307423, IMG submission 202154) | Salt marsh sediment microbial communities from the Plum Island Ecosystem LTER, Massachusetts, United States - WE1603-10 | ecosystem: Environmental > Aquatic > Marine > Intertidal zone >...
ATCATCGTCGACGCCAGCAACAAAATACTCCTTGGGGATGCCCACGACCATCCCCTTGAGCCCCCTTTGCAAAGCCGCTGTGAAATCAGGCACGTCACGGGGAACGGAGGTGGAGTCACTGGGGTCATAACCGCAGATTGCGTTCATCAGGATCGCACAATCCGTCACGTCCTTGGTCAGGGGGCCGATCTGATCGAGGGAAGAGGCAAACGCCACCAAGCCGAAACGAGAAACGCGGCCATAAGTGGGTTTGAGGCCCACCACACCGCAATGTGCCGCCGGCTGTCGTATTGAGCCGCCGGTGTCGGTGCCAATGGCGCCAATGCATTCATCAGCGGCCACGGCAGCCGCAGACCCCCCGCTGGAGCCGCCGGGTATCCGTGTTAAATCCCACGGATTCCGGGTGACGCCGAGGGCTGAGTGCTCTGTTGACGAGCCCATGGCGAATTCATCCATGTTGGTTTTGCCTAGGGTAACGGCTTGGGCCTTTTCGAGTTTCACTGCCACCGTACTGCTATACGGCGGTATGAAGTTTTCCAGGATCTTCGAACCACAGGTGGTCCTGATCCCTTCCGTGCACAGAACGTCTTTGACCGCCAGGGGGATTCCACAGAGCCGTCCGCCTTTTCCCTGCCGGATCAAGTCATCTGCGGCTGCAGCCCTGACCATAGCACGGTCCTTTACCAGCGTAATGTAGGCACCGACCCGATCCTCCACCTGTTCTATACGGTCAAAAACCGAAGAGGTTAACTCCACAGAGGTGATTTCACCCCTGGTCAGGAGATCGTGGGCTTGGTGTATCGTCAGTTGGTATAATTCCATGGCTGTGTTCCAGCATACATCATTGTCCAAAACAGCATGCACCGTTTTCTATGCCCTGCAGGCCGTCGTAACACGATCATCCAATCACTTTGGGTACGATAAAGCTTCCATCCTCCGATTCGGGAGCATTGCCCAAAGCACGCTCCACGGGTATAGAAGCCCGGACCTCATCGTCACGAAAGGCATTGGTGATGAAAATGGCGTGAAAGGTGGGAGGAACCTCATCTGTTGCCACACGGTTCAGGGTATCCATATAAGCGAGGATGTCTCCCAGCTGTCTTGTGTAAAGTGCTATGGCTTCCTCGTCAAGATTGAGTCGCGCCAGTGTCGCCACGTGGACCACCTCTTCCTTCGTAATCTTCATCACACCCGGCACCCTCTTTCAGTCATTGCGGACAATCATGGTCTCAAGCCTCTCCTCCCTGAGCTTGGACGCGGTGGGCCCGGCTTCCTTTGCATCGGCAAAATGGCCGACTCGAACCCGGTGATAGTTGCCCCTGTTCGGGAGGCTCGCTGACACTTCGTAGGCATCGTATCCTTTTTGTCTGAGACGAGCGATTAATGCCCGCGCCTTTTCAATACGCTTAAACGCCGCAACCTGAATGGTATAGCTTCCAGGCTCTTCGGCCACGGGGGGGGCGGAAATTTCTCCTTGCGTTTCCGCCACTTCTTCCCCGGTTTGTTCCGCAGTTTTCGGCCCCGCCGGTGGAACGCTCGGTACCGCTTCTATGATCTCGGGCTCGGCGGGGGTTTCGTCCCTCTTTGTGACCGCTGTCGAGGGCTCTTTCTGTTTATCGGTGAGGGCCTTGTAAAAGTCAAGATCCGGATCCTTGGAAATAACCTCGGCCTCTCCCTCAGAGGTCGGGTCCTGTGTCGGCAGCATCTTCTCTTTCAGCGTGATCAAATCCCCTTTGAGCTTCGGCACATCAAAACGGACCGGAGAGAGGCCACGCCCAACCAGAATGCCGAGGACAAACATCCATACCATGGCAAAAAAAGTGATGCTGCCCCACACGAGAAACTGCCTGCGGCCAAGATTCAGGACGGATCGGGATCCTTGTTCCGGACGGGGTCTGGGCTTTCGGATATTCGGCTTCATGTGAGGGGCAATCGTCCTACATGACTTCGGGTGCTGACACGCCCATGAGGGTCAGCCCGTTTCTTATGATGTTCCGGATTCCGGAGACCAGGTAGAGCCTTGCCGCCGACAGCCTGGCATCATCACTGACCACCTGATGCCTATCCCGGTCATGGTAGTAGGCGTGAAAGGCTCCTGCCAGCTCCTTCAGATAAAAGGGGATGCGATGCGGTTCCATAAGACGGGCACTTTGTTCTATGACCTCCGGATATCGGCTCATGAGCTTGACGAGCTCCATCTCCTCCGGGAGATTAATAAGTCCCGGAAAATCGTCGGCCCAACAGACATCGTCATAACCCCGTTGTGCCGCCTTTCTCAGAATATTGGAAATCCTGGCACAGACGTACTGAACATAATACACGGGGTTTTCGTTTGATTCTTTTTTGGCCAGTTCCAGGTCGAAGTCCAGAGGGCTGTCGTAGTGTCTCAACAGAAACATGAAACGGGCCGCATCGCGTCCCACCTCATTGATGACCTCTTTCAGAGTGACAAACTCGCCGGTCCGTGTAGACATGGTCACGGGCTTTCCATCGCGCAACAGGTTGACAAGCTGAACCAAAAGGACCTGAAGCTGCTCCTTGTCGTGTCCAAGGGCCTGGACGGCCGCGGAAACCCGGGGAATGTAGCCGTGATGATCAGCGCCCCAGATATCGACGATGCGGTCAAATTTTCGTTCAAACTTGTCCTTGTGATAGGCGATATCCGACGCAAAATAAGTCGTCAACCCGTTGGCCCGCACCACCACGCGGTCTTTCTCATCACCGAAGCGCTCGGTCCGAAACCACAGGGCTCCGTCGCGTTCATAGATGATATCCCTTGCCCTGTGATTTTCAATCACATCGCGCACGGCCCCGGAATCATACAGGGACTGTTCGCTGAACCAGCGATCAAATGTAACACCGAAAGCGGCCAGGTCCTCACGAATTCCGTCGAGAATGAGGTCGGCTGCAAATCGGGCACAATGCGTGACCGCCTCTTCCGCGGGGAGGTCGAGCAGGCGTTCTCCTTCCCGGTCCAAGAGTGCCTGAGCCAGGTCTTGGATATAGTCTCCCTGGTAACCGTCTTCGGGGAAGTCGAGCTGCTTGCCCAGGCGTTGTTGATAGCGGACAAACACAGACCGGCCGAGCGTCAGAATCTGCCGGCCCGAGTCATTCACATAATACTCCTTCTCCACCTCGTAACCGGCTGCCTTCAAAACGGCGGCGAGCGTTTCTCCCACCGCCGCACAGCGCCCGTGTCCCACGTGGAGCGGGCCTGTGGGATTTGCACTGACAAATTCCACCTGGAGTCTCTGCCCTTCACCGATCCGCACGGTCCCGTACGCCTGGCCGGCTTCATGAACCGCCCGGAGAACCTCATACCATCGATTGCCGGCAATAAAGAAATTGACGAAGCCGGGCCCGGCGACTTCCATTCTTGAAATCAGCCCGCCGGGATCTTCCATATGATTCATGAGCGTCTGGGCGATGACTCTCGGCGCCTTTTTTTGAGATGCAGCCATCGTCATGGCAAGATTCGTGCTGTAGTCGCCATGGGCTTGAGCCCGAGGGATCTCCAGCACGATAGACGGGGCAGGATCGACAGGCTCAAGCTGCCCAGCCGAAACGGCCGATTCATAGGCTTGTTGCAACAGGCGATGAAGCTTTTGTTTCATAGGATGATGGAGGATACGCTTTTCGTGAAATCCTGATTGAGCGAACCGGCCTTCACAAGGGGGCACACGCCGTTTTTGTGGGTGGACCCTAACCAGTTTTCAGACCCAAGTCAAGGGCCAAACCTTGACCGGTCCGCTGCATTAGGGATTGACACCAATCAGGGCAGAATCTATGATCAGCGCACCCGTTCAAGGTTTTTGGGTCCCGATCGGTTTGAGGATTTGAGGGTGCTAATATGAGCGAGTAAGGGGGAAACCATGACCGAAATCATTGACGTCACAGCAAGGGAGATCTTGGATTCAAGGGGCAATCCAACCGTGGAAGTCGACATGATGCTTAGCTCGGGCGCTGTGGGACGGGCCGCCGTTCCCTCAGGCGCTTCAACAGGTAAGAGGGAGGCTTTGGAGCTGCGGGACAAGCGCCGGAAGCGTTACGGCGGCAAAGGCGTGTCAAAGGCCGTTCAGAACGTTAAGGAAGTTATCGCCCCCGGTGTCTTGGGAATGGATGCTGCAGACCAGGCCGGCCTTGACCAGAGGCTGATCGAACTTGATGGCACGCCCAACAAGTCCAAGCTGGGCGCCAATGCCATCTTGGGCGTTTCCCTTGCCGCGGCAAGGGCTGCCGCCCAGGCCGTTCAAATCCCTCTGTACCGGTACATCGGCGGTCTCAATGGAAATGTGCTCCCCGTGCCCATGATGAATGTCATCAACGGGGGAGCCCACGCAGCCAACAACCTGGACATCCAGGAGTTTATGATCATTCCCATGAAAGCTGAAACATTCGCCGAGATGATCAGAATGGGTGTAGAGACGTTCCATGAGCTGCAAGGGGTCTTAAAAGCCGAAGGCCACAGTGTGGCTGTTGGCGATGAAGGGGGATTTGCCCCCAACCTAAAATCTAACGAGGAAGCCATTCGTCTGATCATGAGGGCGATCGAGAAGGCTGGCTACGTCCCAGGGAAAGACATCGCTCTCGGTCTGGACGCGGCGGCCAGTGAGTTTTATCAAAAGGGTCAGTATGTATTAAAGGGCGAGGGAAAGAAGGGCATGGGGTATAAAGCCCTGATCGACTATTATGAAAGACTCACAGAGACTTATCCGATCCTTTCTATTGAAGACGGCCTCGCCGAACAGGACTGGGTCGGATGGGAGGTCATGACGCGACGCCTGGAAGACAGGATACAAATTGTGGGGGACGACATCTTTGTAACCAATCCCAGAATATTTGAAAAGGGCATCAATCGGGGCATTGCCAATGCGATTCTCATAAAGCTGAACCAAATCGGGACACTGACCGAAACTTTGGAGACCGTGGCCATGGCACGGGAGGCCGGCTACGAGACCATTATCTCGCACCGTTCGGGCGAGACGGAAGACACCTTTATTGCCGACCTGGCCGTTGGTCTGAACAGCGGGCAAATCAAGACCGGCTCGGCTTCTCGAACTGATCGTATCGCAAAGTATAACAGATTGTTACGGATTGAAGAGGAACTCGGCTCAGGCGCAAGGCTCTCCGAAGTTTATGCATGGTGAGGGTGTGCCATGCTTCTCACCCTAATTAGGGTTTTACTCGAAGTAGACTTGGGCCACCTTGTCCCATTTGTTTTGAACCCCGAGAATGAGTTCCGCCACTTCCCGGACGGCACCCCTGCCACCACGGGCGAGTGTCACGTAATGGGCAATATCGAAAAGATATTCGGAGGCGTTGGCTACTGCGACAGCAAACCGCACCCGGTTCATGACGGGCAAATCGACCACATCATCGCCGACATAGGCAGTCTCCTCGATTTTGACCTTCTTCTCGGAGAGCAGTTTTTCGAGAACGGGCACCTTATCCCTCACCCCCTGGACCACGTCCTTGATGCCTAAATCGGCGGCTCTTTTTTCTACCAGCGGTGAACTTCTACCGGAAATCAAAGCTGTTTCGATGCCGGCTTGTTTCAGCATTTTGATGCCATGGCCATCCCGCACATCAAAAGCTTTCGACTCTGTGCCGTCGTCGTGATAGTAAAGCCGACCATCTGTCATGACCCCATCAACGTCCAATACGAGCAGCTTGACTGCCTCCACCCGTTTTCGGACCTCGGCACCGAGTCGTTTTGTCACCGAAGGACTCTTGACCTGCTCCGTGGTGCGTAACTCTTCGAGGAACCCCAATCTCTTTGTCATGAATATCTTACCCCCAGCTTATGGTCTCCAACAACGTTTTGACGTTCAAGGGAATTTCAGCCGATATTTTAGTCCACAACATCCCTATATCCTCGTTGAATGAAAATCTCAACCCACTTATCCTCGCTATGAGGACGATTCCGGCCCCGGCGGCTTCTTGACAAATCAGAGCGCATTCGCTACTACTAAAAACAGTTTGAATATCCCTGCAGCCGGGTTAAGACGGGATCTCCGCCACAATGTCGGCGGACAACTCCACGATGCTCCGACAAGACCTGTCGACGAGCTTTGGTCGAATCGCTGCGGGGAATGCATTTGCTGTTGCGGTTCAAAGCCCCATCCGGTCTTACCCCGGACCGTATGGCGAGCCTGCCGGAAAAGATGAAATTGCAAAGAGTTTTCGACAAATGTTCGTCCTGTCCGGGCGAACGCCGTGTCCGGGCGCATTTGTCTCTGAACGTGATCGGCTGAGTCTTTTTAAATAGATGAAGGGATAGCATGAAACGGTTCAACAGGATTACAGTCACAGCGGTCGGGCTGATTCTCATGGTCTGTGGGATGCACTTTGCTACGGCCGGTGCCGAAGACTACTGGCAGATAACCAAGCGTCGAGAGCAGGACAGAGCCTCCGGGGTTCCGCCAAAGGTCCTTGAACTTCAAAGCCGCGAAAAAGTAATCCCCCCTTCCTTGGAAGAAGCATGCGACATCGCCCTGAAAGCAGCTGAACAAACAGTACAAAGTCTGATCGATACCGGATACCACAATGGAAGGCGTCTCGTCGTGCCGGACCAGTTCAGGACTATCCAGGGTGCGATTGATGCTGCAAAGTCCGGCGATGTGGTTGTTGTGAAGCCCGGGACTTACTATGAACTGCTCGTCATGAAGGATGGCGTGAAGCTTGTGTCCGATGCCTCAGGGGAAGGAAACAAGCTCGAGGCTGTGGAGGGTGCCAGGTTGCAACTTCCCCTCAGGACGCTTCAGACCATTATTGACGGCTCAAAGGCCGGGCCGTCCGATCATGGCCGTGGTATGATCGATTTCGATCCGGGCGTTGGCCGAAATACAATTGTTGACGGTTTTACGATTCAGAATCTTCCGATGCAAAACCATCACATTCCAGGACATGCCCATGCCCTGAATCTGCGGGGCGCCAGTCCGGTGATCATGCATTGTTACGTTCGAAACAATGGAAGTACGGGGATTGGAAGTCACGTGGTGTATGGAGATCAGGACGATCCGATGCCGCGGCGCGATTTCCGCTGGGCGAACGTTCAATACCAGGCTGAAGGCGTGATCTACCGTAATATTGTCTGCGGCAATGTCGGGCTGGGCATCGGGTGCAACCATTTTTCCGCACCCCACATCCTTGGAAACGAGGTCTTCTCCAATGACGACAGCGCGTTGGGCGAAGAGCCCTCACCAGGCATCGGGGCCCGGCACGGTGCGGGGCCCATGATCGTCGGCAACATCATCCACCATAATCCCGGGGGGGGCATTCTCAGCAAGGTCGGTGAACCCCAGGGCGTCCATCCCATCGATCGGCCCACCCATCCCACGATCATGAAGAACGTGGTTTACGAAAACGGAAAACTGAAACCCGGAATCTCTTCCGATGAGGCCGGTTCCGTCGAGATGCCTGTTAAATTCATCAGCAATTTTATCTATGATGCCGGCGTCGTGGGCATCGGAATCATGAACCAGTCTGTCTGTATCGTCGAGGGAAACGTGGTGTCCGGCAGTGGATCTCCAGGGATCGTGGTGAGCAACGCCACGGCTCTCAAGCTGAATGACAACAAGGTGAGAGGGGCAGACGGACCGGGATTTCTTATCCTCAACGGCGGGAAGGTCCTCGAGATGACCGGCAATGCGGCCGATTCCAACAGGGGCCCCCGGTTCGTGGGCCGTGGCGGCACAATCGTCGCCCCGGGGCAGTAGCCGTGGCTTACGCAGGGAAGGCGTTTGGACGATGAGTGTGGTGAACGAATCCGATCTCCATGACTACTTTGCCCTTCACAGGCAATACGAACTCGCAGACGACCCGTTACTGGCGCTGGAATTGGACGAGCGGTTGTCTCAATATAAAGATCGATTTCACAAAGATGCGGAAGCGGTCCTCGGTCTTCTGTCCTCCAAGCAAAGCGAGTTTGCGGATCAATACGAAAACACTTACAAAGATTTGGTCTTTGACCTCAAGGTGCACGCAGACACGATTGAGAGAATCAAACAAACCCACCGGTACGATGTCGAGCGCGAGATGTGGGTGCCGAAACAGATTGCAACCGGGAAAAAGGGATGAAGCCTGCAAGGGTGTTCATCCATGGGCTTTTGGGCAGTAGCGGCGGCGCCAAGGCGGCATTTTTTCGCAAAAGGTATCCTGACATGATCATCGAAGACTTCCGCGGTCTCCTTGACAAACGGATGGAAACGCTGAACCGTCTGCTGGCTGAAAAAGGTCCGTTGATTCTCGTCGGTTCCAGTTACGGGGGCCTGATGGCGTCCATCTACACGCTCGGCAATCCGGATAAAGTGAGGCAAGTCATCTTGCTGTCACCCGCCCTGGCTCATCGCGAAATTGATCCGTATTTGGAGGAGCGCACAGATACCCCTGTTGTTATTTACCATGGTAATAAAGACGATGTGGTTCCCTTGGGGCCCGTTTATGAAAATGCGCACCGGGTCTTTAGAAACTTGACTTTTAACACCGTTGATGACGACCACGTCCTGAGCAAAACCTTCACTCGCATCGACTGGGACATGCTCCTTGAACGGTGACCCATCAAAGCTTACTCCTCCACCTCATGCCATGAGGGACTCTTTGAAGCATGCTGGTCGATAAAAAGTACGTATCCGTCAAATTCAGCCACGCCAAGCTCAAGAGAAGGCACGAGGCCCTTGCCGTCCTCTATGACATCGGCAGCGATTTAACGAGTTCTCTTGGCCTTCCGGAGATCCTTGACAGGGCCATGGTCAAGGTTTGCCACCATTTCAAGGTAGACGCCGTCCGCATTTATGTCATGGATGAGACGCAGACTCATCTCAACCTGGCGGCTTACAAGGGAATCCCACAAACCGAGGTGGATGACTTGCGCAGAATCGAAGTGGGTGAGGGTTTCTCAGGCAAGGCGGCGCGAACCAGGAGTCTTATTGCTCAGAGGGTTTCTGATCTGGAAAACGGAACACGGATTTCGCTTCTTCACAGCAAGGGATTCAACGTCATTATCTGTGTACCGCTCATCGTGAAAGACAGGGTCGTCGGGGTCATGAACCTGGCTTCAAAGCGGATGATTACCCTCAGTGAGGAGAGAATTGATCTGTTGATTGCCATAGGAAATCAAATTGCCATCGCCATAAACGTTGCTGAACTTTATGCGGATTTAGAGAAGAAAGTGGAGGAGATCAAGGAGAAAAAACGCGAGCTGGAATTTTTTGCTTACACGATGTCACATGATCTTAAGAACCCGGCTATCGGCATCGCCGGTTTCGCCAACCTGATGAGCAAGAAGTATGGACACAAGCTGGATCAAAAAGGAAAGATGTACTGTGACCACATGCAGCGGGCAGCCGAGCAGATTGAAAGATTCACCACTGACATTAACGCGTACATTAAGTCCACGAAAGCCCCCCTCACGATTGAAAAGACAGATGTCAGGAAAATTATCACCGATATCAGGCATGAATTATCTCCTACCCTAAAGAATCGAAAAATCAAATGGTCGGAGCCCCGTGCCATTCCCGAAATTATGGCTGACCGGATGGGTATAACGCGGGTTCTCAGAAACCTGATCGACAATGCCCTGAAACATGCGGGAAAGGGCCTCACCAAAATTGCCATAGCCTACGATCAGGACAAGGACTTCCATTTATTCTCAGTGGCCAATGACGGCGCGTCCATAGAAACCCATGAGCCGGAAGAAGTCTTCCGGGCATTTCGGAGACTCCCGGCTTCCGCTAAGACCGAAGGCACGGGTCTGGGTCTTTCCATTGTGAAAGAGATCGTGGAGAGCCACAAGGGAAAAGTCTGGTTTGAGTCAAAGCCGAATGATACCAGATTCCATGTATCCATCTCAAAACATCTGAAACCCTGAAAGCGACAGGGAGGGGGTGATCAACTGTAGGGTTCTTTCCGCCACCCGTTCACGGGTCGCCCCGAGGCGGGAGACTTCACGGCCTGGCATCTACCGCCAACACCCTACATAGAATACCGTATTTTTTTACGACAAATACACGATTCACCGTATTGATTATTCCGTACCGACCTGGTAGGAGGGGCAGCAACGTCGATTTTTGGTGAATCTCACAATACGATGAGAACGCATTGAGAGAATGGCAAAAGTCGTGGCATGCAACACGATTCACAGCAGGACATATCTTTTCGAAGAACCTCCGTATTTGAAATAACAGTCATCATTATTGTTCTTTTTTTTTCAATCGCCCTAGTCTGGTGGATGAGTCATGGTGGCGGGCACCGACCTTCAGAGGCGACATCGGCTGCGATTTATGTGGGAGACCGGTTGTTGGAAGAGGTCGACCTTAAGGGAAACAGACTCATTATGCTGCCTGTGGGTGAGATGCAAGTGGAGGTAAAAAACGGTCAGATAAGAGTTGCCTCCTCAGACTGTCCCAAAAGAATATGTGTCAACACGGGCTGGATAAGGACCCCGGGACAGGTTATCGTATGTGTACCTAACAAGGTCCTCATTCAGATCAATACAGGGGCTTCACCCCTTCTTGACGCAGTCGTCCAGTAAAAGCCCTGGGAGAGGGTTATGTTCAAATCAGGGGAAGATTCCAAGGTCTACAAAATAGCCCTTCTGGTCTCCATGTCCTGCGTCCTGCAGATCTCCGAATCAATGGTCCCTCATCCCATTCCCGGGCTGCGACTCGGGCTGGCCAACATGCTGACCCTGGTTGCCCTGGTCACGCTTGGTTTTAAGTATGCCCTTCAAATAGCCGTTTATCGCACCATACTGAGTTCTTTCATTGTGGGAACTTTTATGTCTCCCACATTTATCCTGAGTTTTTCAGGGGCCGTCGTAAGCTCGGCAGTCATGGGGCTTTTGTACTGGCTGTCGGGCCACAGCAATCGTTACCGATTCAGTCTCATCGGGATAAGCATTCTCGGTGCGCTCTCTCACAATATGGTTCAGCTGTCACTGGCGTATCTCATTCTGGTCAAACACAAGGGAATTTTTGTGTTTTTTCCTTGGTTGTCCATTGGCGCCGTGGTCATGGGCTGGATTACCGGGGCCGTTGCAGCCCGTGTGTGCCGCCAGCTAAAAGACGTGCAAGAACAAAAGATCATCTCGGACGTGGTTCAAAACGGTTCCTCTGCCCCCTATTCCCATCATTACTCACCTGGAAGTTCATTTCTGCATCGGACACGGCCTGAGGCAAAGATCCTTATAATTGGGGCTGTATCGTTGGTCCTTCTGCTATCGGCCAATCTTATCGTCTGCCTGGGCCTGTTTCTATCCCTGCTCGCTGTGGTCGCATTTTCCAATACGCCTGTTTCTTTCCTTCTGCTGAGGGTCAGAAAATATTCTTCCCTGGTATTCGTTGCCTTCTCGTTACCTCTGTTTTTCAATGCCGGCACTCACATTATATTTGAGACGCCGTATTTCAGGCTTACACAGGAGGGTCTCAGTACCGGAGCCGTATTCTCCTTTAGAATTATTTTTCTGATATTCGTAAGCTCGATATTGGTGAGGACCACATCGCCCGCGGAACTCACTGCCGGATTGGCAAAGGCTTTATCTTTTTTACGATATGCGGGCATTTCTGAGAAAAGGGTGGCTATGCTGCTCTCCCTGTCTTGGGTGGGCATTCCTTTTTTCTGGGAAACGGCCCGCGCAACGATCCGGTCCGCAAACGTGAAAAAGACCAAGAATTTGCGCCGGCTGATCCCTGTTCTAAGCAATCTTATCGCTAAGCTCTACCTGGAAGCCACCCCGGAAAATGACTTTTGGAAAGGTGCGTATTTCGAACAACAAAAAAACCTAATGCCGCAAAGTGCAAAATCGGAGGCGGTGAAGTAACCACGAGACGCTATCGGAGTACCCGCAGGGGAGATGGTGAGGCAAACCAAACCGGGCCGTAGTGAGTGTCCGAAGCTTACCCTGAAGGAGGAGACGATGAAGAACAGAGCTTTAGAGACACTTCTTGCAATAGGTGTGGCGGTTGCGTCCCTGGCAGGCTGCGGTGGAGAACAGCCTGTGGATATCGGAAAAGTGACCGCCCAACCCAAAGCCTTTGTCGGGTCGGACACCTGTAAGATGTGTCACCTGGAGCATTACGACTCCTGGAAGATGACGTTGCACAGCCGGGGGCTCCAGGATGCCCTGCAGAACAAAGATGCCATCCTGGCCGATCTGGATGAGCAGAGGATCCGCGATAGTGTCGCCAAGTCGGACGATGTATTGTACGTGCCCGCGGACAAGATCTACGTGCCGAAGACCGACGAGGTTCGCTACACCATGGGAAGCCAGTGGAAACAGTTCTATGTGGTGGAAAAGGCCGATACACTGTACGTTGCCCCGATCCGTTACAATATTGAGACGCATGCCTGGGATGCCTACTACGAGGAAAACTGGGACAAGCGACCGTGGCTCTTGGAATGCGGCGGCTGCCACGCCACCGGCACGGACCTTGAAAAAAAGACGTTCAAGGAGCCGGGCGTATCCTGCGAGGCCTGTCATGGAAAGGGTTCCTGGCACGCGGCCCTGCCCAAGACCGCGGTTTTTGAAAAGCGGCAGACGATCGTCAATCCTGCCAAGCTCACCCTGGGCGTTGCCGTTCAGATCTGTGGGTCGTGCCACAACAGAGGGGAATCCACAAGAGTCAAGGGGGCTGAATGGCCCGTGGGTTTCGAGCCGGGGCGGGCTTTGGAAATCTACTTCCGTTCTCCGTTCTACTCGACGGATGATGTGAAACAGACGTATGCTGATGCCTTTACAGAGGGACATCACCAGCAGTACATTGATTGGCTCCAATCGAGGCACTTCACGGAAGGCGTGACCTGCACGTCTTGCCATTATGTCCACCAGATCGGCGTGCCCCCCACCCGATCGCAGACCATGTCCGCAGGATCCCAGCAGTGCTTTGAATGCCATACCATCTTGAGCAAAACGTTGGGTCATGCGATACACTCCTTTGCCAATTGTGTCGGCTGTCACATGCCGCGGTTCGTCAAGAGCGACGAATCCGGGCTCAATCACAGTCATGTGTTTATATCTATTTTGCCGATCGACACCCTGAAGAATCCGGATATTCCGAACTCCTGCCAAACCTGTCATGCCCACAAAAATGCGGATCTGAAAAAGCTCCAAGAGGCCGGATTTCCGGGATCCACCTTGGAGTTGGATCAACCGGGAGGAGCGGACGCAGAGAAGTGGTAGCAGGAGGCCGTGGGGCGATGTGCGTTGTGGTGGGGACCCGACGGCGTTGAGCTCGGAGAAAAGCAAACGATGTTGATGAGGCATATTAATGGAAGACGGATTTGGCCGACGATAGTCCTGCTGTTTGGGTTGGTTGCTGTCCCCACCACGCTGCCGGCCCAGGAGGAAGTCTCCTCTGCCATACGCCGCTACAAGGATCGCGAGGCGAGTACCGGGTTTTATGAACAGTATGAAGCCAAACCTTTTCTCCAACGCCCTTTTATAAGTATACCCGGCGTACGACGTGGTTTTTTTCCGTACAGTCCGTCGGCGGCTCAGGTGCGGATTCGAACCAGGCTTGCAGACTCCCATCAGGGCCTCAAATTCTACTGGAACCTCCGTTGTGAGGATTGCCATGCCAAAGAGACCAAGGATATCCACACGGTTCGGGCAAACCTGACATGCCGTCAATGCCATGGCGGCGAGCCGATTGCCGGCCTTCAGTACTATTACTCACCCTTTAACCTCATCAGAAGGCATGCTTATGTCTGCGCCAAGTGCCACGAAGGCGCCAGTGCATCTTTTGCCAGCTATGTGGTCCATACGCCCAACCCGGCAATGGCCTCCACAAGAAAAACCTTCCCGTTATTGTTTTACGTATTCTGGGCCATGGTCGCTCTTGCTGGCGGGACATTTCTGGTTTTTCTCCCGCACACGGTGGCCTGGGGAATCCGTGAGCTTTTTGTAAAGGCAGAGAAGACGGAAGATGACTCCGAAAAAGGCCGATAGAATCCTTCGATTCAGTCCGGCTCAACGACTCTTTCACGTGACGCTTATCCTGCTTTTCCTGACCCAGGGCGCCACGGGGTTGGGTCGCATGTATATCGAGACCGCTTGGGGCAAGGGGCTGGTTTCAGTCTTCGGCGGCTATGAAGCTTCGCTGACCGTCCACAAATATGTCGGTTTTTTGATGATATGCGGTTTTGCCTTACATGTCCTTTATCTGCTTTTTAGAATCAACTGGCGGGAGTTCCCCGCTAGCCTTTTCAAACCCGATTCCATCGTCCCCCAGGTTAAAGACCTTCAGAATTTTTTCCAGCACATTGCCTGGTTTCTGGGCGTGGGGAGAGCTCCGCAGTTCGACCGCTGGGGCTACTGGGAGAAATTTGATTATTGGGCCGTTTTCTGGGGCATTCCTCTGCTGGCCGTTACGGGCCTGATTTTGGCTTATCCCGTGGGTTCCAGTACGTTCCTCCCGGGCTGGTTTCTTAATGTGGCTTTGTGGATCCATCGCATCGAAGCGATGCTGGCCATGGTGCATGTATTTATCATTCACTTTTTCATCGCCCATCTGAGACGACACAATTTCCCCATGGATCGTACCATGTTTGAAGGCAGCTCGAGCCTGGAGGCTACGCGCGACGAGAAGCCTGCCTGGATTGCGCGTTTGGAACAGAACGGAAAACTGGAGACGCGGCTTGTTTCTGAAGCCTCACCGAGGATTCGTCTGTTCTATTATCTATTTGGTTATGCCGCCCTGGGTGCCGGCGTCTTTTTACTCGTTGGCGGTATCGTCAACAGCCCGTATGTGACCTGGTAGGGCGTTCTGGATATGAAAAGATTAAAGCAGTCTAATCACTCTTGATCAGCATGGTAAGCAGAAGGGAGGCAAAAATGAAGTCAAGTATCATTTTGGCGGCCGCCTGCGCTTTTCTCTTTCTCAGCGCGGGCTTTGCCCTGCCCGATGAATTGTCGGACCTCAAGCAACAGATCGAGACGTTGCAGCAAACCATCGATCAATTGAAGAGCCAGGTAGACGAGTTGCAGGAGAAACAGGCAGCTCAGGCCGAGCAAGC
>Ga0307423_1001339_pt1 | contig 15004 bp, 12 predicted proteins | sample SalMarWE160310MG_FD_202154 | JGI IMG/M metagenome (GOLD analysis project Ga0307423, IMG submission 202154) | Salt marsh sediment microbial communities from the Plum Island Ecosystem LTER, Massachusetts, United States - WE1603-10 | ecosystem: Environmental > Aquatic > Marine > Intertidal zone >...
TAAAGGGTGGTAAAAACATTCGATGGTTTCTTCTTAATCGTCGATAGTTTTTTTTATTGGTTCGTTGTGCTGTAAATAAAAAAAGCCGCGGGTTTTTCAGCACCCACGGCTTTAATGATCGAAAACTCCAAATGATCAGTCCATGGGCGCACCTCGCGTGTGCATCATGGACATCATGCTGTAAACGTTCGATATGGATGGATCATTCGTTGTCATATCAATTACCATTTGGTTGTGATACATTGTAGTATCAGAAGCGATGAATCGATGTCAAGTAAAAAAATAAATCACCCTTATTTTAACAAATCGACAGGTAAACAGAAACATCGTTGATGAAGCGGTCGTGATTCTTGTCTTGATTCGAGTGCGCAATAACATGCTTTTATTCAACAATTAAAACCGATATATCTTCAACGGCATGAATGACTTTCTGGGATACGCTTCCAAAGAGGAATTTTTTCAAACCTGAATGACCCCGTCGTCCCAAAACGATCAGGTCATAACCGGTGCGGCCTTCTTCTATAATCGTCAACGCGATATCGATCTTCATTACTTCAATTTTCGTTAAAATCGATTCTGCTTTAAAGCCGGCTTCCAAAAATACCTGCCTTCCGGCCTGTAGCGTCTCCTCCAAAAGCCGCTTTTTTTCATCTTGAATCGTCCGGCAATAATCCGGATATTGTTTTGGAGCAAATCCTTTGATAAACGGCGGGTCAAGTTCGCATAAAAGATCCACATTGGGGACCACGCTGAAGAGGGTAATGACCGAATTTTCGGAAACGGTTTTTGCCGCAAATTCGACAATCTTTGAGGATATTTCAGATCCATCCAATGCGATTAAAATTTTTTTGGGCATTTGTTTTCTCCATATTTTTATTTGAGTATTTCTCAAAGGTCTCGTTACATCACCGTTCTCGACACACATACCACTTTTCCGATAATATGGAAACTGTCCATCTCATTCGGACTTAAGCAAATTGGTTCATAATCTTTATTTTTGCTTCTTAAAATCAGTTTGTAATGATGGCGAAGCCCCTGGTTCCCTTTAAATATTGACAATTAATTGATAATATGTGAAATAAAATCAAATTATTTGCCAAGCATCTTCCTGTTAACGTTTGTAAACATACGAAGATAAATAATGCGACACCTTTCTACACATCTGATCGCTTTTCCATTTCCAATATCAATATCATCTTCAGCCGCATTATATTGTATAACATATCAAATAGTTATAAAATTTAACCCAAGAGTGATATACGGCAAAAAAGCCGCCTATTAGAAATAGACTGCATTTTAGCCGTATTTCACATTTCAATATGGAACAATTGTTGACGCTAACACATTGTATTGTTTCTATTTTATAATTATTCGGCAGCAAATTGCCGTAATTAACTACGGCTATTAGGCCGTATAATCTATGTTCGGTTTTGATATGAAAACTGTACTTATAATTGGGGCTGGCTCCACAAGAGCGGAAGCTTGTACAAAACAATGTCCACAAAGGACATTACCTCCTTTAGACACAGATTTTTTTCATCTTAGTAATTACCACAAGGTGAAAGAAAATATTGAAATTCTAAGCAGATATATAAGGCGTAATTATTCGATCGAATTGTCAAAAAGCCCTTATCCTAGAATGGAAGAAATTTTTGGTATGGTTTATTCTGATACAAGAATGAAACCACCACCATCAGGATCAAAGGAGGCTTACGTCGCGCTATTGGGTATATATAAAAGGGTAATTTTAGAAACTACCAACCCATTATCACCTACTAACAGAGGTCCTCTCGCCAAACTATTAAAAAATACTCTGCTCAAGGGAGGTTGTAATATAATTACATTCAATCAAGATCTTCTAATTGAAAAAGCGCTGGTTGGTCTAAATGATATCCGCAGTGTATGGTATCCAAACGATGGTTATATGAGAAATTTTTCTATGACAGTTCCAACAAGTAAAACAGTCGACCGGTTTAAGACAGGTGGTAAGCTTTATACTTCAAAAGTAGGTTTGATGAAACTACATGGGTCATTAAATTGGTATACTCTAACAACAAGTAAAGATAAAATTCCTTCAACTATGACATCCAGCAAAGAGATAAAATGCACTACTCACATTAAAATTCCTCCAGAATTGACGTACGTAAGTAGTGGTGGCTACAGGAAAAATTGGTTTACTTGGCCGGTAATTATCCCTCCTGTATATGAGAAGGGAGCTTTTATAACTGATGCAATTACACCTATTTGGAACTCAGCAAGAGATGAAATTAAAGAAGCTGATGAAATAATTGTATATGGTTATTCATTTCCAAATGCTGATCAGCAATCAAAATCCTTTTTTAGAAGAGCGAGAGTTAAAAATACAACTTTGAAAAGGCTCATAGTAATTAATCCTGATCCAAATGCGGCTTTAGTTGCTAACAATCTTTTTACTCCTCCACTACTAATAGTAGCGAAGAATGTTAGAGATTATATCAATAATTCTTAGCTAACAGTGTCACCGAACATTGCGCTGTAGCAGACAGCCAGGGCCGTAGCATTTATGACAGGACGAAGTAGATTGAAATTATCCATATTTTTAAAGTCAGTAGCAACCCTGGCTGCTGCTAAGCTTGGCGTTATGGGCACAATCATTTGATGTTAGTCGAAAATAGGCTTTTCAATTTTAAGTTACCATCAATTCAATAATAATTGAGTGAACTGCTTTCGATTACACACATTCCTATGCGTGAAATAAAATATGTAATTTTGGATTTGCGATGAAGATTTTGAACCGAACAATTCACCTGAGTGCAGCTGATATAGTAGGTCATTTAAACTGCAACCACTTGAGTGCGTTAGACATTCAGGTGGCAAAAGGCTTGCTCGCTAAGCCTGATCATTTTGATCCGCTACTAGAAATCCTCAGGGAGCGGGGGTATCGCCACGAACAAACTTATATTGAGCATCTTCGAAATCACGGTTATGAAATTACAGTCATAGATGGCTTCGACATTACTGATGAAACAGTGGAAGCCACAATAGAAGCGATGCGAGGAGGAAAGGGGATTATTACCCAAGGTGCATTGCGCAGTAACCGATGGAGTGGTCGTGCAGACATTTTAAGGCGCGTTGAGGTTCAGAGTGACTTCGGAGATTGGTCATACGAAGTGATCGACACAAAGCTTGCACGCGAAACAAAAGGAGGAACAGTTCTACAGCTCAGTCTGTATGCCCATCTACTTACCGATATGCAGGGCGTTACGCCTGAGAATATTTATGTTGTTGCACCATGGTCTGATTATGAACCTCAAGTATTTCGAGTTGCCGACTATGCTGCCTACTTCCGTCGCGTCAAGAGAGCTACAGAATTAGCCGCTGATATTGATAGTAATACCATCACCTATCCCGAACCTAAAGAGCACTGCGTAATTTGCCGATGGCGCACTCAGTGTGATCAGCGACGTCGCGATGATGACCATTTGTGTCTTGTCGCAAATATCACAAAAAATCAAATATGCGAACTGCAAGCCAATGGTATAACTACAACTCAAGCTCTTGCTAATATGCCGATCCCAATACCGTTCGTACCTCGAAAAGGTTCGCCAATGTCAATTGAGAAAGCTAAGGCGCAAGCATCAATTCAAGTCCAAGCGCGCGAAGTTGGGGAACTTAGATATGAGCTTCTTGACATCGTACAAGAGGCAGGCATAGCAGCCCTGCCGGAGCCATCAACTGCAGATGTTTTTTTTGATATTGAGAGTGACCCGTTTGTTGGTGAGCACGGCTTGGAATATCTATTCGGATATGCATATGGGGATAATCAAGGTGATATGTCTTATACAGGAGAGTGGGCTTTTACTCGTGAGGAGGAAAAAGCAGCTTTCGAGCGTTTTGTGGATTTCATAGTTGAGCGCCGTGAAGCAAATCCAGAGATGCACATCTATCACTTTTCCCCCTATGAGCCATCTGCGCTCAAGCGCCTGATGGGGAGATATGCGACACGCGAAAATGAGATCGACAACCTTCTACGCGGCTTGGTGTTTGTTGATCTTCTCAGCGTTGTCCGCAACGCTGTGCGAGCAAGTGTTGAAAGCTACTCGCTTAAAAAACTGGAACAGTTCTTTTGTTTTGAACGCAGGGTTTCTTTGCATGAAGCCAATGTTGCTTTGACAAAAATTTCGGCGGGTCTGGAACTCAATGACGTTCCATCCATAGAAAATGATGCGAAAACGATCGTTAAGGATTACAATGCTGATGATTGTTTTGCAACAGCAGCTCTCAGAGACTGGCTTGAAGACCTGCGATCCCAACTCATTAGTCAAGGGAAAGATATTCCGCGTCCAGCGCCGGGACAGGAAGGCCCAAGCGAGGAATTAGATGAACAAGCCCAACGAGTTCAGGAATTAGTGACACGACTAACGCATGATGTGCCTGTTGATCCTGAGGCTCGTACCAATGAGCAACAGGCACGTTGGATACTTGCACATATTCTGGAATGGCATCGCCGTGAAAATAAAGCTGCCTGGTGGGAATTCTTCCGACTCAGAGACCTTACTCCTGATGAATTGGTCGGTGAACGAGCAGCAATATCCGGTTTATCTCTAATCAATACAATCAACCTCAGCCCAAGGGGTATTCCTACCGATCGTTATCACTTTGAGCAACAGGATACAGACTTACGCGGTGACGAAGACTTGAGAGCAATCGGTGGGGAAAGCTTCGGCAAAGCAATTGCTGTCTCTACTGATGCACGTACAATTGACGTCAGAAAAACTGCAAAAACGAAGGACATTCATCCCGAAGCAATTTTCGCTCACACGGTCTTCAACTGCAAGGAACAAGCAGCCTCGCTGTTTCGGCTGGGAGAATACGTGGCTGGAAGCGGTATTGAAGGCGAAGGGCCATTCAAGAGTGCTCGCGCACTCCTATTACGCGAGCCACCCAACCTGCGAGGCCAAAACATTCAGGAAGATGGCGAGGATGCCTTTGAGGCTGCTTTGCGCATTTGTCACCATCTCGATGCAGGAATTTTGCCCATTCAAGGTCCACCGGGTACTGGAAAATCATATACGGGTGCACGGATGATTTGCTCGCTTGTTCAACAGGGTAAAAAAGTTGGAATCACAGCTAATAGCCACAAAGTGATTCGCAACCTTATTGATAAGGTACTTGAAGCTGCCCCTGAAATGCAAATCAATGTAAAATGCATACAAAAACCAAAGGAGATAGAACCGAATCAAGCGTCGTTAATTTTTGTGAAGAAGAATGAGGATGTCTTTGGAGCAATTGCTAGCGGGGCTGCACAAGTCGCAGGAGCAACTCATTTTCTATGGTCTCGCGAGGATGCTGGTGACATCGTTGATGTTTTAGTAATTGATGAGGCAGCTCAGATGTCACTTGCGAATGTTCTGGCCATCTCGCCTGCGGCACCGATACTGATCTTACTTGGCGATCCCCAGCAACTTGAACAACCCATGCAAGGCTCCCATCCAGAAGGAACGGATGTTTCAGCGCTGGATCATATCCTAAAGGGTCAGCAAACAATTAGAAAAGAACAGGGGTTGTTTCTGGAGAAGACCTTCCGACTTCATCCAAGCATTTGCAGATTTAATTCAGAGCTTTTTTACAATGCAAAACTTACATCTGAGGAAAATTGTGCCAGTCACGAAATCAGCTCTAACGGTTTACTTATTGGTTCTGGTCTTCGCTATCTGCCAATCGATCATGCTGGCAACACAAGCTCATCAATTGAGGAGGCAGATGCTGTCAAAAATCTTGTTGAGCGAATTCTTGCCGATAACACACGATGGACCGATAAAGATGAGATAACCACACCTGTTATACTGGAAGACATTCTGATTATTACGCCTTACAACGCCCAGGTTTTTGAGATTCAACAGCGCCTACCTCATGCACGCGTGGGTACGGTTGACAAGTTTCAGGGACAGGAAGCGCCTATTGCGATCTATTCTATGGCAACATCGAGTTATGCGGATGCCCCGCGAGGAATGGAGTTCCTATACAGCTTAAATCGCTTTAATGTTGCTATTTCACGTGCCAAATGCATGTCCATTCTGGTTGCATCACCAAGCGTATTTGAGGCGGATTGCAGAACACCGCGCCAAATGCAATTAGCCAATGCGTTTTGTAGATACTTAGAAATGGCTCAACCCATTTAGGATTTAGAGTAAGATAGTATATTTTTTGAGAAGTATGATTGATAAGATTTGTCCCATAACAACTCATTCAAGGTGACAGCTTACGCTGCGCTTTCTGTCCGCTGAATTTAAATTTAAAAATCGTACCGACAGGGCCATCGGGAACTTTTGTGCTTATTTTCTAAATCAAACCGAAAGCTCGGTTCGAATAAACAGGCTGCACAGAGAGAAAATCAAACATTATACTTATGCTAAAAGCTATACAATTTTCAAAAACAAAAAAATGCAAGAACCGATCTGAAAAACGATGGGATTGAATCCCCATAGCAGTGGGTGAAGCGGCTCAGTTCAACATGATTGTATCTGGAATTTTGCTGCGCAAAACTCCAGATACAATCTTTAACGTTCGGCCGTAATATACTACAAGGACGTAATTCCATATGATACCGGAACACTATAAAAATAGAGAACAGACTTTCATCAAGCACACAATTCTCAGGCGATACCTTGAACGTCTGTTTATGATCAAAGGTCAATTCGAGCCTGTCATATGCTATATTGATTGTTTTGCCGGTCCATGGCAGGAGGATAGCAGTCAAATGCATGACACCTCAATTGCCATTTCGCTTAAGATTATGAATGATTGTCAGGTTGCCCTTGCAGAAAAGCGTAAAAAAGTAAAATTTGCCGCTTTGTATATCGAGAAGGACCGGAGAGCTTATGATAAATTGGTAGATTTTCTTCAACTTGATGAGTGGGCAAAAATAGAAACAAAACCTCTGCATGGTGATTTCTTCACTTTGCGCAATGCAATTTGTGATTGGTGCAATAACAATTCTTTTGCTTTTTTCTTTGTAGATCCAACAGGTTGGAAAGATGTGGTTGAGATTGAGACATTAAGGCCACTTTTGCAGCGTAAAAAGTCGGAATACCTTATTAACTTTATGTTTGATTTCATCTTGCGTACACATACACAGGAAGCATTTGAAACTCATATGCGCGAAATATTCGGAATAGTCCCAAATACAGCAAATATGACTTCTAACGAGCGAGAGGAGTATCTAATAAGGTTGTATCGAAACAGCCTAAAAAAGGCTTCAACGCAATATGATAAAGAGCCAAGGACAGCTCGTGTTAGAGTATTGTATCCAAGCCAAGACAGAACTTTTTTCGATTTGATTTATCTTACTCGTCACCCTATGGGCATAAGAGCCTTCATGGAGGAATCAGAAAAAGTCGATATTATTCAAAGAATGGTTCGCGCTAAAAAGAAACAGGAAAAACGTATCGAAAAGACTCGTCAATTAGAAATGTTTGATGACAGCGATAGCTCGTCGAATGAGGGCAATATCGATCTCTCTGAAGTCAAGGAATATTGGCTATCAAAACTGGCATACACTTCAAAAAGATTCGGTTTGGATGAGCTTGCGGATATGCTCGAAGAGACAGACTGGTTCATATCACACTTTCAGGCAGCGTTTAAAGAGTTGCAGAAAGAAGGAAAAGTAAGGAACATTGATTCAGCTCGATTTCGACCGAAAAATGTTGTACACTTTCATGCAAATAAGCATACTGGTGAACTATTAAAGAAAGAAAGATTATGAGCACACAAACTTCAATAGAATGGACAGAACTAAGCTGGAACCCAACAACAGGTTGTACTAAAGTATCGCCTGGTTGTGAAAATTGTTATGCAGAAACAATGGCCCGTCGTTTGAAAGCTATGGGTCTTAAAGGCTACGAGAACGGCTTCACACTTACGCTTCAGCCTGACAGACTGAATGAGCCGCTAACCAGAAGAAAACCTAGTATGTACTTCGTGAACTCTATGAGTGACCTATTTCATGAAGACGTTCCTGACAAATATATAAATAATGTTTTATCCATAATATCAACGGCCAATCGGCATACCTTCCAAATTCTTACGAAACGCACCAAGAGGATGACACAATACTTTAAAAACAAATCGCTTCCTAAAAACTTATGGGTGGGTGTAACCGTAGAGAACAAAAAGCATGGGCTCCCGAGAATAGATCATTTACGCCAAATTCGTGCTTCGACCCGATTCATTTCTATGGAGCCTTTATTAGAGGACTTGGGACTTATCGATTTGTCCGGTGTTAACTGGGTTATCGTTGGTGGTGAATCTGGAGCCAAGGCTCGACCTATGAAACCCACATGGGTGATAAACATTAAGGATCAATGCAAAAAACAAGGATCTATTTTCTTCTTTAAGCAGTGGGGGCGTTGGGGGTCAGATGGCATAAAAAGATCGAAGAAGGCTAACGGCAGGGTATTGCTGGGGCGCATTTGGGATAATAAACCACAGGGGAACCATCTGATGAAACCGGCCGGACCTATCGCTGTACGTTGACCGGAAGGGCTTCGCGGTTTCGCAATCAATCATTTGATTGCAGGCTCAATCTCTCGGAAAAGTGGGGTCAAGTCCTAAGTTTGACCATTGATGGTAAAAGAGAAGAGTTTAAGGTTGATTTTGTCTTATCAATAGAGAGTTTCGAGGCTTAAAAATATAACTGGAAAACTAAAAACATACATGTAAAGAGCAGAACAATATTGATAAGGGGCAAAAGTAGACTTGACCCCTTTCCTCTTTAATCGAGGTGATAAAATGGAAAAAATCAAAGAACATTGGATTGACATTATTAAGAATTGCTTCCCACAAGATGCCAGCTTGTTCTTACATGATTTACGAGACTTCTGCTTGGATGTTAATTGGAAATTGGGAACTGATCAAAGCCGTCCAAATAAAAGATCAAAGAAATTACGACTTATAATTTCAGAAGAAACCATTGAAGATTATAAAAACATTGTGAACGATGATCATAGAATAAGTTTTGACAAAAAACTCGTATCATTTACAACTGATACAATGGATCATTTTGACCCTGAACATGATACCCCATATGGCGCTACAACACCTACGGAAACGATCCATTTACCTTTTGGTGTAACGTATTGAAAAGTTTTTTTGCTAATCATGCAGTCCAGATGACAGCCAGGGCCGTTGCGCTTATGGAAATCAGTTTCAAACTGAGAATAGTAATGTTCTAAAAAAGTCAGTGGAGGCCTTGGCTGCGCCTGACCGCAACCGTTAGCGCAAAATAAAAAATGAACCAATTGACGAGTGATCAAATATCCACCCTGAAATCAGATGGCTACTTATTCCTTCAGGAATTTGAGCCTGATATATCTACCTATGATGTCGCTGCAAGAATTGGAACAATTCAGGATATACACGGTATCCCAACGGTACAACAGTTGCGGCCAAAAGAAAGATATGGATCAACATCAAACGTTTACAGTGGTAATTACGGCTTAGGTGAATTTCCTTTGCATAGTGATCTTGCGCACTGGGCAATGCCCCCAAGATATTTTATGCTCAGATGTGTTGTACCTGCAACCGATGCATATACATTTTTATTTGATGTCCATAAGATCATTGAAAAAGAAGCTAATATTATAATAGAGCGTGCTTTGTTTAAGCCAAGAAAAAAGATATCGGGTCATATAAACTTGTTACGATTTCACGAAATTGAATCAGGAGTAGATAAATACAGATGGGATAACCTTTTCATTGTGCCCGACAATCAAGAAGCTAATATTATAGCAAACAACATATCTGACAATTACACATCAGCAAATTCAGAGTTGAGATGCTATTACACAACACTAGGAGATACAGTAATTGTTGATAACTGGAAAATGTTTCATGGACGAAGCAGCGTTTCAGTAACAGATAAAGATAGATTAATAGAACGCGTTTACTTATCGGAGATTTTAAAATGAATGTAATTCAAGTAGACCATATATGGTCGGTCAATTCACTGCTTGGAAAATCTCAGCGTTACGCTGAAACCATGTTAGAACAAGAGCGTGATCACTGGAAGTTTGGATTTTGGTCCGCACTCACATTAGAGTTGTTAGCTAGGGCAGCATTGGCTAATATTTCACCAACGCTACTAGCCGACTTAAAGGATTGGAATAATATTGTCTATTCGTTAGGGCATCAACCTAATGTTAAAAAATTTACTCCAAAGTCGGCTTCCATTTCTGAAGTGTTGGGGCGGCTTGAGTCATTGCTTCCTGACTTTACTAACGAAATGCTGTCTTTTTGTTTAATACACATAAATCGTAGAAACACTGAAGTCCATTCTGGTGAGCTTGCTTTCGACGGATTGGGCACCTCTAAATGGCTTGGTAAATATTATCATGCAGCTATACCACTTCTTAAGTCATTAAAAAAAGACCTTGCTTTTCTATTTGGTACTGATGAATCAAAACTAGCTGTAGAACTAATTCAAGCTAATATGGACGAAGCAGCGAAAGCAGTAGCGGGAACCATCAAAGCGCATCAAACCGTCTGGAATGAAAAAGAACAAGGAGAGCGTGATACTTTAACAACCCAGGCAGAAACTATTGCATCAAGAAAGTTTGGGCATAGGGTCAAGTGTCCATCTTGTGATACAACAGCTATTTTGCATGGTTCAGCAATTGGCGAACCAAAACAGTCTTTGGAGGAAGACATTGTAATTGAGAAGCAAACTATGTTGCCATCTCATTTTGAATGCTTTGCATGTGGTTTAAAAATATCTGGTTTTTCAAAGTTGAATTCATGTGGACTTGGTGACAGCTTTACCGATACATCACATTATGATGCCACAGAATATTTTGAAATTGAGCCTCCCGATGAGCATTATTTTGAGCCAGATTTCAATGAATATTAAAATCAGGCGCTAACAATCGGATTAACTCTGATCCAAAAGATCGGGGAGATCGGAGATCGGGGGTCGGGCCAAGCCAACCATCTGATAACAAATGACATATAGGTAAAAAGAGGGCGTAAAATAGGGCAATAATGGCTTTTTTGGACCTAATATAACGCAAATAGGGAGACACGGTTGGCAAGAGCGAAACGTCATTACATTCCCGGGCATGTCTGGCATATTACCCATCGGTGCCACAAGAGTATAGAGATATGGTGTCAAATCTTGAATAGTGAATTAAAAATTTACATAGAATATATTTATTGATAAATCAATATGTTAAATTAAAGAGTCTCGGGCCTTGAATGGTGTATAAGTCGCTACTATTCACTATTCGAGATGTGACACCATTAACAGTACAGAGGGAATTAGCTCTTACCAGACAATTTGGAAGGGGCTACCTATTTGACGCGGTCTTCGAGGATAAGAAGGGACCTATTATTGTTGAAATTAAATTACTGACTGAAAAATTCTATCCACGGCGTCTGCGCGAAGCGCTCCAAAAAATGGAGGAAGCAGTTTCGGCAATGCCAGATTCAATGCGTCGGAATGCTCGCGTGCTTTTAGTCTTTGTTCACGAACTGCCAATAGAAAAAGTTGGCCGTATCAAGACCGAATTAACCCAAATGCTTGAAACTTCATCAATGCCGATAGAAATACGCATATACAACCTTAAGGAACTCATTACTGAGGCTGTAATTCGCTGAGGCTGTAATTCGATAGATCTGCGAACAATCAAATTCAGCCGACGCAAAAAGCCGCGCGGCTGATTAGTAACGTTGGGCAGATCATGACAGACTGGAGGCCATACCGCGAAGCATGACATCTCGATTAGGGACAACATCCATGTGGCTGCGGATTCTTCTCATTATCGTATTTTCTCTGGCCGTCATTATAGTGGTGGCCGTGGCTTATGGTACGTTCCGCTGGGAAGCGGGCACTCGGGAAATGCGGGCTCGCCTAGAAGCCGCCCGCGTACCGATGCATCCACTGGTCGTCGATTTCCGTGAACTCGATGGTCTCCCTCCGCCGGTACAACGCTTTTTCCGCACCGTACTGAAAGACGGGCAGCCGATCGTAACCGCTATCAGCGTGGAGCACACCGGAACCTTCAACCTGAGCGAGGCGACCGAGCAGTGGAAGCCGTTCACATCCACCCAACGCGTGGTCACTCATCGTCCCGGCTTTGACTGGGATGCCCGCATCTCGATGATGCCCGGCCTACCGGTGCATGTGCATGATGCCTACATTGCGGGCGAAGGCATCTTGCATGCGGCGATCCTCGGCTTGGTGTCCATGGCCAACCAGCGGGGGACGGATGAGTTGGCACAAGGCGAATTGATGCGATTTTTTGCCGAAGCTGCTTGGTACCCAACGGCACTTCTGCCCAGTCAGGGCGTACTCTGGAATGCAGTTGACGATCATTCCGCCCGAGCGACGCTGAAAGACGGCGACCTCTCCCTGACACTGCTGTTCCGGTTCAATAAAGACGGACTGATCGACACAGTACGCGCCGAAGCGCGCGGCCGGATGGTGGATGGCACAACGGTGCCCGTTCCTTGGCATTGCCGGTTCTGGGATTATGCGATTCGAGATGGCATGCGAGTGCCCTTGGAGGGGGAAGTCGCCTGGCTGCTGCCGGAGGGGGCAAAGCCCTACTTCCGCGGACGTATCACCAAACTCAGCTACGAGTTCGCACAATGATGAAAGCCAGTCGAACCCAAAGCACCGCCCAACGAGTCGTTACACCGGATCGGCGAGGAAAGGCGCTCGCCTCCCGGTGAACTCGTTGTTAGACCCAAAACAAAGGAGAATTGGGATTTTGGAATTATTTTCTATCCTCATATCATTAGTTATAGAATTGAAAAATACTATCAAATCACTAAAACCTTCAAAAGAAAAAAAATTGGCACGTAGTATTATACAAGTTCATCTTGTGCTACAAACTATTATAGATGATGCATTTATGGTTCTGGGTCTAATAGAAAATACTAACAATAAGATCGAAGAATACGGGTCAGAAAAATACACTAAAATAGTAATTGATAATATTAGAAGTCAAGCAAACCGCATCGAAGAACTTCGGTTTATACTTTATAATCCAGAAATGTCAACTATCATTAAGAATCTTAACAAGTACAACAGGATATGGATATGGTGTCAAATCTTGAATAGTGAATTAAAAATTTCCATAGAATATATTTATCGATAAATCAATGTTTTAAATTAAGGAGTCTCGGGCCTTGAATGGTGTATAAGTCGCTATTATTCACTATTCAAGATTTGACACCATTAACATGGTTGGGGGTTGTAGGAATTAGGGGTAATTCCATTTTACACTCTCAACTTTAGGAAGGCCATAACTAGTATCATGCTCTTTCAGCGGATCTCAAAAAACCGTTCCCGCTGAAGAGCGGCATTATACATCGGCACGAAACGGAAAATATGCATGAATGATCTTACCGTGGAGAAAGAAGCCAAACAATCGAATAAGGGGGTGAAAACGCTTCTATTCTTTGCCAACTGGCTATTCGTAGTGTTCCTAAGCAAGAGGTTTGTTTCTCCCCCAGAGGGGGAATTAGACTTTCTGCTAAAGAACATTGGGACGTTCTTGTTGGCTTCAATAATGACTGTAATCATGGCACACTTCTCTTCCAGAAAAACCATGATTCTATTGATACCGATAATGGTTTTTCTATCTGTGGCAGCTGCTTTAAGTTGAAGATATGTATAACAAAGCGTTTTACCCACGACAGGGAACCCGCGGCGGCTGTTTTCGATAGCCGCTTATGAGTTGAACATAGTTTTTGCTAAATATCGTTTGGGTTCCCGGCGGGTGAACTTTTCGTTCGGCGTAACACAAACAACGAGGAGACTACCGATGAAAGCAGCGAACTTTAGAGAATGGAGTAAAAGTTTCGTCGCGCGAGGAGGTATTCTTGTCTTCTTCATAATGGCTTTTGAAGTCATGATAATGATAAGCCCTTTTGCTTTTTTCTTCTATTCCATCTTCAACCCGATCTTCCATTGGTTAGATGCTTACCCAATGACTCAGTGGCTCACACATTTCTTTTTGCCACATATGGTACTGCCACCTACCTTACCGCTTAAAATTATTCGTGTCTCAGGCTCTGTGCTGTTTGTTCTCGGTTGCACTATCTTTATTATCTGTGCTCTGCAAGTCTATTTGGGAAAAATATTTAAGTGGGGAATAGCAAACCGCGGGATATATCGTTTTGTTCGTCACCCTCAATATACTTCACTTGGGATTTGGGGCGCAGGTATGGCAATATTATGGCCGCGCTTTATAGTTCTCGCGACCCTTTCAATTATGTTTATCCTATACTATTTTTTGGCTAAAGATGAAGAAAGGCGTATGGTTGTTCAATATGGCGATTCTTACACGGAGTATATGCGCAATACAGGAATGTTTTTCCCGAATATATGGGGAAATAAATCTATCGCTCCGGTGCCAATTAATCCATTTAAGTCCAAAAACATCTTCGCCTTATTGTCTGTAATGGCCATCGTCATTGGTGCGGGTTTTGTATGCCGGTCTGTCACATTAAATTCACTCCACCTTCAATCAAAAGGGAATGTAACACTTGTATCCATTATGCCGGAAGATAACGAAAAAGAACCGGCAATCCTGAATGCCATAGTATATGGCAGCATAGAATTATTGAACAAAGATAAGGATTATCTTGGTTATGAAATGCCGGTGGATTATATCATGCAAGGCATGATCGCCAATACAGGAACAGAACACCATCTATACAAACAACATCATACAGTTGGGCTTATAATAGACTGGGTTCTTCATCCATTCGAGCATTTAAGACGTTCACCATCTGCACAGATGGCAAAAATGAGAAATGTCGATCCAGCTATGGCGAGACGGCATCATTGTCCGTTGGGAATCAATAATCAGAATATGGATTGTAATAATTGCGAATATAGGCGGGTAATTTTTATGGAGATCGATAATCCCACTAACAGACATATATCAGGGAAAGAGTTATTTGCATTTAACACTAAAAGGGTCCCTGTTGCTTTCATGGATATTAACACCAAAACAGG
>Ga0307423_1001340_pt1 | contig 15000 bp, 6 predicted proteins | sample SalMarWE160310MG_FD_202154 | JGI IMG/M metagenome (GOLD analysis project Ga0307423, IMG submission 202154) | Salt marsh sediment microbial communities from the Plum Island Ecosystem LTER, Massachusetts, United States - WE1603-10 | ecosystem: Environmental > Aquatic > Marine > Intertidal zone >...
TTGGATCCATCCATGGAATTTCTCCAGCGCCTACATACAGCTCTATGGCATCAGAGAGCCCGTCAAGATCTGAATCAGTAGCGGTGGCATTTGTATGGTGAATCATGACCTCATCATAATCACTCATTGGCCAGGTCATCTCACCAAACTCGTTTGGTTCTGTAATAGAGTCCCTATCAGTATCCCACGATAGTGGATCACAGTTGTAAGTAAATATCTCAGAACCGTCACCAAGTCCATCCCCATCTGTATCGAACGAAAATGGATCTGTATAGTATACCTTGATCTCCTGGAAGTCAGTCAACCCATCATTGTCTCCATCCTCATCCATGGGATCTGAACCGTATAGCAGGACCTCGTCACCATCTCGTATGCCGTCCCCATCAGAATCATCGATGAGAGGATTAGAGTGCCACAGAAAGACCTCTTCTCCATCTTTTAGTGCATCAAAGTCCGTGTCTTCAATCAATGGGTTCGTAAAGAAGACGTAGAACTCATCTCCATCGGTGATGAGGTCGCCATCGGTATCAGTGCAACGTGGATCGCAACCTAGAAGCAACTCATGCATATCAAATAGTCCGTCCCCATCGGTATCAGCCATGTTGGGATTAGTATGGCTACTCGTTGGACTCAGGATACCTTCAATACCATCGATTAGGCCGTCTCCGTCCGAATCAGCATCCAAAGGATTAGTTGCTGGATCTTGTGCTAACTCAAACCCGTCACTGTTTATCCACAAACCTGCCTGAGGTGTTCGGTCTATGATACCGGTGTCCCCATCAGAATCTGGATTGCATGGATTTGTGAACAAGCGCTTCTCTTCAGGAATCCCATAATCGTCGTAGAAGACTGCCAGAAGTCCATGAACCTCTGCACCATCGTTCATGTCCTTTAGGAACATCAATGCCTGGCTGTCCACTACACCGTTGTATAATTGTAAGTAGGAGTCATCATCGGTATCAGCGTCAAGAGGATGTGTATACCCATTATTGAAAATCAACGGGTCGGGATCAGACGCGGTTTCATTATAGAGTAGAGAGAGACCGTAGTAAGCGCCCATCGGACCCTCGTCTCCATCTAAAAGCCCGTCTCCATCAGTATCCGGATTTAATGGGTCTGTATGGTCGTTGTAGGCGATTCCACCAATTATGACCTCAGTGACTGTTGGAGTGACAGCTGTGATGTTCCATTTGGTGAAAATCTCATAATCATCATTTAATCCATCTCCGTCGGTGTCCATACAGAGAGGTGAAGTACCATAGATACGTACCTCTTGAAAGTCGGTTATATCGTCCCAGTCAGAATCAACAAAGTGAGGATTAGTACCCAGGTCCCATTCCTCGCCATCTAAAAGCCCATCTCCATCGGTATCCGGATTTGTACCGTCAGTGTACATCGTCTGAACTTCAAGTTTATCGCTTGCTCCATCGCCGTCAGTGTCCGGATTATTGAGGTCAAATCCAGGTAGTGTAGCCTCGTATTCGTCGCCAAGCCCATCCCCGTCCGAATCGAATCCAATTCCAGAATTCGCATACTCATCTTCACCTTTGTTGGGGCTAAGGTCCCAGAGTTTGTTTAGTATCTCAAAATCAAAATCTTTGGACACGAGCAAAAGGTCGACGGTTACAGATACAGTAAATATCAGGTTCAACGTGATTTTCATAGGACTGCTACTCGCCAAATCTTGGAAGAACGTCAATATGATCTCTATAGTTCCATCTATAGCAAGTTCTAAGATGACGAGGTCGAATCCGATATGAGCTGTAGCTCCAATGGATATCGCTATCATAAGCGTCGAGACCTCTGGCGATATTGCGGTAGCTGCTCGTTTTACAATGTCAAGCTCTACTGCAAAGAACACAGTCACTGTGATTGCGTCCAAGCCAATATACTCTGCAATTGTGTTGAGCGCACCAGCGGCTCCACCTGTGATGAAGTCTAAAAATGTGAATGTTCGTGACACGCCGATTTTGATGTTAAAGCCCCATTCGTATACACGCATGAACTGGTCCCACTCAAAGACCCCACCACGGAAGGTGAATAGGTTGAGGATGAAGTGGGCTTCTCCCGAGAACGTCAATTCAAGTCCAAATGATTCTAGCAGGAACTTGAGCATAGGATTCTTCGAAGTGTCAAACTCCTCTACGCCCATTGATGCATAGAACTTGGGGCTTATTGAAAAGCACTTGAATAGAACTTTAAAGAAATCAGTTAGACTATTCAGTGAGAATACTTCGCGACCATCGAAGATTACACTCCTTATGATGTCAAATAATGGAGTTGGGTCAATATCAAACTCAGCGATAAGCCCCAAATCAATTTTCAAATCAAATAGGTTCCAGTCTCCGACCCCAATTGGAATTGTACTGTGGTACCCTAGAATTTCACCAGCACTCCCAAGAGCTTCTTCAATCATATCAGTTAGATCTTTGAATAACGGAGTGAGTTCTCCAGTCAGCCAATCGAAGAGCATGCCTGTAAGCCATCTTACTCCTTTCGTGAAAATGTCCTTTGTTTCCATTAGAGACTGAAGAAATTCAGAGAGCATGCCAGTGTCAAAATCAACTCCGAGGTATCCTCCAGCGATGCTCATTACATTTGCAATGACTTCTGATTTCATCGGAGCATCTTCCTTTGAAATACCAAATGCTTCTGGGAAGAAAGCTTGAAGTAATTCCAGGAAGGCATCAATGGGAACATCATCGAAGGCTGGCATCGTACCGGTGATAGCAGCCACTGAAATCAGAATACCATGCATGACTCCCTCGAATGACTTTCCCTGAGCTGCTTCTGCAATTTTGATAATACCTGTAGCAATCTCTGCCAATGAAACGAGTACATCTGAAGCACCAGAAATAGCATCTAGTGTGTCCTCAAGATCTAGGTAGTAGATCACATCTACAACAAGACCAGGTATGTCTCCGATTTCAGTGTCAAACTCCCCAAGTGTCTTACTTATCATCTCGCGAAGCGGATCACTATCTGTTACTGCTGCAATAATACCAAGGACAGGTCGAACAACACCATAAACCGCGTCCATGATATCGTTGAATACTGCGGTCTCAAATCCCATCTCAGTCACAAGACCTTCAATGATTTCAAACATATCTGGGACATCGGAGGGACTGAAACCATCATTGTAGAATCCTGCAATCATTGTGATTACATCTATGAGCAGGTCTCCTAGGGGGCTCACAAAACCAGTGATGGAAGGAGTAACTACAGCTTCTAATTCATCACGGAAACCACTAACATCTGTCACCGAACCTTCCATGTAATCCTTGACTATCCCCATCATACCTCTTGCAATATCTTCAGGTTCATCGATGAGTGCAGGTGCCCCAAAAAATTCAACGATGAGTTGAGCAACAACTGAAATTACGGACTCGATTGTAAATGAGTCTACAGCATCGAGAACTGTCATTCCAACCTTTACTACTGACATGATGCGATCAAGAACTGCTTCACCATTTGCGTCAGTTAGGAGATCCAAAGATCCTACCAGAAGTTCTTCTGCGACATCAGTCACGAAAGTTTCAAAGTCAAGTGTACTGATGAAGTTGATAATAGATTGAGAAAATGCGCTTAAACGGGGTAATAATGTATCAGCAGTTGATTGATCTAGACCAAATGTGGCAACCAGAGTCTTATTAAATAATGAAGTTAATACGTTGTTTGTAAAGAATGCGAGTAAGGAATCAAATACTCCTTTACCACCATCTACTACATCAGTCAACACATCTGCAAGACCGTTGTTAACTCCTAGCAACTCCACTATGAAATCGGTGATCTCACCTGGGAAGAGCTCTGGCAAGAGTGAGATGATAGCCTCTGTTACAGTGCCTATAATTTCGGATGTACTCCCTCTAAGACTGAAGAGACACTTCAGGAGCACCTCAAGGTAGACCTTGTATTCGTCAATGAAGGGGAACTCATTAGCTAGAGCCTGAATTATGGACTTCATTGGAGATGCACTGTCATAGTTAGAAACAATCCCAATGAAGGGTTGAATGATCTCGAAAATAGTACGGATTGAATCCATGGTATCACTATCAATTGAGATATCAACACTATCGGAATCGGAGAGCAATTTCAATAGAACATTTACAATTTCACCTATTGGTCCTCTGAGTCCAGAAAACAATGGAATTTTACCAAGTGAAAAATCACCAGCTGGAACAGCAATCGTTGAACCAAGCTTAATTACAGGAGAGAAGTCTTCGGACACCTGCTCTTCAGGTACTTCGACTAGTGTACCATTGTCGAGTTGTCTATACACTGCAGGTTCTATTGTGGGTGCATGTTCATCCCACATTGCCTGATTTCTTTCTTCAAGAGCAACCATATCAATTTGACCAACTACATCAACGGGTTCCAATGTGCGTGAGAACATCTCATTGAAATTGTCAGCAAAAAGCGTGAGAGCAATACGTCGTAAATCTTCAGCAGCATATCTGTACTTAGTATCTTCATCTGAACGACTCTCAATTGCATCTGTTATTGACCAGATATCATGAACAGCGAGAAGTAGTGCATCAGTTTGTTCAGCTTGACTATCGATGATATTGGGACTATCATCATCAATGTAATCTTCCATTGAGAGTGTGTTACCCATTCCTATAATGTGTTGGGTTGACGGATATCGTGCAATCGATTTGTAAAATTGTTCCCAGGTTATTGCCATGTCTGGAAATACAACATGAGTTAGATTAGACTGGAAGGCATAGACCGCAACCCAAGGTTCATCTTGTAATCGATATCTAAAACTTGAGTATGAATCTATGGGAACCATGACGACGGATTCCAGTTTGAATGACACAATCTCCTTAACAATATCAACGATTGTATTCATTATCTCATCGTTTTTGTCATAGAAGATGTATACGGAATCAAGACAATAACGCTGAGTTGGATCCTTTTTTAGTTCCTCCTTCTCCACGACAGTCTGGCCTGCCCACACAGTCGGAATAAAGGCACTTACAATAAACATACTAATCACAAGTACAGTGAAAATTTGCCCTTGGACATGTCCTCCACGCATAATAGACAATCCACCTTGCCCTACATCTGTTTGGAAGAAAATCAGTAAGATATGTTACTCTTCAACATCAAAATCAAGAATATCATCTCTCCTGAACGACTCCTCCTTAGCGACGCAATGATTTTCGATTATGCACACCTCGATATAATAGTTATCACTGGATGAAACGAAAGGAGGGGTGGTTCTATAAACCAAAAACGATTAGTGAATTTCGATATAGATAGTCAGATAGTTGAAAGAATAGAATCAATCTGGAATTACTTTATTGATACTACCCGGGTTCAATTCACGTTCCAGTGCCTGAAAGACCTCATAATTGAGGCGGGCAGTTATAGTGATACTATCTTCGTTATAGGTCTCAGATTCAATTATTGCATCCTCGTGTAGTCTTGAAAGAATTGACATCCCAAAATCGCCGTAGGGAAGTGTAATCGAGTACAGAATAAGTTGAGGAAGTATTAGTTCTAGTGCCTTAATAAGACCTTCAAGATTCGCATGAGTCATTGCAGAGATAGGAACAACTGAATTAGACATCTCTGTCAGAAGATCTTTACGTTCCTGTATTGCAATTTCATCAACAAGATCGATTTTATTGAGTGCAGTTATTATTGGAATTCCGTTAGCACCGATTTCATTGAACGTGTCAAGACAGGTGTCGACTTTTCGATTCATCTCTTCAATTGTGTCAGAGGCATCGACAACAAGAATGATCACATCGGCATCAGCTACTTCCATAAGGGTCGTATTGAATGCCTGTAATAATGCCGAAGGTAGACTACTGATAAAACCTACTGAGTCAGAAAGAACAATCTGTCTGCCGGGTAAATCAAGTTCAGCTGCCTTCGTAGCTAAAGTAGTGAAGAGTTTGTCAGCAATTTCCACACCAGAATCGGTCAATGCGTGATGGAGGGTGCTCTTTCCCGCGTTTGTATAGCCAGCTAGTGCGATTTCAATGAAGCCTTCCTTTACACGCTTTTTCTTTTTCAACACCTGTGCTTCAGAAATCTTCTCAAGCTTCTCAGTTATTACAGATATCCTTCTACGTTGCTCCTGTATTTTCAAATTTAGGAGGTCTTCTCCAGCACCAACCTGTTCTGCTACCGGGCGGTCTCCAGTATGTTCCTTCGCTAATCTCATCCGAATCTGATGTCGTTCAAAAGGTAATTCGTATTTGAGCCGAGCTTGCTCGATTTGTAGTTTTGCTTGCTGTGTATTAGCGTGCTTATCAAAAATTTCAAGAATGAGCTGTGCTCTGTCCCTAACCTCTGTTTCCCATAACTCCATGAGCCTGAACATTTGGCTCGATTTGAGTTGAGGAGAGAACAAAACAAAATCGGGCTTATTGACCTCAATCCAAGTCTTGATCTCATCAGCTTTACCACTGCGTATACCAAACTTAGCAGACGGTTCACTAACTATATCAAATGTACCGATAATTTCATAGTCAGCGGTAGTAGCAAGTGCAGCAAACTCTTCCAGTAAATCGGGGTCTCTATATTTTCTTCGCTGGACAAGTAATGCAGTAGATTCAACCATTGCTATTGCTCATCATAGATATGTCTTAAACAGTACTATTGTAGCTATGACATAGAGAAAGATTCATTGCTCAACCATTAAGATTTCAATTGGGACCAGAAATGGCAAACTTCGAAATCAAAGCAAAGGATGGTCTTGCAAGACTAGGTAGATTCTCGACCAAACATGGAACAGTGAAGACGCCTTTGCTCTTGCCAGTAATTCACCCCGGAAAATCTGTGATTCCACCAAAGGATCTTGTTGATGTATTTGGATTTCAGATGGTGATTACAAATTCATACATTATTAATTCTCATGAAAGATTTAGAGAGAAGGCGATAGCAGAAGGGGTCCATGGCCTCTTAGATTTTAATCATCCAATCATGACTGACTCTGGAACTTTTCAGATGTATTTCCATGACCTTCCTAAGGAAGAAATCGACCCAATTGCTATAATTGAATTTCAAAAACAAATCAAGACCGATATCGGAACTATTCTGGATGCCTTCTCAAGACCTGATGTTAGTAGAGAGCAGGTAGAGAAAGATGTCAAGCTATCTCTAGAACGGGCAAAAATGTCAGTAGGTCTCAAAGGGGAGATGATGCTTGCTGGGACAGTACAGGGCGGAATCTTTGAAGATTTACGAGAACAGTCAGCTCAAGCCATGGGAGAACTGGATTTCGATGTTTACCCAATAGGTGGTGTTGTTCCAATGATGGAGATGTATAGATATGCGGACATTGTTCGTGTGACCCTAGCCGCTAAGAAGCATCTTCCACCTAACAGACCAGTACACCTCTTTGGATGCGGTCATCCAATGCTGTTTGCTCAAGCAGCTCTATTAGGGTGTGACTTTTTCGATTCAGCATCCTATGCCAAGTTTGCAGAAAAGGGAAGAATGCTCCTTACAACTGGAACAGTTCATCTCAAAGATCTTACAGAACTACCATGTGAATGTCCAGTTTGCAGCAGTACCACTGCCAGTATATTGCAGAATCTTCCAAATGAGGAAAAAACTCTTGCCTTAATGCGTCACAATCTGTATGTTTCAGCTGCAGAGATGAGAAGGGTAAGGCAAGCTATTGCTGATGGGAAACTGTTCGAATTGGCTGCTCAACGAGCTAGAAGTCATCCAGCTCTACTTGAAGCTCTTCACGTAATGACCGAAAACATGGACCAGCTCGTTGAATCAGATCCATTTGGAAAATCATCATCCATATTCTATACAGGTGCTGAAACAGCAGTGCGGCCAGAAATTTCCAGATTTCATAATAGAGTGTTGATGAGATATCCTTTTAGAAACACAGACACAGTAGTCATTGTTCCAGATATTGGTGAACGACCCTTTTCAGATACTGCTAGTACCATAATCGCAGAAGTTAGAACTAGAACACCTGATGATACAATCCTATTGTTCTTTACGCCAATGGGTATTGTTCCGTGGGAGCTTGAACACGTACATCCGGCTCAACAGTGTATCTTTTCAAAGGATGTGGACACCAAAACTCTTAGCTTGGCAAAGAGTAGATTGCAAGAGATACTGGAAATGATTGCATTCAACAAGATAATATGGTTTGAACGTGATAGTCCTACAAATCATCTTGGTAATGACCTTGAAAGTAGTTACGAAGTGATTACGACAACATCTGCTTCGGAAACAATCAATGCCCTAGAAAGTGGTAAGTCTAGGGATTCAGATTGGCACATCAGAAAACTAAGAGCATTGTTAATGTATCAATGGGGTTGGAATATTGGAGATATCGCAGATCTTGAGGGTTTGCAGGTTGTATTTTCGAGAAGCACTGGAAAGATTAGACACGTTACTCTAAATAATGATATCATATTCACAGTTGTTCCGACAACGGGATTGTTAACACCTACTTTCAAAGGTGGAGAGATTTTACTCCATCATAAAATCGATGATACGTTCATCATCACAATAGAGAAAGATGCGGGAGAGTTTGTAGCACAAGGAAAATCTGCTCTAGCTAAATTTGTCATTAATGCAAACTCTAATCTTAAGGCAGGTGAAGAAGTTCTAGTTATCAATGAAGAACAACAACTTCTTGGAACTGGGCGAGCACTACTTAGTGGTAGTGAGATGCTCGTTTTCGACCGTGGTGTTGCAGTAGTTGTTAGGCATTCGGTTCATCGGTAATTGATGAGGAACCCAAGTATAATGGATGGCTAGAAACTTTGCGCAGTGACTCAACTCCTCCAACTGGAAGAATCATAACCTCATCTTGTGGTGCAAAGAGATGGATTGAATCACCTTCTTTGAGATTCGAATCGGGGTCAAGAAGAGCCTCTGCAGCAATGTCACCAACCATGAAATAAACTTCGAGTGCATTTCCAACGTAGATTGTACGAGTTACCTGCCCAACTATCTCATTATCATTAGGCCGTTCTCGCTGTAGATTAAGATCTTCAGGACGTACTGCCGCTTTTACAGCCTCACCAATTTGAAATGGATATCCATCGATAGTAGTATGGCCTACTATCTGCTGATTATTAGGTATATTAACACGAATACTGTCACCAATTGAAGTGATAGTCCCATCAATGAAAGTGCACTGACCTATGAAATCAGCAACGAATACTGTCTGTGGATCAGAGTAAATTTCTCTAGGATTAGCAAATTGCTGCACGTATCCCTTGTCCATAACAGCCACTCCATCAGAGATACTAAGAGCTTCATGTTGATCATGGGTGACGTATACAGTTGTGATAGACATCTCACTCTGAATCCGAATGATTTCTTCTCTCATTTCAATTCTGAGCTTTGCATCAAGATTTGATAACGGTTCATCCAGTAACAGAACATCTGGTTCGATTACGAGTGCTCGTGCAAGCGCAACTCTCTGTTGCTGCCCACCGGATAGTTGGTGGATATGTCGGTGACCTAAATCACCTAATCGCACCAAATCCAATGCTTTACTAACTCGTGTATGGATTGCAGCTTCAGTATATTTCATACCTTCAACACGCTTGAGTTTCATACCGTAAGCAACGTTGTCATGAACCGTCATATGGGGCCAGAGTGCATAATTTTGGAAACACATTCCAGTATTTCGTTTATGTGGAGGGAGGTCTGTCACATCCCTGTCATCAAAATAGATCCTTCCATGATCAGGAACATAGAAACCTGCTATAAGTCGTAGAAGAGTTGTCTTTCCACAACCGCTAGGCCCAAGGAGAGTTGATAATTCACCCTCTGGTAGGATCATATTGACTTCATCGGTGGCAACAATATTTCCAAAGGTTTTACGCAAATTTTCTAATCTTATCTCGACCATTTTGTCACCTCATATTCCAGTCATGGCTGAAGATCTAGCTCCCAAGATCTTGTTCGTGACTGTTATTACGACCATCTGCATAGCCATCATCAGTACACCGAGACATGCCGCACTATTCGCAGAGGCGTAACTTGATGAATGCGATGAAAGGACCTCTTTTGTCCAATACGTCATCGGTGCCTGTTCAGGCCCTAAGCTTCCTAGAATCAGACTTGTACTAACTTCACTCACCGAATATACAAATGATAACAGTGAGCCTGCAAGGACACTGACACCAATCAATGGCATTGTTATCTTTGCAAACGTCTGGTTCTTACTAGCACCCACATTTTGAGACGCCTCCTCGAGAACCACTGGTGTGGATTGTAATCCTGCATATGCTGCCCTGACAGTGAATGGAAATTTCCTAACGGTATATGACATTATGATTAAGAATGCGGGTGCATCAATTGGGAAGACTGGTGTATTATAGTAAAGCACGAAGAATCCTGTTGCAATGACAATACCCGGAAGTGCAATTGGGGAGGTAACTAAAAGATCAAAGTAAGTCTTTCCGGGAATGTCACGACGCGCAATAATGTAAGCAGCACTTGTTCCTAATAGAACAATAATCACTGTCGCTATAGCTCCATACGTAAGTGTGTAAATTATCGACTGTGTGACAGCAGGATATGTAGTTAATATCGAATAATGTTCAAGCGTCCATGATGTTGGTAATACAGAATTACTTGTCCATGGACCCGCGAATGACAACATTATGACACTTATTTGCGGGATCAATGCTAAGAAAAGCAATGGAATCAATAAACAATAGAGAAAGAATGTTGTTCTGTTCGATATTCGGCGAACTCGAGCATTCCATTGACCACCCTTTGTACCCGATTCATAGGATCTGACTCCTGCATATTTTCGAATTGTAAGGAATCCCGTCAATGCAAAAACTAGTAAAATGATTCCTATCGCAGGTCCTTTCGGATCTATTCCTAAGGATCCCGAAGCAAATGAATTGAATACTTGGAAGGCTAGTGTATGCTTTGCCTGGACGTCTTCCTGAAATACAATTGGAGTTCCTAGATCTTCTATGCTCAAAATAAATGTCAATATTGCACCTGCCTGAATTCCAGGCATTGCAAGAGGAAATGTAACTGAGCGGAATAATTTAGATCCAGTTGCCCCTAAATTCTCAGCTTGTTCTTCTAGAGACGGGTCTATCGACATAAATGATGAATATGCATTTAGATAAACAAGTGAGAAGAAGGATAAAGATTGTACAAAGATTATAGCGGCAAGCCCCTTCAATTGCAGTTGCAATGGGAAGAGATGCAATGTATCATAGAATAGATTGTTTATTAACCCGTTCAATCCGAGAAATGATTTAATTCCAATTGCGCCTACGAAGGGAGTTGCAAGTATTGGAAATATCAACACCGTTCTAATAACAGATTTTCCAAAAAAGTCGTATCGAGCAACTATGAAAGCCAAGAAAACTCCTAGGAGTACTGAGAAAAAGGTAACAATAATCGCAGTGTAGATAGAGTTGATTATTGCTCCAAAATCCCAACCTTGAATAGTAATATCGGTTGGACCAAGTATGATCGTTCGAGTGTCGGCGAAGAAATACCATTGTTGTGAACTCGTATCAAAAGTCCATGGCCAGATATTCGAATCACTAAATAAATTCTGAAAATGCACTAATGAGGGGAGTCCTGTGGAAGGATCAGTAAATGAATATGCTACAACACTCACAAGCGGCAAAATAAGGAAAAGAGTAAAGGTTACGAGAACAGCGGCTAACTGAGCAGTAGTCAACGTATCTAATTCTCTGCGAAACTTGAGATACGTCTCCCTTGCTCTTGAACCGGGATTTCTGAAGAAGGATGCAATTCCTTTAGCTCCTTTGAAGAGCCAAGGTCCGAAGCCCCTCATCTTAGCTACAATCCCTCGCCCAAACCTCCTAGAAGATGAAGCTAGACTTGAAATGAGATTATCCTGAAACCTGTCAGGAATCAGTTCATCCTCAAATTCATCTTTAGCCTCAATAAGGGGATCAGTCTTTGAGTCCTCTCTCAACTCTTTTCCCTTCCTTATGTGTTATGTTTCTGCATTCACTGCAACCGTGACTGCCTGATATTGTATCTTAGCCGCAACAGTCCAACGAGATTGCATTGTTGAAGCATATGATGAATCATAGATCATATCATGATTGATGGCAGTTGCATATGCTATGGTGAATTCCTCACTCACAGACGTCTTCGAATCAACAACAGTCAACATCGCACCCATTTGATCTGTATATGAATTCAATTCAGCAAGGTTGATTCTACCTTCATCGTATGCAGCGTATATTGCTGCCCAGCAAGTAACTAATTCTGAATGAGCATCAGTGAAGACAGATTCCCAGTATTTGATTAAAGCTCTATTCATATCGTATGATAATGTATCATTGAAATCAATACCTACAGTGCTTGTTGTTTGATTGAAAGCACTATACAAAGCTGTGACATCGCCAAGACCTGGTACATCAAATGCTTCTCTCATGACCGGCATTCGACGAAGATCCTCACCTAGCCAGATTGATTGACCCTCTGCACTTAATACAAAGTCGAGAAATCCTTCTGCAAGATTTTTCTGAGTGCTTGTTGCTGCAATTGCAATCGGATCACCATTCACAATTGATTGTCCTTCAGGTACAATGTATTCACAATCAGGATTTCTTGCTTGTGTAAGATAACCATAGAAATCAATTGACATTGCAACGCCAACATCTCCAGATTCAACGGCATTCTGTGTTTCTACTGAACCACCATAAATCCCTGCACTTCCAGCCATTCGAGCCATGTTCACCCATCCTGCGTCCCAGCCCAGAGCCTGAGTGATAATCTCGTAGATACGTGTGTTTGAAGTTGTATCTGGAGCGTTACCCATAGCTATAGTTGGAATCGTAGGAAGTTGAGACGCCCAAATTGGGTCAGCAAGATCAGTCCAAGAAGTTGGAGTTGGTAGTGAATACGTATCAAGGAATGCATGGTTCACAGTAAATCCAAATGTTGAGATTGCAGCTGCAATCCAAGCAAGTTCATCTGCAGTATTATTCCGCTTCATATCAACGCCAGCAATTGTATCATTGATACGATCCGCTACAGTCTGCATTTTTGTGCTCGTTAATGGAGCTAAGAGGTTATCTCTCATTAATTGGTCAAATAGTGTTGGACCTCCACCAAAAACGACATCAACAGTACCTTCATTGATAAGATCATCAAAGAACTCTGCTGCGGGGGCACGCCATTTTAACTCAACAATATTGTTTTGTTGGGCAAAATCAGATTGTAAGAATGGCCCATTAAATGCAGTTTGTATCGATAAATCATGACGCGTTATAATTGTCAAGACATTTCCAGTTGATGGCGTTGTTGTTGTTGTTCCTGTTGTTGTACCAGTTGTGTTAGTTGGACTAGTTCCGGGACCGAGACCCATTAACATAATTGATACACCGGCAACACCAATGATTACAATAACCACAATCGCTATGATCATGGTAGAAGTGTTTCTACTGGTTTCGAATTCGCTCATTTCTCTTCCTCTCTTGTATTAAAGAGCTGTTTCGTACTCATTCTACAAGTTCGCAGTAATTAAGGTTTGCCACTCAAGAATGCAAAGGGATTATACTCATGATTATGTAGTGAATACAAAAAACGATGAATTTTTATTACTCTTTGAAATAGGTCAATACGATGAGTTCAAAAGGAAAAAAAACTACTTCGAATTCAATACGACACTATCTTTTATGATAGGAGAGAGTACTCAAAATGAATCATATTAATAGACGAAAAGCCGCAACATTCTTAGTGATTACGGCTCTATTTGCATCTATTCTTGCGATTCCCACAGCCTCTCAAGCAGCAGCTACACCAGCTGCTTCTACTATGGGTAAAATCGTTTTCGATTATTCCCATGGGCAAGAGAGTTCAACCTCAGAGGTCATAATTCAAGATGCCTTTCTTGAAGGCAATCTAACTGCCAGGGGTTATGAGGTTGTTTGGGCACGCGGAGGAATAAACGCAACTATTCTGAGTGATGCAGTCGGATTTGTTGCTGGCTCAATTTATGGAGCTGGTAATGGATACCTAGCTGCAGAAATAACTGCAATTGCCAGTTGGTTTAATGCAGGTAACAAATTCATGTGGATCGGATACGATTCGGATTATACAGCTGCTCCTGATGCAGGTCAATGGAACAACGACAACATGACCTTGATTCTTGATGCAGTTGGTTCACACATCTACGGTGAGCCCACCGCAGTTGAAGACCCAGTCAGTAATGCAGGTGCAGGATATCGTCCAGTTGCTAACACAACTACCACGAATCCAGATCTAGCTGCTATTGTTGATGGTGTTTCAGCAGTTTTGATGCACGGTCCAACTTTGCTATTTGGTGCAGATGGTGCCTATGATGCAAGTCCAGTTGCTCTTGAAACTGCAACTATCGATAATGTCTATCCACTACTTTACTACGGAGCAAATGCAACTATCACTGATGGTGACATAACTGACCCAATTGCTCACACTAATGGGCAGAAGGGTAACTTTGTTGCTACAGCTCTCGAGCTATATGCAGGTGATGATAGCTCCAGTGCATTGATGGTTTCTGGTGCTTCACCCTACGGTGATTACAGACCAATGTACACTGACTTCTACAATGTAGTATGTGATGGTTACAACTTGGTACTAAACGGAATCAAATATGGTGTCCGATATGCAACCTCAGCTCATGGTGAAGGAAAGATTGTCTTTGACTATTCACATGGTCAAATGAGTACCAATGGTGATGTTGTATCATTTGATAAAGATCTTAGAACATCATTATTCCTTAAGGGTTACACAACCTACTGGGCGATGGGTGGAATAAACGCAACTATTCTGAGTGATGCAGTCGGATTTGTTGCTGGCTCAATTTATGGAGCTGGTAATGGATACCTAGCTGCAGAAGTAACTGCAATTGCCGATTGGTACAACGCAGGACGCAAATTCATGTGGATCGGATACGATTCGGATTATACAGCTGCTCCTGATGCAGGTCAATGGAACAACGACAACATGACCTTGATTCTTGATGCAGTTGGTTCACACATCTACGGTGAGCCCACCGCA
>Ga0307423_1001342_pt1 | contig 14998 bp, 14 predicted proteins | sample SalMarWE160310MG_FD_202154 | JGI IMG/M metagenome (GOLD analysis project Ga0307423, IMG submission 202154) | Salt marsh sediment microbial communities from the Plum Island Ecosystem LTER, Massachusetts, United States - WE1603-10 | ecosystem: Environmental > Aquatic > Marine > Intertidal zone >...
CCAGCGTGCCCAGAGATACGGCTTGCGCGCTGCGGCCTGTGGTGTTTTGCGCCGGGCTGCCATGTTGCAAGCTTAAGCGAATTGAAGGGGGCAGACCACACCAGATTTTTGGTGTCAGAGCACATTTTTCTCCAATATTCCCTCGCGCCGATAATGCGCTGTTTGCCTCATGGTCTTTCCTCGGTCTGTCGATGCGGCGGTACTGGTAATAAGAAATAATGGGGGACAGACCACGATTATCCGGCTGTGCTGCTGTCAGAAAAGATAGCCGGCCTTATTTATACCCGCTACACTCTACCCCCACCTGCCTCTCATTGAGAAACCGACATGAACACGTTCACGTCCCTGCGGTTGCGTTATTTTCCTTTTACCGGTCGTGCCGAAGCGATTCGTGATGCACTCCGAATCGGTCGTATTACCTTCGTTGATGAACACCTGTCATACGAGCAGTTTGAGGATTGTCGTGGCGCAGGCGAGTTCCCTTTTGGAGGTCTGCCCGTGCTGGTTGTCGAATCAGGCGAGGGCGAACAGTGCGTTGCGCAGAGTAACGCAATCCTCCGTTTTGCCGGGCGCTTGAGCGGTCTGTATCCGGTCGATGATCCGCTGCAAGCGCTGAAGGTGGATGAGGCGCTGGATGTGGGCGAGGACATCAATGGTCTTATATCGCCCAGTCTGCACGAGCAGGATGTGGACAGGAAAATGGCCATGCGCAAGAAGCTGGCAGAGGAGACTTTGCCGTTCTGGTTGGCTTGCTTCGAACGGTTGCTGGTTGCTAACGGCAGCACCGGCTTTATCGTGGGCAGCAGTTTGACCGTGGCCGATCTCAAGCTCTACTGGATCATCGACTGGCTGACCAGCGGCATACTTGACGGTATTCCGACTAGCCTGATAGATGGTTATGAAAATGTGATGAGCTGGCGTAAGAACATTTCTGCGGTACGCGAGGCCTGTCTGGCTGAGTCCGATGCTGGTTGATTTTGCGAATAGATCGATAGGGTTAGGCTCGATAAAAAAGGTGTCAGAACCACTGCTGTCCCACATAATCATTACGAAAGCTTATTGAAAGCTGCTATTCCAGAGATTATGTTGTGTTGAGCGTTACCTGGACATGAAATTCCAAAACAACAATTGATGTCATACCCGCGAAGGCGGGTATCCAGTAAGTCACTGATTAGCAGGTGCGCAAAAATTCCTGGATTCCCGCCTTCGCGGGAATGACGGCTATGTGGGACAGCAGTGGTGTCAGAACACATTTTTCTCTAATATTCGGGCCTTACTCTGGAGCGTGGCCGTCCCTTGGGTTGGGCCTCAGTCTGTAGAAAATAGGTGTCAGAGAGCAATTATTTCTTAAATTCGAGAAAATTGTTCTCGCCCCCCCCTTTTTTGCTCCCTTATTCCGCCGCGACGCGTGACCACAGCCCGTACAATCGGACCGCTGTTCTGCCTGTTGGTATACTGTCTGCAGCATGTTCACCATGGAGTCCGCCATGCGCTACAAGCCGCGCCTGCTTGCGATAATGTTCACACTCGCATGCCAGGTTACGCTCGGGCAGGAAGTCTTCGACGCCCACCTGCACTACACCGCGCGTGACGCGGCTCGTTTCTCGCCAACGGGCATCATTCACATACTCGATGACGCCGGCATCTCCCATGCCGCGATCACCAGCCAGCCGCCGGCACTCGTCGAACGCCTGGTCGCGGTGGCGCCACAACGCATCGCGCCGCTGCTCGGTGTCTACCGCGAACCGGCCGACAAGCAACGCTGGATGCACGACAGCACGTTACCGACGCGACTGGCTGCACAGCTGGAAAACGGCCACTGGCACGGCATCGGCGAGTTGCATCTGTTCGCCGCCGACCGCGACAGTGACGTATTCCGCCAGGTCGTGAGACTGGCCAAGGAATACAAATTGCCGCTGCTGTTGCACGCCGATCCCGCGGTGATCGACACCGTGTACACCCTCGCCCCGGGGCTCACCGTGGTGTGGGCGCACGCCGGCACCTTCCCGTACCCTGACCTCGTCGCCGATTACCTCGGGCGCTACCCGGCGCTCCACATCGACCTGTCGGTGCGCGATGAGCGCCTTTCCGATGACGACGGTCTACGCGATGACTGGTACGAGCTGATGGTGAATTTCCCGGAGCGTGTTCTGGTCGGCGTTGATACCTTCAGTACCGCGCGATGGGAATCGTACCCGCGCCATGCGGCGCGGATACGTCAGTGGTTGCAGACGTTGCCGGCGGGTGTGGCCGAGCGTATCGCGACAAGGAACGCGGAGCGACTCTACCTGAGATAAAAGGCAATAAATGGGGTCAGAGCACAAATTTCCCTGATATTAGGATTAATTGTACTCTGACCCCTATTACATTTACATTACATGCATGCGTTTAAGTGGATACACCTGATAGCCGATAGCGATGTTGATCATGAAGAACATTCTCGTACACAGCTGTCTTTCGCTCATCTTTTTCGCAGGGCCCGGAGACGCTGCGGATACCACTGTGCAGCTGGCAGGACTGGAGGTCAGCACAACCTCGCAGGTCGTCACAACGCCTCGCTGGAGCGCATTGAACCCGAAAAAACTGAAGCCCAGGTCGGCCGCGGTGCTGGTGCTGGATCAGAATGGTGAAGAGGTCTATTCCAGGCATGTGAGTGAACCTCGGCCCATCGCCTCGATTACCAAGCTGATGACGGCGATGGTTATCCTGGACAGCGACCTCGATTTACACGAAAAGATCACCATCACCAAAGATGACCGGGATCTGATTCAGCTGACCGGCTCGCGGCTGAAGTATGGCGCAGTACTGACACGCAAACAGATGCTGCAACTGGCGCTGATGTCATCCGAAAACCGGGCGGCCAATGCACTTGCCCGCACATGGCCCGAGGGTAAGGCGGCATTTATCGCGGCCATGAACAGAAAGGCTGATGCGCTTGGTATGCAGACCAGTCATTTTAAAGATCCGGCGGGTCTCGATCCCGGTAATGTTGCCTCCGCTCGCGACACGGCCAGGATGGTGCGCGCTGCCATGTCCTACCCGCTGATTCGTAATGCCACCACTACCCGCTCTGTCACGGTCAGGCCATACAAGGGCCGCGGTGAACTCAGGTTCAATAACACCAACCGCCTGCTGAGGAACAAGACCTGGGACATCCAGCTCAGCAAGACCGGTTACATCAACGAGTCCGGGCGCTGCCTCGTGATGCAGGCCGAGATTGACGACCAGCCACTCACCATTGTGCTGCTCGACTCCTTTGGCAAGCTGACACCCTTCGGCGACTCCAACCGGATTCGCAAGTGGATTGAGAGCGGTAGATAATAAAAGGGTGTCAGAGCACTGCTGTCCCACATACTCATTACGAAAGCTTATTGAAAGCTGCTATTCCAGTGATTATGTTGTGTTGAGCGTTACCTGTACATGAAATTCCAGAACAACAATTGATGTCATACCCGCGAAGGCGGGTATCCAGTAAGTCACTGATTAGCAGGACGCAAAAATTCCTGGATTCCCGCCTTCGCGGGAATGCCGGTTATGTGGGACAGCAGTGGTGTCTGGGACAGCAGTGGCGTCAGAGCAAAATTATCTCGAATATAAGCAGAAAGTGTGCTCTGGCACCTTATTTTTCTCCCCGCCGCTTCGCGCGACTGGTGGCCTGCGCCACCAGCGGATCTTCCGGCCAGTGGTGTTTCTTGTAACGGCCGCGGAGTTCTTTCCTTACCTCGAAGTAAGTCGTTTTCCAGAAGCTTGCCAGGTCCTGCGTGACCTGCATCGGCTTGTAGCCCGGCGACAGCAGGTGCAGCAGTAGCTGATACCTACCGTTGATGACTGCGGGTGTCTGTTGCAGGCCGAACAGTTCCTGCAGACGTACCGCGAGCACGGGGTTGTTCGCGTCGCTGTAATCGATGGCGATGCGGGAGCCGCTCGGTACGGGGACGTGTGTCGGTGCCAGCCTGTCCAGTGCCTGTTGCTGCGCATGGCTCAGGGTGCTGAGCAGTATTGCGTGCAGGTCGAGCGATTGCAGCTTCCTGATGCTGTTGTGCGCGTCGATATACGGCAGCAGCCAGTCTTCGAGGTGCTGTAACAGCGCTGCGTCGGACAGGTCGGGCAGGGTAAGAGCACCGAGCATTGGGTCGTCGATCGTGCCACGTTGCCGTTGCATGCGCAGGAACTGTACGCGCTGGCGCAGCGTCTGCGCACGCCTGTCCCACGGCAGGCAGTCGAGGCCGCACTGCCGGATGCCCGCCAGGAGGGCGGCATGCACTGCATCGCGTGCGATGTCCCCGGCCGGGTGCTGTTCCAGCACGATGGAGCCTAGACAGGTCCGGGTGACGGCATCGACGCTTTGCGTCTGTACATTCCAGCTTACCCCGGTGTTCCGGGTAATTTCACTGGCGAAACGCGCTTCGATCTGTTGCAGCGGGATTTCCGCTGCGAGATAGATGCGGGCCTCGCGCTGGCGGCCGTCCAGGTCGGCGGCGACGATGAACTCTGCTTTTGCCAGGGCCTGGCCCTCGTCCAGAAAGACACCCTTGCCACTGCGCAACAGGTAGCGGTTGCCGGCGGTGTGGCGGGAACGGGCAATACGGTCAGGATAGGCATAGGCCAGCAACACGCCGGGCAGGTCGCGGTCGTCGATCGTGTCCGCGCCGGATTGGCGTTCAAAGCGGCGGATGCGGCGGTGGAACTCTTCGGCCGAGCGCTGTACCAGCCGGCACTGCTGACGGTTTACGCCGAGATCGCATACCGTGCTTTCATCCTGCCTGAACGTGCGCAACAAGGCGAGCCGCGGTGCGACATCGGCCGTACGCTCGCCGGTGGCGGTAAAGATGTCACGCTCGGTCAGCAGCGCGGCCAACAGACAGGCATCGAAACCATGGCCGGCTTCCGCACCGCGGATCATCATGTGCGCAAGCCTGGGATGTGCGCCGGTATCCAGCAGCTGCCTGCCGTGTGCGGTGATGCGTGGTCTGTCGTCGATGGCGCCGAGTTCGCACAACAGTTCGCGCGCCTGCGCGACCGCACCGGCATTGGGCAGATCCAGCCAGCGCAGTTCACCGATCTCGCGCACGCCCCAGTTGACCACTTCCAGTACCAGTGGTGCGAGATCACTGAGCAGGATTTCGGGTGTGGCGTGACGTGCCATGCGATGTTGCTGTCCCGGTGTCCACAATCGGAAGCACTTGCCCGGTCCCAGCCGGCCGGCGCGCCCGCTGCGCTGGTCTGCCGAATCCCGGGAGATGAACACGGTGTCGAGCCGGTTCATGCCCGAGCCGGGGTCGAAGCGGGCCTGCCGCTCGAGGCCGCTGTCGATCACGATGGAAATGCCCTCGATTGTCAGGCTGGTCTCGGCGATGTTGGTTGCCAGCACGATCTTGCGCCTGCCGGCCGCGCAGGGTTGTATCGCCCGGTCCTGCTGCCCGCGCGACAGATCGCCGTAGAGCGGTGCCACGATCGGCATAACCTGCCTCTGCCCGGGCGGCAGTGCGCCGAGCGCATTCTCGACCTGCCTGATCTCGCGCACCCCCGGCAGGAACACGAGCACGCTGCCGGGTTCATCCGCCAGTACCCGCTCGAGCCGGCGCATCACCGCATCGGCGATCCGGCCGGGTTCGGGCAGGGGTGCCTTGTCCGGCAGGTAAGTCGTCTCGACCGGAAAGGTTTGCCCCTCGCTGGTAATCACCGGTGCGTCGTCGAGCAACCGCGACACGCCTGCCGCGTCGAGTGTCGCGGACATCACCAGCAGCTTGAGATCGGGACGCAACAGTTCCTGCGACTGCAGGCAGAAGGCCAGCGACAGGTCGGCATGCAGGTTGCGTTCGTGGAACTCATCGAAGATCACCAGTGCGGCCATGGCGAGTTCGGGATCAGCCTGCAGCATCCGGGTCAGAATGCCTTCGGTCACCACCAGGATACGCGTGCGATCACTGGTGCAGCGCTCGGCGCGTATCCGGTAACCCACGGTGTCGCCGGTTTTCTCGCCGAGCAGGGCCGCCATGCGCGCAGCGGCATTGCGGGCGGCGAGGCGGCGCGGTTCGAGCATGATGATCATCCTCCCGACCAACCACGGTTCGTCCAGCAGCGCCAGCGGCACCAGCGTGGTCTTGCCGGCTCCGGGCGGTGCCACCAGCACCAGACGGTTACCGCTCAGGAGCGCCTGCCGGATTTCGGGGATGGACTGTTCGATCGGGAGACTGGTCATGCTGCAGTGCAACCGTGACGCCTGAAATAAAGGGACCGGATACAATTTTATAAAACAAAGGGTGTCAGAGCACATTTTTTCCTAATATTCACCGGTGCTGCTGGCTTTCCTCGGTCGCCCCCTGGGCCTTTCTTCCGTCTGGCGCTTGAGCATGTTTTCGATCTGCCGCCTGAATGCGCCCGGCCCCAGTACCAGTTCCTGGTTGAGCGTATGCCGGATGTCATGCAGTTGATCAGGCGCGATGCGGGCCGTGAATAGCTCACGGTAGGCGTGGCATCGTGTAGCCTGGTCATGGCCGAGCTGCAGGTACAGGGGGTGGCTTGTAATCACCGGATAGCTTTTGCCCACGGCATTATGCCGGTAACTCGACCATGCGTAATCTGCAGGATGCGTGACCATCTGTGCCCGGAGCGGGTTGAGTTCGATGTAGCGCATGCAGGTCAAAAGATAGGTATCTGTGTCAATCAGGCCAGCCTTGTAACGACCTTCCCAAAGGGTTCCGGTCCGGCGATAGCTCCGGTTGATCGTTCTGACATAGCGCTGGGCAAGTCGTTGCATCATGAAAGAAATGCCCGAGGACTGATGTGGCGTGGCCAGCAGGTGAACATGGTTGGTCATCAGCGCATAGGCATGGACGTGGCAGTCATACCTGGCTGCGGCCTCCTGCAGCAACTCCAGGTACAGCCGGCAGTCCGCCGGTGCAAAGAAACAGGCCTGCCGATCCAGGCCACGCTGAATGATGTGCTGGGTATGTCCCGGCAGGACAAACCGTGGCTTTCTTCCCATCGCTATTCCTGGCAGTCATCGTCCTGATGCTGCAATGGTGATCGCCGGGAAGGGCCGGATATAGAGGAAATGGCTGAATCTATATTAGGAAAAAATGTGCTCTGACACCGTTTTCCTCTAACAAATTAGTATCGATATATGTTGCCGTTATCGATACGGACTCTGTCGCCGACGCGCAAGTCACCAAGGCTTTGCTGTGTCACGGTTTGATACCCACCATTATTAAGCCGCACCCGGATCTGGTATGCATTTTGTTGCTGTTGATTGCCCTTTTCTAATTCGTGACCCACCACCGCACCACCGACCGCACCGGCAGCGGTGGCGATATCCTGGCCGGTACCGCCACCGACTTGATGCCCGATCACACCGCCGACGACACCGCCGACGACCGTGCCAACACCTATACCACTACCGGCTATCCCACCTTTATCTCCAGGCACTATCTCGATCGCTTCAATCTCGCCATAGATGACTCCGGAGGAGGACGAGGATGACGCTGGGTATAAACCATTATTCGCACAACCGCTGATCAGGCCTGCGACAGTTATTAAGATTACAACGATTGTGTCACGCGTTTTCATTCAACCTCCTCCAACTTCATGAAATTTCACAGTCGAAGGTTAGCCACAAAATACAATGCCGTCTGTGCGATGGCGTACATATGACACATGGAACCTGTGCGACGGTGATCTTCGGAAAACGGGGCGCGGTATCCAGGTCGATGACTCCATGACACAGGTCAAGCAGACATTGCATAGGAAAGGCGCACGTTCGCACCTTCGTCGCATGGATCCGACGCCTATAACCACGGCACGATCTGGAACCCGTTGAAATTACTCGTAAGTACGCTACCGTACATAAATCCGAGAAAGGCCTATAATGGCACGTAGCAACTGATGTCTTGCTAACCGCTCTAATTGAAGGTGCCTCGTATGCCTGACACGGATGTAACACGACAAAACCACCTTCTTGCCGCACTCCCGGCGGACGAGCGTGAGCGTCTGTTCCCTCACCTTGAACCGGTCCAACTGCGGCTCCGCGAAACCCTCTATGAGTGCGGCTGCCAGTTGCAATATGTCTATTTCCCCACCTCCGCCATCGTGTCTGTGCTTTACGTCATGGAGGATGGCGCATCGGCCGAAATCGCCGGGGTCGGCAATGAGGGAATGCTCGGTATCGCCCTCATCATGGGGGGCAGAACCATGCCCAATCGCGCTATGGTGCTGTGCGCGGGCTCTGCCTATCGACTTAAATCCCAGGTGCTAATGGAACAGTTCAATCGTACCGGTGGACGACGTAGCGGCGCGTTGCAACATGTGTTGCTGCGTTACACCCAGGCACGGATTACACAGATGTCCCATGCCGCGGTCTGTAATCGACATCATTCGATGGAGCAGCAACTGTGTCGCTGGCTGTTGTCGATCCTCGACCGTTCTCCCTCGAATGAATTGAGCCTGACGCAGGAATTGATTGCCAACGCACTCGGGGTGCGCCGCGAGAGCGTTACGGAAGCCGCCGGTAAATTGCAGAACCGCGGGTATATTCGTTACCGCCGCGGTCACATCTCTGTGCTTGACCGGGCTGGGCTGGAGAATCAGGCCTGCGAGTGCTACCAAACAGTCAAAACGGAGGTCGATCGCCTGCTCCCCGAAGCGACTGTTACGCAAGCCGTTGGGCCCTGTCACAGGCAGAGGGTCCGTCCCGCCGTAACGGTGGACCGCGAAATCAATAGGGTCAGACTCGATTGATTCGTCAATAAAAAGGGTCGGATACATTTTTACGGGTTCCGGGTTTTCCTGGGTCTGCCGCGCTTTCCGTGCCCGACTCTCACGGACAGGACTGTTTCGATTTCACGTCTGAACCGGTCGTTGCCTGTTGGCAGGCCGGTCTTGATGCAGTGACGGATGTGCTTGATATCCGTCTCACTCGATGCTTCTTTGAACAGCGCCTGGTATGCCTCGGTGCGGGCAGTATCGTCTTCACCGAGCAGCAGCCAGCAATCGTGTGGTGTGATGCTTGTCTGTGTCTTGCCGAGGGTGTTGCATGGGTAACTTGACCAGGGGTAGTCGGCAGAGTGTCTGACCATCCCGGCACGTACCGGATTGAGTTCGAGATAGCGGTAGCAGGCCAGGCAATAACGATCCGAATCGACCAGTGATGATTTGAACCGGCCTTCCCAGAGTGTGCCGGTCCGGAGGTGGCTGCGGTTGATGATCCTGACATACTCCCTGGCGGCGTCCTGCATGACCCTGGAAGCGCCTTCGGGTGTAGATGGGGTCATCAGGACGTGGGCATGCAGGCTGACCCGTGTACCCGACAGGCCACCTCGATCAGTTCCAGGTAGAGCCGATAGTCGCTATCGGCATAGAAGCAGGCCTGCCGGTTGTTGCCGCGCTGGGTGATGTGCTGAGGTATACCGGGAATGTTGAGGCGGTGTGGCCGCGGCATGGTGCAACTCCAGGAAGAGAGTTGCCAGACTGGCGTTCTTCAGACGGGTTGGGTATCGGCGGTTACTGTTCGCAGCTGTCGGAAAATGTATCTGACCCCTTAAACGCTTGATGGCAGTCAACACGCCCGATATGCGCATGTGCTAGATATACCAGCAGCACAGAGCGTGCGGACACGGGTGAGTTCCTCAGCCTGAATCACTCCCGTATATCAGAGAATGATCAGTCGCCCACGTGTCATGACAGGAGCGGTTTATGGCCAGGCAGTGCAGGCGGCAGTTAGTGTTTTCCATGATGGTTCCTTTTGTACTGGTTGCCGGTTGTGGCGGGGGTGGCGGCGACGTGATACCGCCATTTTCGCTGTATTTCTCGGTCGCAGTGGCAGATTTGAATGGTGACTCCAGGCTGGACATAGCCAGTTGTTACACCTTCATTGCAGGCCCGCCACCGCATCCGGGATATGTGGCTGTCAATTTGCAAGACCCGGCGCGGCCGGGCACTTTCCTGCCTGCCACGGCATACAGTGTCGGCAATGATCCTGTCGAAATCGCGATTGGTGACTTGAACGGTGACGGACAGGACGATCTTGTTACCGCGAACACGGTAACCCACGTCAGCGGCATTGGCGACAGAACCGTCTCGGTTCTGCTCCAGGACGGGACGGGCACCGGGCACTTTCTTCCCGCAACCGACTTCCATATCGCGAACATTCCGGAATCCGTCGCCATTGGCGATATGAACGATGACAATCTGCCGGATCTTGCTGTCGGCAATCGCGGCGGTGTTTCGTTGCTATTCCAGGACCCGGGCAATCCCGGGGTTTTCCTGCCTGAAACCCTGATTGACGTCGGGGGCGCCGTGGCCGATGTTGCGATCGAAGATCTCGATGGCGACGGCTTGCTTGACCTGGTGGCTTCGGAAAGTGGCGACGTCCGCGTACTCCTGCAGGTCGCCACTGCGCCGGGGACGTTTTCCGGGCCGGTCATTTATGCCGCCGGGGAGCAGCCGAGTGGCGTGGCCATTGCCGATCTTGACGGTGATGTCAGGCCAGACCTGGCCGTCGCAAATCACGGTACGCCCTCCGGCGTTGATCCCAGCGTATCCGTACTGCTACAGAATATAGGAGCGCCCGGCACATTCCTTGCCGCGACGAATTATCCAACCATGTTCCGTCCCGGAGTTGTTGCAATTGCCGACCTGGATGGTGACAGCAGGCCTGACCTTGCTGTATCAAACGGAGGCAGTTTGAGTGGCATCTGTCCTCCGAATTGTAGCCTGCTGGGCAGCGTCTCAGTTCTGCTGCAGGACCCGACCATGCCGGGCGGCTACCAGGCGGCAACGAATTACATTACAGATGACCAGGTATTGTCTGTCACGACAGGTGATATGAATGATGACGGAAAGCCCGACCTGGTTCTCGCGTATGGCGATGGCGTGGTGATCCAGTTCCAAGACCCTGCCGCAGCCGGTGAGTTCATGACGGCGACTGCCATTCCAAAGTAACTAATGCAAAATTAACAGGGGACAGACCACGATTTCTTAATCTCACGTTTGTTAAGGATTTTTGAAAATCGTGGTCTGCCCCCTGTTTTTCTTCTTCTCTGCCCCCCGTTTGTCCTTTTTAAATTATCACGAAAAGATAACATTTTCGCCGGGCAATGAACTTTGCCGGTTAAAAAGGCTCTTTGCTGTCAAGTACACACCAGACCTGTCTTGTCATCCAGGAGAACAACACGATGTTAGCGAACAGAATCTTCGCGCTGCTGGTCGGCCTGCTGTCTCTACAGACGGTGACGCTTGCCGCGACGCCGGACCATGACGGCGAGTCGGCCAGTCGGCATGTCAAAACCATCGTGCTGGGTTCCGGTTGCTTCTGGGGCGCCGAAAAAGGCTACGAGGCCCTGCCCGGCGTGATCGACGCGGTATCCGGCTATGCCGATGGCCGCAACATCAAGCCCGTCTACAAGGAAATCACCCGGTCTGAGTACCGGTTAGACCCCGACAATTACGCCGAGGTGGTCGAGGTGCGCTACAACACTGAAGTGCTCAGCACCGGGGCGCTGCTACGGCAATTCTTCGAGCATCACGACCCGACGCAGAAAAACCGGCAAGGCAATGACATCGGCACCCAGTACCGGTCCATCATCCTCTACACGGACGATGAGCAACGCGAGGTGGCGCAGTATACCCGGGACCAGTACCAGGCGCTGTTAACAGCCGCGGGATACGGCGCTATCGTCACAGAGATCAAGCCGCTGCAGGAATTTCACCGGGCCGAGGACTATCACCAGGATTATCTCGCGAAGCATCCCAACGGCTATTGCCCGAACCATGCGACGGGCGTGACCTTCGAAAAAGTCGTATCGATACCGACCGACAACAGCGCCTTGATGAAAGGCAGGCAGATCGTGGTGCTGGAAGCCGAGCATTGTCCCTTCTGTGAAAGGTTCAAGCGGGATGTCAGCAGCCAGTACCGGGGCAGCATCCCCATGACCTATCGCATGGCCTCGCAGCTGGATGGCCTCACACTGAAAACGCCTACCTGGGCCACACCTACCATCTATTTCCTTGAGGATGGCAAGGAGATGTTCGGCCACCAGGGTTACATGACTGCCTCGGAATTCTACCAGGCGCTCGGCTACTTCAAGCTTGGCGACAGCGAGTCGTACAAGGTTGCCTTCAGCCAGGGCACTGACAGCCGTTTCTGCCGCCAGTACGACGAGTTCAAAAACACCCCGGACGGCGTGTTCATCGACAAGCTGAGCGGCATGCCGTTGTTCGACACGCGCGACCGCTTCAACTCCGGCACCGGCTGGCTGTCCTTTACCCGGCCGGTCGAGGGCGCCACGATCGAGCGGCCGGACAACAGCTTCGGCCTCGAGCGCACCGAGGTGCTGTCAAAAAGCAGCGGCATCCATCTCGGCCACGTGTTTGATGACGGACCCGATGGCAAGCCGCGCTATTGCATCAATGCCACGGTGCTGGAGTTCCAGCCGCGAAACTAAAAGGGTGTCAGAGAGAAAAGATAAAAGGGTGTCAGAGCACATTTTTTCCTAATATTCGCCGGTGCTACTGGCTTTCCTCGGTCGCCCCCTGGGCCTTTGTTCCGTCTGATAAAAGGGTGTCAGAGCACATTTTTTCCTAATATTCGCCGGTGCTACTGGCTTTCCTCGGTCGCCCCCTGGGCCTTTCTTCCGTCTGGCGCTTGAGCATGTTTTCGATCTGTCGCTTGAATGCGCCCGACCCCAGTACCAGTTCCTGGTGTACCGTATGCCGGATGTCATGCAGTTGGTCAGGCGCGATGTGGGCCGAGAAGAGCTCACGGTAGGCGTGGCATCGCGTAACGGGGTGTCAGAGCACATTTTTTTCCTAATATAAGCAGAAAATGTGCTCTGACACCATTTAGTTGGGCGGCGTCTGCCGTTCAACGAAGACGGGATCTTCCGGCACTATCCTGAACTGGATGCCTGATAAAAGGGTGTAAGAGAAAAAGAAATAATAGTGTCAGAGCATATTTATTCCTAATATGAGTAAAAAGTGATCTCTAATGTCAATTACCCCATTATAAAGATTACGAGGTTTGGAATATGCCGGACATGATATTACTCGGTACGCGCAAGGGTACGGTGATCGTTGATCGTGCCGGGGGTGCGTGGCGTCCTCGACCCATTGCGCATGAAGGCATCCCTGTCTGTTATGCGGCACGTGACCCTCGTGACGGAATGTTGTGGGCGTCACTGGACCATGGCCACTGGGGTCCCAAGCTGTCACGTTCGCGTGACAGTGGAGCCACCTGGGAGGACGTACCGTCGGTCAAGTACCCGGCAGGCGCGCGCTACATCACAAAGTACCTGCCGACCCCGGATTTCGACCCGGAAGCGCCGGTGGGTGCGCCCGAGTACGGTGACGCAACGGTCTACAAGATCTGGCACATTGCCTTTGGCAGCCCGCGGCAGCCTGGCCGGTTGTACGCCGGCACAATCCCGGGTGGGCTGTTTGTCAGCGATGATGGCGGTGACAGCTGGGATCTCAACCGGCCACTGTGGAACCACGAAAGCCGGGGCGGTGATCTGTTTGCGGGCGATGCCACCAGCGAAAACCGCTGGCACGGCACGCCGGCGAGTATTGACTACGGCGTGTTCGAACCCGGTATTCACTCGATCATCGTCGACCCGCGTGATCCGGATCATCTCCATGTCGCGGTATCAACCGCCGGTGTGATCGAGAGCACCGACGGTGGCAAGACCTGGGCGGGCCGCAACCAGGGTATGACTAATGACTACATGCCGGACCCGGAGTCGGAGTGGGGCCACGATCCGCATTTCGTGACCGCTTGTCCCGGGCAGCCTGATCATCTCTGGCAGCAAAATCATTGCGGTGTCTTTTACAGTGATGACGGTGCCCGGCACTGGAAAAAGGTCAGCCAGCCGGAGGCCGGTGTGCATTTCGGCTTTCCGATCGCGGTCGATGTACAGGACGGTCGAAAGGCCTGGGTTGTGCCCGCCCGCGCGGATTCAGAACGCATGGCGATTGATGGCGGCTTGTTCGTCGCGCATACAACCGATGGCGGGCAGTCATGGCGGGCTTTTCGAAACGGGCTGCCGCAGGACAACGCCTACGATATCGTCCTGCGGCATGGTCTCGATGCAGCGGGTGACTGCCTCTGTTTCGGCAGTACGACCGGTAACGTCTACCTGTCGGAAGACCGCGGTGAATCCTGGCGATGCCTGGGTAACAACTTCCCTCCGGTGTATTCGGTACGATTTGGCTGAATGCCATGCCGACGGTTGAAATGACACGGCATCTTTACCGGTTCTTCCCGGCGCTCGAGAACCGGGTGATCAGGGTGGATGCCGGTTCGGTCGCGGAAGTCTTGCGTGCGGTCAACGAACTGGCCCCCGGATTTGCCGATTACGTGCTCGACGAGCATGGTACGCTGCGAAAGCATGTGAATCTCACCATCAATGACAGGATACTGGTTGACAGGAAGACACTCTCTGAGCGTGTACCGGACGACGGGACGGTCTATATCTTCCAGGCGTTGAGCGGAGGCTGATGCAGTCGAGAATTGTTCTCTGACTCCTTTTAGGAAAATGATGCGATTATTCTTGTGTATATCAATATTTCTGCTCAGCCTCCCTGTATATGCAGAGCAAAGCCTGACTTTCTATGAAGGCTTGAAAAGCCAGTTCAAGAATCCGGATGGTTCAACAAAGTGGCAGCATGTCGCCAACACGACCGGCTCTATACTCATCATATTATTTAATAATAGGAGACAGACCACGATTTCCTGGTCTTTCGCGAATCAACAGGGATAGCCTCGATTGATTCGTGGTTACGGTGTTTAAACAATCGAGTCTGACCCCATAGATTCACGCACCCAGGCAAGCGCTGATACCCTGGCGGTACGGTGTCGGCAGCAGTCCGTATGCCGATTCGATCCTGCTGCTGTCAAATCTATAGTCGTAGTCAAACTGATACAACATCTCTTCGTTTTCCCGCAACACCGGTATGAATGCCTGCAGCAGCTTCATCATCCAGCGCGGGACAGACTGTAGCTTGT
>Ga0307423_1001343_pt1 | contig 14992 bp, 13 predicted proteins | sample SalMarWE160310MG_FD_202154 | JGI IMG/M metagenome (GOLD analysis project Ga0307423, IMG submission 202154) | Salt marsh sediment microbial communities from the Plum Island Ecosystem LTER, Massachusetts, United States - WE1603-10 | ecosystem: Environmental > Aquatic > Marine > Intertidal zone >...
GAGGAGTCGCTGACCTCGTGGTCGCGACGACGAAGCGAGTGCAGCGGCGGGGTGCGAGAGGGCGCTCCTGCGCGATCCCTCCCCTATCAGAAGGGAGGGGGGCTCACAGCCTCTCAGAGAACCCGGTAGGCAGATCCGAGCGCAGCGGCCCCTCGGGGCGGGAAGACCGGGGCCGAGGTCCTCCTCGAGACCGGGCTTCCCGATTCCGAGGGGTGCGGCCGCAGGCCGCGGATCTGCCGGGGCCCGGATAGCCCAGGCTGGAGAATTCTCTCTGTGTCTTCCTCTGTGTTCTCTGTGTCTCTGTGGTTAACGCTTGTTCCTAGAATGTGATACCAGCGGTCAGGAACGCGGCGGTGGCGGTGCCGCGGCGGACCTCGAGGCGCACCCCGAGCGGGGGCAGCGTCAGGTGCAGGCCGGCGGCGACCTCGACGTCCGTCTTGCTCACCTTGTGCCGGTACGGCCCCTCGAAGCCGAGGATGGCCTCGGCCGAGGTGTGCCGCAGGCCGGCGGAGGCGTACGGCATCAGCACGACGAACCGCTTGGAAACGGTGAGGTCGATCGACGTGACGTTGAGGGTCAACCCGCTCGCGCTCAGGTGCGACCACGCGCCGCGCAGTCCGACCGAGGGCTCGACCAGGCCGCCGTCGAGGACCGCCTGGCGCACCTCGGCCGACCAGAAGCTCTGGCCCGCGACGGTGCCGACCTGACCGCCGACGTCCATCCCCCACGGCAGCCCCTTGCGAAAGGAGGCCGTGAAGCCGTTCAGCCCGCCGAAGGTGTCGCCGGCGCCGGCGAGCGCGTGCCGCCACCACCCGGCGTTGCCGTCGGCGCCGACCCACAGCCCGCCGACCCGGAGGTCGAAGCCGGTGATACCGAGGGGCCGTGCCGGGCCGACCGGCATCACGATCGCCTCGCCGAGATGATCGACGAGCTGGTCCAGCTCGGACGTGGTCAGAAGCGGAGACAGGTAAATGTCGCCGGCCGAAGCCGTGAGCGCCACCGCCATGATCACCGCCGTCACGATCGCTTTCGTGCGCATCCGAGCCACCTCCGTACCGATCTCGGATGCAGTATGCCACTGCCGGACGCACGACGTCGCTCGGCCAGGAATGTCCGCTGATGCACCGGCGTTGCAGGGGGTGTGTCATCTTGAGATCTTGTCTTCGTAAGCTGGGAAGGGCGCACGATGCAGGAGAGTTCTGAAACGCTCGTGACCGTTGGCGCGTTCGCCGATGCTCCGAGGAGTGGATGGATCCAGCTGTACCTCGAGCTGGCCAAGTTCCGCCTCAGCGGCATGGTGCTGTTGACGACCGCGGTCGGGTTCGTGCTGGCGCCCCACAACGGCGCTGGGTTCTTCGCCTTCGCATGGGCGCTCCTCGGTACCGCTCTCAGCGCCGCCGGCGCCAACACCCTCAACCAGTGGCTGGAGGTCGAGCGCGATCGGCGGATGGAGCGAACGGCCCTGCGGCCCCTTCCCTCCGGCCGCATCACGCGGCGAGGCGCATTCTGGATCGGCATCGTCAGCGCCGTGGCGGGGATCGCCGTTCTCGCCCTCGGCACCAACCTCCTGACGGCGGCCCTGTCGGTGCTGGTGATCGCGCTCTACGTCGCCGTCTACACGCCGATGAAGGCGCGCTCGCCTCTCAACACGCTCGTCGGCGCGGTGTGCGGAGCGATCCCTCCGGTCATGGGCTGGACGGCGGCGGCGGGGGGCCTCGGCTACGGGGCGATGGTCCTGGCCGGGATTCTGTTCCTGTGGCAGATCCCCCACTTCCTCGCCCTCGCCTGGCTGCACCGCGAGGACTACCGCCGCGGCGGCTTTCGCATGCTGCCCGTCATCGATCCCAGCGGCGCCCTTACCGGCCGCATCGCCCTCGTTCACACCTTCGCCCTGCTGCCGATCGGCGTCGGGGCGTGGGCATCGGGGTTTGCCGGTCCGTTCTTTCTGGCCGGCTCGCTGGCGCTGGGGCTTGCGTTCGTGTTCTTCGGATGGAGGATGGCGAGCCAACGCTCCCTGCACGCCGCGCGACGGCTGTTTCTCGTCAGCCTCGTCTACCTTCCCCTGCTGCTCGGCCTGATGGTCGCCGACCGTGGAAGCTCGCCGGCGACGGTAAGGGTGGTCGCGGCGGCGCCCGCACCGGCGGTGACCGTGGCGCCGGCCTCACTGCCGTCGGCGGCACTGCCGACCTCCCCGAACCCCACCTGATGGCCTCATGAGCTTTCGCAACCCGCTGCTCTGGATCATCCCGAGCTCTCTCCTGCTCACCTTCGCCGCCGCCGTGTGGACGCTCGGAACCGTACGCGCCGGAACCGGCCGCCCGGTGATCGGGAACGGCCACGAGGTTGCGAGCTACGGCTTCGACCTCGCCAACCTCACGGTCGCGAGGGATCTGCTCGTGGCCTCGGGCATGCCCCGCGACGGCGTCCCGGTGCTCGACGCACCGCAGTTCCTGACCGCCGCGGAGGTCGACCGCCGGAACGCGGAGCGACGGGGCAAGCTGCTGGTTCCCGACGACCGGGTCGTCGGCCTCGATCTCGGCGGCGACGCCCGCGCCTACCCGATCCGGCTCCTGCAATGGCACGAGATCGTGAACGACACGGTGGGTTCGGTTCCGGTCGTGGTCACCTACAGCCCGCTGTGCGACAGCGTTGTCGTCGCCTCGCGGGAGCTCGACGGCAGGACCGCCCGCTTCGGCCACAGCGGCCTGCTGTACCAGTCGAACCTCGTCATGTACGACCGCGCGGACGCCGTCCCCGGCCTGTGGAGCCAGCTGATGGCCCGCGCGATCTCCGGTCCCGACGCCGGCACGCCACTGTCCCTCCTCCCCTTCTCGGTGACCACCTGGTCGGCCTGGCGGGCGCGCCACCCAGGCACCAGGGTCCTGGCGCCGCTGCCGCGGCTCGCGGGCGAGTACAAGCGCGATCCGTACTCCAGCTACTTCGGCTCGGACATCCTGCGATTCCCGGTCGCGCCGAGGCCGCCGAGCAACCGGCTCCGCCTCAAGGACCGGGTGGTCGTGGCGACGATCGGCGGCCGGTCCAGGACGTTCGCCCTCCCCGATCTGGCGAGGGCCGCCGGCGCCCAGCGCGGCACGGTGAGAACCGAGGTCGGAGACGTGCCGGTCGAGGTCACGTTCGACAACCAGCTCGGCACCGCCTCCATCGCCTCGCTCGACCCCGCGCAGCCGGTCGATGCGCTGCGCACCGCCTTCTGGTTCGCGTGGTACGCCTGTCGGTAAAGAGACCGGGGAACCGACAGAACGCAAAGGCGCAGAGAAAAGACAGAAGAAAGAAGATAGAGGAGATTCACTGGTCCGAGCACGGGCAGATCCGCGGTCTACGGCCGCACCCCCAAGTTCTGCGTTGCTCCGGCGGCCGTCTGGGACTGCCGCCCCAGCCGTCTCGCGATTCCGGGCAGTCGCAATGCCATGAGAGCGGATCAGCTGTTTGGCGGCGACTCCCCGGAAGCGCTCGAGCCGCCTCCTTCAATCGTGGGGCTGTTCTCCGATCGCCAAGGGCCGAGATTACTCGTCGCCTTCGGCGACGGTGAACCTTTGGAAAGCGAGATGGCCGTAGGGCCAGCCCGCCCCCTCTCCGGCGCTGTGCGCCTCCGACCCCCTTGGCCACGGCCAGACCCTCGCTTTCCTGCAGGGTGGTCCCCCCTTGACGTTTCTCGCCAGCGCCAAACGCTTGTGAACGCCCTTCAGAGAAACATCAAGGACGGCACGTCCGTTTGAGCGCACCCTTCTCCGGGGTGCGCTGCGCCCGCGCTCTCCGGCTAGCCCGAGAGGCATGCTTGGTAGCGCGCTGCAGATGCCTTCTCCGGACGGGTGGTGGAACTTACTGACTTAATCACTCAACTACTGTCTCACCGGTTGGGTGGGTGGGGGCACGTCTCCCTCTTCCCGTTTCACGATCTTCCTTGGCGGGCGGGCCCGCGCGTCGGGTGATAACCTCCGACCCCGGTTCTGCGTAGAAGATGACGTGGCCCTGTTGCCATTCCCCGGCGAGGGTAAGATGACCTGCGCACGCGGGCTGTGCCTGCTGCGCGTCAACCTGTCACGTCAAGAAGAGGCTCGCCGCCAAGGGCGGCAGAAGGAGGCATGATGCGTCGGAAGAGAGCTCGGATTGTGATGACCTTGGCCCTGCTGGTCGGGGTCGTGGCGCTGCTGGCTTTGCCGGCGACCGCAGACGAGGGCATGTGGACCTTCGACAACCCGCCGGTCAAGCAGCTCAAGGAGCGGTACGGCTTCAACCCCACCCAGCAGTGGCTCGACCACGTGCGGCTGTCGTCGGTGCGCTTCAACGACGGTGGCTCGGGATCGTTCATCAGCCCGGAGGGGCTGGTGCTGACCAACCACCACGTGGCGCGTGGGCAGCTGCAGAAGGTGTCAACCCCGGAGCACAACTACGTGCAGAACGGGTTCCTGGCGAAGACCCGCGACCAGGAGCTCAAGTGCCCCGACCTCGAGCTGAACGTCCTGATGTCGATGGAGGACGTGACTGCCAGGGTGAAGGGCGCAGTCAAGCCCAACATGAGTGACAAGGATGCCCTCGAGGCGCGTAAGGCAGAGATCGCGAAGATCGAGAAGGAGAGCCTGAACGCCACCGGCCTGCGCTCGGACGTGGTCACCCTGTACTCCGGCGGCGAGTACTGGCTCTACCGCTACAAGAAGTACACGGACATCCGCCTGGTGTTCGCGCCCGAGGTGGACGCGGCGTTCTTCGGCGGCGATCCCGACAACTTCACCTACCCCCGCTACGACCTCGACATGGCGATCTTCCGGGTGTACGAGGACGACAAGCCGATCGCCAGCCCCGACTACCTGAAGATCAACACCAAGGGCCCGGCGGCCAACGACCTGGTGTTCGTGTCCGGCAACCCCGGCTCGACCGACCGGCTGTACACGATGGCCCGCCTCAAGGCCGCGCGCGACGTCACCTACAAGCTGCGGCTGGAGCTCATCAACCGCATGCTCAACGTGTTCCGAAGGTACGCAGCCGGCGGCACCGAGCAGGCGCGCCAGGCGGACATGATGATCTTCGGGCTCGAGAACGCGATCAAGGCCTATGAGGGCGAGTACAAGGGCCTGAAGAACCCCGAAATCTGGAAGACGAGAACAGCCCAGGAGAAAGAGTTCCGCAAGCGTGTGGCCGCCAACCCCGAGTGGGAGAAGGAGTACGGCGACGCCTGGACCCAGATCGAGAAGGCTCAGCAGCTACTGATGGGCCGCCTCAACGAGTACGCCTACCGGCGCATGCCCGGCTTCCGGCTGCCGCGCCTGGCACAGACGATCTACCGCTACGTCACCGAGGTGCCCAAGCCCGACGGCAAGCGGCTCGACGGCTACCACGACGCGCAGCTCGACTCGCTGCGGTTCAGGATGTTCTCGCCGGCCCCGGTCTACCCCGGCCTCGAACAAGCGCTGCTGCAGGATCAGCTCGAGCTGGCGCTGACCAAGCTCGGCCCCGACGACCCGTTCGTCAAGGCGGCGCTCGACGGCAAGAGCCCGGCGCAGATGGCCGAGTACCTGATCTCGGGCACCAAGCTCGCCGATCCGGCCTTCCGGCGTGAGCTGGTGAAGGGCGGCGCGGCCGCGGTCGAGGCGTCCAAGGACCCGCTCGTGGCCTGGGCCGTCAAGCTCGAGCCGCAGATGCGGCAGCTGCACGACTGGTACGAGGACAACATCGAGAGCGTGTTCACCGCCAACGGCGAGAAGATCGGCGAGGCCAGGTTCGCGGTCTACGGCAAGTCCACCTACCCGGATGCGACCTTCACGCTGCGCCTGTCCTACGGATCGGTCAGGGGTTACCCCATGAACGGCACCAAGGCGCCGCCGATGACCACCTTCTACGGCCTCTTTGACCGCGCCTACAGCTTCGGGCTCAAACCCCCGTTCCTGCCGCCGCAACGCGACTTCGACAAGATCAAGGATCTGGATCTCGCGACGCCGCTCGACTTCGTATCCACCTGCGACATCATCGGCGGCAACTCCGGCTCGCCGGTCATCAACCGCGATGGCGAGCTGGTGGGCCTGATCTTTGACGGCAACATCGAGAGCCTGGTCAGTCGCTTCGTCTACGACGACGTGACCAGCCGTGCGGTGGCGGTCGACAGCGCCGCCATCGTCGAGGCGATGAGCAAGCTCTACGACACCCAGTTCCTGCTCGACGAGATGATGGGCAAGAAGTAGCGGCACGAAGCTCGCTGCATTGAACCCGACCGGCGGCCGTCAGGCCGCCGGTTTTCTTGTGTGTAAGTGATTAAGTTACTAGGTGATTAGGTGATGAGGTTCCCCCGCCCACCCAACCAAGAGAGAAGCCCACCCGCCCACCCAGATCCTACTTCGCTCGCGTCGCTCGCTCATCAGGATGACACCAAGGGCTGACGGCACTCGTGAGGGCGACATGTGGAGGGCGCCGAGGGCCAGCCCCCGGGAACGGTTCCGCGGTGGGGCGGGAACGGAGCGGAAGGAGGCGAACGGCCATCCCGCCGCGGGCGGCGGGTGAGTGACCAACGAGGCTGATTGCCGGGGAGTTCGTCGACCCCCCCTGGCAGGCGAGATGCCTGCCCCACCAAGGAACTGAAAACGTGGGCGTAGTGCAGCTCAGAGCATGGTGCGTTCAAACGGGCGTACCGTCCTTGAAGTTTCTCTGAAGTTCAATCACGAGCCATGGGCGCTGGCGAGAAACGTCAAGGTAACCTCGGCCCTTGGCGTTGGGAGTACGGCCTCAAGATTGAATGAGGCGGCCCGAGTGTTCTCCGGCGGTCGCCACGAGGATGCCCATCTGTTCTCGTGGCCGTGCGACCGCCGGAGACGCGAGGCGGGCGGTCACCCTGTGACCGCACGGCCGCCGGAGCCACGCAACCCTCCAGGGTGCGGCCGTAGGCTGCGGATCTGCCGGAGCCCGGAGAACCCAGGCCCGGTCATACCTCGAGGAGGATGAACAGGATCAGCCACACGACGTCGAGGAAGTGCCAGTACATGGAGACGTAAACGACGCCAGGATGGCTGGTCGCCGTGTAGCGCCCCCTAGCGGCCCGCACGGTGGTGATGGCCATCGGGATCAGACCGCCGACGACGTGCAGGCCGTGCAGCGCGGTCAGGGTGTAGAAGACGAACGCGAACAGGCTCGCCCGCGGCAGCAGCCCATGCTGCGTCAGCAGCAGCCAGCTCGCACCCTGGCTGAGGAGGAAGGCGACGCCGAGCGCGGTCGTCAGCACCAGCCAGTGCTTGAGGCCGGCGCGGTCGCCGCGCCGGATCGCCTTCAGCGCCAACCACATGGTCAGGCTGCTCACGATCAGCAGCGCCGTGCTCAGCCAGAGGGTCGCCGGCAGCCCCGGGCTGCCCGCAGGCGGCCACTGCTCGGCCCGCGAGCGCACCACCAGGTAGCCGATGATGCTGGCCGTGAACAGGACCCCCAGTGAGACCAGGAAGAGCTTCATGCCGAGCACCCCAGCCGCCGGCTGCACCGGCGCCGCGCGCTCGTCATCGGGATCCGGGTAGAGGTCGATCTTCATTGCCCGTGCATCCCCGGTGCGTAGCCGGGAATCATCTGCGACTGGTAGTGGGTGGTGTCGATGAGCACCCCGCCCACGAACAGCATCACGAACAGAAGCGTACCGACAAACACCAGCGCGTAAAACCGCTTGTCCCAGCGCAGATGCATGAAGTAGAGAAGGACCAGCGAGCCCTTGGCGGTGGCGATGCCCATCGCGACCCACAGGTTGAGCGAGCCGAGGTTGATCCGGGAGGCGGCGAAGGTCAGCCAGGTCAGGAAGACCAGCCCCGCCCACACGGCCACCAGGACCTTGAGGGGAACGACGTGGACGCCGGTTGTCTGATGGGCTTCAGCCATGCTGGCCTCCTTCGAGCTCAACGGATCAGGTACAGGAGCGGGAACAGGTAAATCCAGATGATGTCCACCAGGTGCCAGTAGAGACCGACGTTGTCGACCGGCGTCGCGTAGCCGTCGCCGAACTCGCCGCGCAGCGTCCGCCGCAGCAGCCAGGCGATGACGATCATGCCGGCGATCACGTGGATCCCGTGCAGCCCGGTCATGACGAAGTAGATGCTGAAGAAGATCTGCACGTTCTTCGGCGCGCTGGCCGGGATCTCGTGGGCGGGAGCGTTCGCCGGGGCCAGCCCGGCCGGGCCCTCGGCGGCGGGCGGGATCTCCGTGCCGTCGGAGGCGGCAGCCGCCTTGTCCGGGGCCGCGGCAGGGGGCGCCGTGACCGGCGCCGCACCGGACTCGGCAGCGCCCTCGACGTGCGGGTGGTAGTACTCGCCCCACAGCAGCCCGTGCTTCCACTTGGTGTTGTACTCGATGCCCTTGACGCCGAGGAAGCAGGCCGCGAACACCAGGGTTGCGGTGAGCAGGATGGCCAGCGCGCGCCGGCGTCCCAGCTGCGCGGCACGCACCGCCCACGCCATGGTCAGGCTCGAGCAGATCAGGATCACCGTGTTGAGCCCGCCCAGCTTCTTGTCGAGAAACTGGTCGGCCCAAATGAAGATCTCGGGATGGTTGGCGCGGTACATGGCGTAGGCGCAGAAGAGACCGGAGAAGAACAGCAGCTCCGTGGCCAGGAATATCCACATCCCGAGCTTGGCGGAGTCGGCCTGCTGCTCGGCGTTCTCGAAGTGGTGGGCGAGATGGGGGTCATGATGGCCGCTCTCGGACCCAGGGCTCGTGGTGCTCATGATCCGGCCCCTTCGGTCGCCGGCACCCACCCCTCGGCCCGGGAGACGAAGCGGACCGTGTCCAGGTCATACGGATCCCCCGCCGTCATCTCGTGCTCGAAGTTGTAGTACGGGGGCGGCGACGACGTCCGCCACTCCAGCGTCGCCGCACCCCACGGGTTGGCGGGCGCACGCTCGCCCTTGATGAGCGAGTGCGCCAGGTAGCCGGCCATGACGAAGAAGCCCAGGGCCAGGATGTACGAGCCGATCGTCGACGCCTGGTGGTACGGGGTGAATTGGGGCAGGTAGTTGTAGTACCGGCGGGGCATGCCGTGGCTGCCCATGACGAACTGTGTGAAGAACGTCAGGTTGAAGCCGACGAAGACCAGCAGCGCCGCGATCTTCCCCCATCGCTCGCTGTACCTGCGGCCGAAGAACTTCGGCCACCAGTAGTGGAGGCCGCCGAGGAAGGCGATCACGGTGCCGCCGAACATCGTGTAGTGGAAGTGGGCGACCACGAAGTAGGTGTCGTGAAGGTGCACGTCGGTGGCCAGGGCGCCGAGGAACAGGCCGGTCAGGCCGCCGATCGCGAACAGGAAGATGAACGCCAGGGCGTACAGCATCGGGGTATCGAAGCGGATCGAGCCCTTGTACATCGTGGCCAGCCAGTTGAAGACCTTGACGGCCGACGGGATCGCGACGCTGAACGTCAGCAGCGAGAAGATCATGTTGGCGAGCCCCGACTGGCCGCTGACGAACATGTGGTGCCCCCACACCAGGAAGCCGAAGACCGCGATCGCGATCGAGGAGTAGGCGATGAAGTTGTAGCCGAAGATGTGCTTGCGGCTGAAGACCGAGATCAGCTCGCTCTCGATCCCCATCGCCGGCAGGATCATGATGTACACCGCGGGGTGGGAGTAGAACCAGAAGAAGTGCTGGAACAGCAGCGGGTCGCCGCCGAGCGCCGGGTTGAAGATCCCGATACCGAGAGTCCTCTCCGCCACCAGCAGCAGCAGCGTGATGCCGAGCACCGGCGTCGCCAGCACCTGGATGATGGCGGTCGCGTACAGCGACCACAGCAGCAGCGGCATCCGGAACCAGCTCATCCCCTTGGGACGCATCTTGTGGAGGGTGACGATGAAGTTGAGGCCGGTAAAGATCGAGCTAAAGCCGAGGATGAACGCTCCCAGGGTGGTCAGGATCACGCTCGTCCCCGTGGTCACGCTGTACGGGGTGTAGAAGGTCCAGCCGGTGTCGACGCCGCCGGTCAGGATGGCCGCGAGCAGGAAGACCGCGCCGACGACGTAGAGGTGGAAGCTCGCCAGGTTGAGGCGTGGCAGGGCCACGTCCTTGGCGCCCAACATCAACGGCAGCACGAAGTTGCCGATCGTGGCCGGGATCGACGGGATCAGGACCAGAAAGATCATCACCGCGCCGTGCAGCGTGAACAGCTTGTTGTAGGTGTCCGCGCTGACGATCGTTCGCCCCGGCGTCCACAGCTCGGTGCGGACCAGGAGGGCGAAGACGCCGCCGAGAAAGAACGACGTCAGGACCGCCACCAGGTACATCACCCCGATCCGCTTGTGGTCGAGCGTGAAGATCCAGGACCGGAGCCCCTTCGCGTGGCTCAGGTAGCTGTCGCCGCCCACTGCGAGGGCCGCGGCCGCGCCCTCTCCGGGCGGGGGCGGGTTGACACTCGTCATCGACTCCTCCTCACTTCCCACCGCCGCCCTTGGGGCCGGCCGAGAGGCTCTTCAGGTACTGGATGATGCTCGTGATGTCCTCGTTGGTCAGACGTCCCTGGAAGGTCGGCATGACCGGTTCGAAGCCGGCCACGACCTTGGCCTGCGGATCGAGGATCGACTCACGAACGTAGTCCTCGTCGGCGGTGATCGCCTGGCCGGTGGAGAGCACCACCTTGTGTCCGAAGAACCCCTTGAAGGTCGGTCCGGTCTTGCCGCTGCCGTCGATCGAGTGGCACTGTGCGCACCCCCTGACCGTGTACAGGTGGCGGCCCGCGTCCACCGGACTCATCGTCTTGAGCAGGTTCGAGGCATCGGCGAGCCACGTGTCGAAGCCGCCGGGGCGGTGGACGATCACCTTGGCCAGCATCGTCGAGTGCCCGGTCCCGCAGTACTCGGCGCAGAAGAGCTGGTACTCGCCCGGCGTCGTGGCCTGGAACCAGGCCTTGTTGTAGCGGCCGGGAACGACGTCCCGCTTGATCCTGAAGGCGGGCACGTACAGGCTGTGGATCACGTCCTGCGACTGCATGACCAGACGCACCGGCCGGTTGACCGGCACGTGCAGGTCCTTGTCGACGTAGCCGTTCGGGTAGGTGAACTGCCAGGACCACTTCTGCGCCGTCACCAGGACCTCGTAAGCGTTGGCCGGCGGCGTCACGATATCGATGAACCCCTTGAAGCCGTATGCGAAGATCACCAGCGCCAGGGTCAGGGGGATGACGGTCCACGTCACCTCCAGCGCGGTGTTGTGGGTCGCCGTCTTCTCGGCCGCGACCCCCTCCCGGTAGCGGTACCGGATCACGAAGTACAGCATGATTCCGACCACGAGGAGGAAGAAGAAGGCCGAGATGCCGAGCACCAGGTAGAAGAGGTGGTCCACCTCTCCGGCCACCGTCGATGCCTCCCTCGGCATCAGGAAGCTCGGCTTCCCGGGCGCCGCGGTCAGGGCCAGGAGCGCGCAGTGCAGCAGCGTCGTCATCAGGTGTCGGTTCCCTGCGGGTCGGAGTCCGGCTGGTTCTTGTGCCGGCGGCGGTCCCGCACCCAGAGCGTCCCGAGAACAAGGGCCAGGCCAACCGCCGTGAAGCTTCCCCCCAGGCGCATGATGTTCCTGGCAACCGGCGTGTAGCGGCGGCTGGTCGGGTCGTACCGGCAGCAGTAGAGGATGATCTTGTCGATGGTCGAGCCGATCTTCCCCTGGGATGCTTCCAGCAACGCCAGCTTGAGCGTCTTGCTCGGGTAGTCGATCCCGTACAGGTAGCGGGCGATGTGTCCATCCGGCGTCAGCAGCGTGAGGGCCGCCACGTGGTTGAACTGCCCGGTCTTCTTGTCGAACCGGTAGCCGAAGCCGACGGCGTCGGCGAGCTTCGAAATCTCATCCTGGCGTCCGACCAGGAAGTGCCACCCTGCTCCCGCCGACGGCCGCTGCAGCTCCTTCATGTAGGTCTTCTTCTTGGCCTCTGCGAGCTGGTAGGTCTCGAGCGGGTTGATGCTGACGGTCACCACCTCGTACTCCTGGCCCGGGCCCCACGACAGCCCCTTCATCCCCTCGGTGAGACCGTTCAGCTGCAGGGTGCAGAGCATCGGGCAGCTGTAGTAGTTGAGGGTCAGGATCACCGGCCGGTCGGCCTGGAAGTAGTCGGCGAGCTTGACCGTCTTCCCACTCTCGTCGGTGAACTCGAGCGACAGCGGCACCTGTGCCTTGAGGTGCTCGGTGACGCCGACGCCCTTGAGCTCGTCCGGGACCGTGCTCGCCGAGGTGGCGGGCTGCTGGGCCGCGGCCGAGGCGGCAATGAGCATCACGGAAGCGACGACAAACAGAGATTTTGATTTAATCACAGTCTCATTTCCCGGTCGACATAACACACGAGCTCGCACTCGGATTTCCACTTACTCAGACTTGGAGGACTCGGCGACCACCAGCTTCATGGCGCGGTCGATCGGGATCGCGACGACGCCCGCCTTCTGGTCGATCCAGCGGTATGTGGTCAGCTGCTCCTCGTGCTGCGCCCGCAGCTGGCTCACCGTCATCGGCGGGCTTTCCACCTGCTTGCGGGCCGCCTCCTTGGTCTCCATGTCGTAGAACAGCGCCTGCAGGCCGACGATGATGACGAACAGGATCAGCGCGCCGACAATGCCGATGATGGCGATCTTGGCCACGTCCGGAGCATCGCGCTCGGTGTACTGGAGATCGGGGCCTGCGGAGTCCATGCTGCTCCCCTCCTCACGCATTCTCGAATGCCAGCGACTCGGCGAGACGAGGGTCGTTGACCGGAACCAGCGAGTGGCGCCGCATTTTCAGCACCCAGGCCGCAGCGTAGACGCCCCCCACCGCCAGCATGCAGAATAGGTCCATCAGGCCCAGTGAGACCTTGGACGGGCTCAGCTCCGGCACGATCAGCCAGTAGATGTCGACCCAGTGCATGAGGGCGACCCAGGCCGAGGCGATCAGCAGCACGTGGACGTTGCGCTTGGCGCCGCGGAAGATCAGGACCAGGAACGGGATCAGGAAGTGGCCGAAGACGAGCAGCAGGCTGACCCAGGTCCAGCCGCCGGTCTGCCGCTTGAGGTACCACTCAGTCTCCTCCGGCATGTTTCCGTACCACATCAGCATGTACTGGGAGAAGGCGATGTAGGCCCAGAAGACGATGAACGCGAACAGCAGCTTGCCCATGTCGTGGAAGTGCTCGATCGTCACCGAGTGCAGCAGCTGCTTGTGGTGCTGCAGCCAGTGGGTGACGTGAGGCAGCACGGCCAGAAAGCCGACGACGCTCGACGAGAACAGGTAGACGCCGAAGATGGTGCTGAACCAGTGCGGGTCGAGCGACATCAGGAGGTCGAAGGCGCAGAAGTTGACCGCAAACGCGTACAGGACCATCCCGGGGGCCGAGCGGCGGGTCAGCGTGACGGTCATGTTCGGGTCGCCGGTCCGGTCCTGCTCCACCGACCGCTTGAAGAAGTAGCGGCCGAGGAGCCACCAGGCGGCGAAGTACACCGCCAGGCGGATCACGAAGAAGGTCGGGTTGAGGTAGCCGGCCTTGCCGGCGAGGACCGAATCATGGGCGGTCGCGCCCGGACGGCTCCAGCTGTACAGATCGTGCATGCCGAGCAGGATCGGCACCGCCAGCACGGCGAGAACGGGAAACAGCACGGCCATCCCCTCGGCGAGACGTCGCACGACCACGCTCCAGCCGGCGCGCGTGACGTGGTGGAGGAGGACGAAGAACAGGGCGCCCAGCGACAGCGACAAGAAGTAGGTGAAGCTGACCAGGTACGACTGCAGGAACCTGCCGATGCTCTGGTGGCCGAAGACGACCAGCGCGGCCGCCCCAACGACACCGAGAACCGCGGCGCCCACGGCCCACCTCAGAAGGAGCGGGGCGAGATCACCGAGCTCGTGCCGGTCGATCGAGATGTCGCGAAGCCTCATGCTACTCCCCAGTCATCGCAGCTGCGACCGCAGGTCGGCTGGAACGTCATCGATGGTGGCGTGCTGGCTGCGCTGCAAAGCGCGAATATAGGCCACGATCGCCCACCTGTCGGCGACTGGGATCTGCGGTCCGTACGCCGGCATCTTGCGGATCCCGTTGGTGATCGTGTTGAACAGGTGGCCCACCGGACGGCTGCGGACGAGGTCGGTGTGGTACGAGGACGGCGGCGTCCAGGTGCCCTCCTGGAGCGCTTCGGCGCGCTTGGCGACGATGCCGTCGCCGTAGCCGGAGAGCCCGTGGCACGGCTCGCAGTAGATGTCGAACCGGTCCTGGCCGCGCTTCATGAGCGACATCGTGACCGGCACCGGCATGACCGTGACCCAGCCGTCACCGATCTTGCCGGTCAGGTACGCCTCGTCCTGCCGGCCTTCGCTGTGGGCCACCGTCCCCGGCACCGGCGGCCTCATCCCCCGCCGGTCGGCGAAGATCGGGTTCGCCGCCTGGGTGCGGATCTTCGGCTGGTTGTCCATGTTGAACACCACGTGCAGCCGCGGGCTGCGTGAGGTCGTCGTCCGCGCACGGGCAATGAACACCAGCGGCACCCACGACAGGACCACCAGCACGGCCACCGCGTACTTCAGCCAGCGCGGCACCTCCTTGATCAGGCTCACGCCTCCACCTCCTCGACGGCCACACTTCCCACGTCCTCGAGAAGCCGGCGCGTGTCCTGGGCGTCGAAGATCGGGTCAGAGGCCTCGATCGCGATGAAGAAACGGTCGGTCGTCGCACGGCGGAACCGCTCGCTCTTGAACAGCGGGTGGTGCAGACGCGGCAGGCCGTTGAGGCCGAGCATCCCGAGCAGCGCGCCGAAGGCGGCGAACAGGATCGTCATCTCGAAGGCGATCGGGATCGCCACCGGCAGCCCGAACAGCGGCTTGCCGCTGATCACGAACGGGTAGTTGACGCCGTTCGTCCACCACTGCAGGACAAGCCCGAAGATGCAGCCGGTGAGACCTGCAAGAAAGACGATCCTCGGCAGGCCGGTGCGATCCAGGCCCATCGCCTCGTCGAGGCCGTGGACCGCAAACGGCGCGTAGCTGTCCCACCTGGTGTAGCCCTCGTCCCGCACCCGCTCGGCCGC
>Ga0307423_1001344_pt1 | contig 14972 bp, 12 predicted proteins | sample SalMarWE160310MG_FD_202154 | JGI IMG/M metagenome (GOLD analysis project Ga0307423, IMG submission 202154) | Salt marsh sediment microbial communities from the Plum Island Ecosystem LTER, Massachusetts, United States - WE1603-10 | ecosystem: Environmental > Aquatic > Marine > Intertidal zone >...
CGTAGGAACTCCGCAGGCCTGCATAAGTACCCAATGCCTGCAGGCAAATACCTACTTCCGGAGCAAGCTCCCGGACTCGCAGTTCCGGCAAACACGCGCTTGCCAGTTCCTCTCCACCGGATGTACCCAATGCGCTCATGAGAACACTTTGATAGACCCTTGCTGCCAGTAATTCCGTGGATGTCTGGCTATCTTCCAGGTCAGCTGACTTCTGTATCTCAAGCTGCTCGATGATTGCCTCGAACGCCTGCAAACCATCGTGGTAACCATGGGTATTGTAGAAAGCGGCCAGATCCCCGAGCAGGGCTCGCACCCTCTCCTGATCCCAATGCTTAAGTGCAAAGGATGTAGCGACACGGATGTTGTTCAATTCCACTATGATTTCGTCCCGCACTTCCAGCATCCCCGATCGATCGAGAAGCGGCCGTCGATCTCGGAGGAAGTCAGTATAGTAGTTGCAGTGTCTCTCAAGAGCCTGATTCATGCCCTCAGGGTCGTGTGCTAGATTCTCCAGTGCATATTGACGTAGGAGCTCGTGAAATGCGTAGCGGTCCTGACCTGTCCGGCGCAAGAGTGATTTGTCAAGCAGATTTGAGAGCAATTGAAGGCTGGCTCCTGTTATTTGCTCGCCTGCCTCCCGGGTAAATCCACCGCGGAAGATCGACATCCGTTCGAAACCGGTGCGCTCTTCATCCGTCAACAGCTCCCACGAATGGTCGAAGACTGCCCGTAGGCTACGGTGTTTATCGGGCTGATTGCGCATCGAGGTCGTCAAGATGTCCATGTTGCGCTCGATTTCCTGCGCAATTTCATCTGGGCTAAGGGTCTTCAACCAGGCCGTGGCCAGTTCGATCGCCAGAGGCATTCCTTCAACCCGCCGGCAAATCCGAAAAACGGCATTCCGGTTATCACCTGAGAATTCGAAGGCTGGATCGATCTGGCGGGCTCGCTCACTAAAAAGCTGGACAGCGCTGTAGGCTTCAGCACCTTGATGCTCGTTGCTGGGGAAGCTCATGCCTGCCAGTTCGAATACCCATTCCTCCCTCAGGTTCAGACGTTCCCTGGAAGTAACAAGGATGCGCAACTCTGGGGCATGTTCTAGAAGCTTCACCAAGAACTTCCCCCCTGCAACAAGATGCTCGAAGTTATCCATCAGCAGCAGGCAGGTACGGTTCTTCAAGTAATCCAGGAGTTGATCCTCAGGCTCTAAATCACTCGAGTAAACATCGACTTGAAATGGGAGCGCACTAATCAGGGCTGATACCAGGAAATCAGGCGAATCGAGCGCCGAGAGTTCAACAAACCACACGCCGTGGCTGAACTGATCCACGAGTTCTGCTGCGACCTGAAGCGAGAGACGCGTCTTACCCGCTCCCCCCGGACCCACCAGGGTCACCAAGCGCGCTTCACCCAGCAGGTCCAGCACCTGCTGGATCTCCGCCTGGCGGCCGATGAAGGTTGAGAGTTGATGCGGCAGGTTGTTTGGAAGAACATTGAGGGAACGCAGTGGAGGAAATTCGGAGGGCAGTTCCTTGCTCCGGAGCTGGAACAGGTGGAGAGGGTGCTGAAGGTCCTTCAGGCGGTGTTCACCCAGGTCCTTTAGATGGAGTTCACCCGGCAGATCATGCTCAATGATAGCAGTTGTGCTGGCAGAAAGCAGGATCTGGCCGCCGTGACCTGCGTGGGCGATGCGAGCCGCCCGGTGCACGTCCATACCCACATAACCTTCCGGACCGACTTCCATCGATTCCCCCGTATGAAGACCCATGCGGACCCGCAATTCAACATTAGCGGGCCACTCCCGCTGGGATATCGCCTCCTGCGCTGCGACTGCAGCCAGGACAGCATCCGTTGCGCGCGGGAAAGCATAGAAGAAGGCGTCACCCTGGGTATCGACCTCGCTGCCATTGTGCTGGGAGAATGCCTTTCGCAAGATCCCGCGCTGTTCGGCCAGTAAATCCGGGTAGCGATCGCCAAGCTCATGAAGCAGCCGGGTCGAACCTTCGATGTCCGTGAAGAGGAAGGTGACGGTACCGGAGGGAAGGGCAACCGTCGAAATCTCCCCGGTCATAATGTTATTCTCTTCTGGTTTCCACGTGGACTTTTTATCAAAATCAACCCGCCCCCGATCCTGCAGCTTCCAGACGAAGCTCACGCAGCGCATCCTGATCAAGTCCCCGCAAACGCGGCAGGTCAGCCTTATGCGTGGTCGCAAGGCGGTCAGTCAGCTTCGACAGGAACAAGTAGCGCAGGCGTGGGTTGGTCATCGCCGCATGCAAGTTTCCGTCTGGAACCTGCAGCAGCTTCAGCTTGGTTTCGGCCACGACATCTGCCGTGCGCGGCGTACTCGTCAGCGCTGCAATCTCACCAAAAAAGTCGCCAGGACCCATCGTGGAGAGCGAGTGCACCTGCCCATGCACGTCGGTTGCACCAGCCACTGCCGTTCCACCCAGGATGAAGTAGGCCTCCCTCCCGCTCTCCCCTTGCCGTAGAATCGAGCTTCCTTGCTCCACTTCGAATACGGAGGCATGAGCGATGAAATCCTGCCTCGCATTGCCCTGCAGTTCACCCATTAGCGGTAAATGCGCCACCAAAACCTTAAAATCACTCATCTGGGCAGCCCGCATACCCACCCGGGCGGACTGTGCCGGTGCAGCTCTCAGCAGTGCTAGCTTCATCCGCCACGCTGATGTCGGCGAACCTATGCCCGGCAGGAGCAAGGCAATAACCCCCGTCGCCCCGACTAACAATCCGCAGATCAAGACCATCGTCCGCACGTCGATCACGTCCGCCAGGCCTGCCGCTGCCATGCCGAGTAAGCCGATGAAGCTCGCAACCACCGAAAAGGCACTGTTCACGCGCCCGCGCACCTCCCTGGTTGTGTTGCGCTGCACGAGTAGATTTCGTGAAATCGAAAAAGGAGCATTGACAAACCCGGTGAGCATCACCAGGCCAATTGCAACTGGGATTATGGCCACTCTCGAGTACAGGACACCGATCACCCCGAAGCTGAGCAAGCTCAATGCGATCCACTGGCCCTCACGTAAACGATCGGCCAAGCGCGCCATCATGAAACTGCTGACGACGAACCCGACCGAAGTCAAGCCCTCCATCAGGCCAAATTCAAACTCGCTTGCCCCTAACGCTTGCTCGGCAAAGGGCAGCAGCAACGTATTCCATAGGTAGACACCCAGTACAAATGGGATATACAGGGTAAGCAGCGACCTCAGGATCGCGCTGGATGCGATAAATCGTACGCCCTCACGCATGTTGTCGAACACAAGCTTGACGGATGTTCGTCCTTCTACCACAAGTGGTTTAATTTGAGTGAGTGAGATAAAAAGAGCCGAAATGACGAAGGAAGCAGAATCGAGGTAGAAAGCCCATTCAATTGGGTAGCGTGCCGCAATCAAACCAGCAGCCGCGTACCCGATCGCACCGGATCCCCAGTTGCTGATGGCGATGAATGAATTAGCCGCCGCCAATTCCTCATCTGAGGCAATCTCAGGAAGAACACTGGCGTGTGCAGGGGTGAAAAACTGAGTCGCTGCCGTTGAGAGCATAACCAACACGTACAACCACCCGACGCCAAATGGCAGCAGGATCGGGATCAGCAGGATCAGGATGGCATTGGCCACGTCGGACAGGATCATGATCCGCTTGCGGTCCATGCGGTCCACAAAGACGCCCGCAAATAGACCTACCAACAGGCTCGGCCCGGCTGTCGCCATCAACATTAACCCGACGCTCAAAGCCGATCCCGTCTGGCGGTAGACCACGATCGATGCCGCCAAGCTTGTAAGCGATTTCCCGATGGTCGAGATCAGCTGTCCAGTCCAGATGTAGGTGAAATTGCGGTTGCGGAAAATCGAAAACGTTGAGGGCTTAGCTTCCAATCCAACTCCCATCGCCACCCCTCCCTCCCCATAGAATCATCACAAAGATAAAATCGAGCAATCTAGCTCAGATCACCAGACTCAGGTTTGCCCGTGACTGATTCGTTTAGATGAGCACCAACAGAACTGCTTTTTGACGGCTACCGGAGAGGAACCATCTACACTGGACGAGCAGCCAATGAATATGAATTCCAGGGATAAAAACCCGCTCCTCGAGCAGGGCGCCGGCCTATGCAGGATTGAAGTATCGAAGCTCGTTCAACTTGGATGAGGTCGCGTTCCAGCACAGGTAGAGTACAACCTCTGAAATTGAAACGCAATACCCAGCGAAAGTGGGCCGATTCTGCAACTAGCATATTCCCTGCAGGGCACAATAATCGAACTTCACGCCGTATGTAGCATCATGTATGAGAAACAGTTCCCCTTCGGTTCAATTCAGAATTCGGAGAAATATGTGTTCGAGAAATCGTTCCTGGCTGAATTCCTTGACATATTTACGCTTGTCTTCATCAGCGCCGGCGCGCTGGTGGCCAGGGAGATATCCTTGTCGCCTGGCGGCTACTCGCAATGACACTTTAATGTTATCCCGAGGAGCAGTGCGACGAGCGATACCAAAGACACAGTCTGGGTGAACTCGCCACAAGGTCGCGGGGATGCAGCAAGTTCCATATGGATGCATCGTGGGGAATCCTCACCCTGCGGGTTCGGAATGACAATGATGTTGTCATTGCAAGCGGAGCGAAGCAATTTCCTACTGGAGAGGAATAGGTTTGATTGCGGCGCTCGAAGGCGGCCGGAAAGATTGCCACCCCGGCCAGTACTCGGGGCAGGCGTCGCCTGGCGGCTCCATCTAATGACATGAGGAGCAGGCCTAGTGCTACCGATGGACATCATGATTGGCGGGCTAAATGTAGAGCCGGTCGCGGTCGACTTCCTCGCGCAGCAGACGCAGTTCCTCGGCGCTCGGACCCGGGTTCGACTCGATCTCGTCCGCTAAAAGCAGTTCGAAACCGGTGTTCTCGACCACCTGCTCAACCGTTACACCCGGCTGAGTCGCCAACAGCTGCATTCGCTTGCTTTCGGGTTCGTAACCGAGAATCGCCAGGTTGGTAACAACGCGGAATGGCCCGGTTCCACGCGGCAGCCCGGCCGCTTCCCGCACCCCGGGTCCGCTCAGGTATCCGGGTGTGGTGATGAAGTCGATCTTCTCCACGAAGCGCCGGACATCATGGCGCATGATGGCGATCGTGCGCCAGCAGTGCGAGCCGACATCGTTGCCACCTCCACTTCCCGGCAGGCGCACCTTCGGATGGTCGTGCTCGCCGATGGTCGTGCTGTTCAGGTTGCCGTACGGATCGATCTGAGCCCCGCCCAGAAACCCGTACTCCACGAAGCCGCGCTGCGCGGTCTCGACGATGTCCAGGATCCCCGATGCCGCCACAGCCCGGTGGAAGCTGCGCCGTTCACCGACGGCCAGCGGGAGCGAATCGAGAATCGCGCCGGTCCCACCAAACTCGAAGATCGCCACCAGGTTCGGCGCGTGCATCTTCTGCGCCAGCGATGCGGCCAGCATCGGGATACCCGTGCCGATGAAAGCCGTGGTGTTATCGGGCATCAAGCGGGCGGCGGAACAGATCAGCAGTTCGCTGGGGTTGTACCCGAGGTCGCTCATGACATCCTCCCGGGCACCATCGCCTTCAGTTCCTGCAGCCGCCTCTCGCCGACAAGCCCCAGGTAGGCTGCCTGATCAGGCAGGCCGTAGATAAATTTCTCCAGGTAAGCCTGCGCGCTCTCCGCCTCCTGCGAGGCCTCGACCCAGGCTTTGATCGCCGGCTCATCGCGCTCATAGAGGTAGCACATCTCGCCAGGGTGTGAGCCAAAGGGCGCCTCCACAACAGCGTCCACCAGGTAGTAGGGGATGATCGTCTTCTCGGGCGTTGCCCGAATCTGATCGGTCGGGACGATTTCTTCAGCGCTGATCAGCAGCTGCTTGGAGGCCCGCGCCAGCTCGGCTGCAAAGCCGCTGATGCCGTCGATCTGGGCGTTTCCATACCGGTCCGCCCTGTGCACGTGGATCAAGCCGACATCCAGGACAAGCGCCGGCAGCAGGCAGAGCGGCTCGCCGGTGAATGGGCATTCGACCACCTTCGCTGCGCTGTATCTCAAGGTATCGCTGCCCAGCATCGATCGCACGGGAAGGAAGGGCACCCCCATGGCGGCGGCCTTGAAGCGCCAGGCTAGCGCGGCATTGCTCCACTCCACACAGCGTTCGACCCGCCCGCTCTCAACCTCCCGCCGCAGCGCGTTTGAGACCCCGTAGACCTCCAGGCCGATATAGGTGATGTCAAGCGCCTTAACCAGACCCGCCGCCAGCAGCAGGTCAGCTTCGAGCACGCCCTGACCAGCCAGGCGCAGATCCCCGATCCCCTGGCGGACGATTTCCCGCGTGAGGGACATCGGGCAGCGCACGCTGCCGTAGAGCTCGATGCCGATGTAATCACCGGGGTGGATGAAGGTACGGACAGCCTCGGCTTCGCTCATGATCTTGTCGACCATGCCCTTCGGTTTGTCACGATTCGAGGCGCGAAACGCATCCATTTCAATCGGCTGCAGCAGCGGGCCGAGTCCCTCCTCGATCACTTTCATTGAAGCCCTCCGTCCCTGAACATTTGGAGAAATGAGCAAAGCAATGATAGATCGGGGGAAGGAATCAGGCCAACGCGGAACCACGTTGAAAAAAGAAACGGCGGCCCGGTCGGGTCGCCGTGGATCGCCAGCGGGAGGACATCAAGGCAAATAGTTGAGCGGATTGACCTTGCCGTACTGGTCGTTCATCATCTCGAAATGCAGATGCGAGCCGGTGCAGTTGCCGGTGCAGCCCATGGCGCCGATGACGTCGCCCTGGTAAACCGTCTGACCGCAGCCAACGTTGATCGCGCTCAGGTGAGCATACAGGGTCTGCCAGCCGTTGCCGTGATCGAGCACGATGACATAGCCATAGCCCCAGTCGTTCCAGCCCGAGTAAACCACAACACCCGTATCGGAGGCGAAAATCGCATGGCCTGTATCGCCGGCCAGGTCGATCGCCGGGTGGATCGAGGAGTAGTTATAGCCCGAAAGATAATGCAGGGGCGTGGGGTATATAAAGGTACCTGTGCCGACAGCCCCATCCACAACGGTGCCGCATGCCCCCGGTCCCAGGATCTTGGCCACTGCTGGATTGGAGCGTGGAATGCGCGGCGCGCTCCAGGAAACGAGTTCACGGTGCCCACCTGGGATCATCAAGACCTGGCCAGCTTCGATGGTTGGATTAGCGGGATCCATGTTGGGATCCAGGTTGTTTCCGGGCCAGATGAGGATGTCGAGCGAGTCGACACCGAAGAAGCGTGCGACGCCGTTCAAACCATCACCGGCATGCCAGACATACAGCGTGCCATCCACTGGCGGAATCTTTAATTCCTGTCCAGGAGAGAGTCGATGAGGATCATCCTGCAGCACATCCTCATTGCCCCATAAGATGCTCTCCGGTTTGAGGCCGAATTTTTCGGCGATACCAAAGAGCGTATCCCCTTCCTGGACCTGGTAGCGAATCACATCCATGCGGGGTCGTTCAGGGAAAACCGTGTGCAGTTCCGAAACGCGCGCCAGGCTCGGCTCAATACGGCCACCACCCGAGAATGGCGGCAGCTCTGCCCGCTGCACTGGCTGAGCCGCTACAGCCTCCATGGCTGCCGGCTCTTCAGATGCTGCAGCGGATTGAGGAACATCAGCGGGGAGCGTGTTCCACCCCAGGCGTGCTACCCAGACACCGAGCGCGATCACGACCAGGAGCGAAAGGTGGCCGGCTAATCGGAGCAAAGACTCGCGCAGCGTCAAGCGCCCGATGCGAATCCACAGCCCAATACGTTCGACGAGATACGCGAGGGTCGCAGGTTTCTTTAAATCCGGGGAGATCTTCTCATTCTCAGGCATAAATCAACATCCAGCACGCGTATCCTATCAGCCCGGCAAATCATGGTCAAGATCGATGCCCAGCATTACGGAAGCACAAACCACGGGTTGACAAAGCCACCCTCAAATCGCACCTCGAAGTGCAGGTGCGGCCCGGTCGAGTTCCCGGTCGAGCCAGCCAAACCTATCGTCTGTCCCTGCTGCACGCTCTGCCCGCAGCCGACGTTCACCTGACTCAGGTGGCCATATAGCGTCTGCCAGCCGTTCCCATGATCGATCATGACCATATTGCCATAACCCACCGTTGACCAACCGGCAAAGACGATCACGCCGCTGTCGGCGGCGGAAACACCGGTACCTGTGCCAGCCGCAATATCGATCGCCAGGTGGCCGGACCAGTAATCATTGCCGGAAACGTAGTGATTAGGTGTTGGCCAGATAAAGCCGCCCGTTCCCACGGCGCCAGTGAAAGTCCCCGAACATCCGCCCGGGCCGAAGGCGGAACCGACGCCGGCCTGACCCCGGGCGATCGTCGGCACGAACCACTGCTTGAACGCGCGAGCACCACCCGGGATAATCAACCAGGTGCCAGGCTCGATCTCAGGATCCAGCGGGTTGAGCTGGTTCCCGGGCCAGGCCGAGATATCCTCCGGTTGAACACCGAAGAAATCGGCCACCTTGGATAGCTCATCGCCAGGCTGCCACTGATAGTAGGTGCCATCGACCGGCAGGATGTTCAATTCCTGTCCAGGGCGAAGCAGGTGCGGATCATCGTCCAGGGTTTCGAAATTTCCCCACAGGATCGTCTCAGGCTTAACATCAAATCTTTCAGCAATGGCGAAGACCGAATCGCCTGATTGTACGGTGTAGCGCACGACATCCACACGCGAGCGTGCGGGTTTTAGCGTGGTAAGGTCAACAGCCCGAACCAGCGCTCCCGATTTGGGCGAGGGGTTATAACCCGGGAGATCAACCTGCTCGGGATCATATCCTTCGATATTTTCATGTGTCGGGATCGGGTCGGGGATAAGCGCTGACCGCGCCAGCGAGACGTTCAAGGAAACAGTCCACGCTGCTGCCAGGATAGCGAACGCTGCAAGCACAATTGGGGCTGTGCGTTTCATGGGTTGAATTTTACCGCGCCTGGATCCCAAGCGAGCGTGTTAACCCATGTCCGCAGTCAGGGACTCGAGGAACTCGAGATTGTTCTCGGTTCGCGCCACACGCTGCAAAATCGCCTCGGTCGCAGTTGTAATATCCATTCCGCCACCGTTGGGCGGATCCACCAGCTGGGCATACATGCGCCGCATCAGCCAAACGCGCTGGGTGAGATCCGGGCCAAGCAGCAGCTCTTCCCGCCGGGTGGAGGAACGGTCGATATCGAAAGCCGGGAACACACGCCGCTCCTGCAGTTTGCGGGAGAGATGCAGTTCCATGTTACCGGTGCCCTTAAATTCCTCGTACACGACATCATCCATGCGCGAACCGGTATCGACCAGACAGGTGGCAATAATCGTCAGCGACCCGCCCTCTTCGATGTTGCGGGCAGCGCCGAAAAAGCGTTTCGGTGGGTAGAGCGCGGCCGGATCGATGCCGCCCGAGAGTGTCCGCCCGGAGGGCGTTACCATCAAGTTGTATGCACGTGAGAGCCGGGTAATCGAATCGAGCAAAATGGCGACATCCCGGCCGCACTCGACCAGCCGTTTGGCGCGTTCGAGCGCCATCTCAGCAGCCCGCACGTGAGAATTGACCGGCTCGTCAAAAGTGGAGGCGATGACTTCGGCATCGACCGAGCGGTCCATGTCGGTCACTTCCTCTGGCCGTTCTCCGATCAGGGCTACCATCAAGTGCACATTCGGGTAGTTGGTCGAGATCCCGTTGGCGATCTGCTTCAGTACGGTCGTCTTGCCGGCTTTCGGCGGTGAGACGATCAAGCCACGCTGACCCTTCCCGATGGGCGCCACCAGGTTGATCATGCGCGTGGCCAGGGTAAAACGATCGGTCTCGAGGTCAAAGCGCTCGAGAGGGAAGATCGGGGTCAGCTCCTCGAAGCGCGGGCGGTCTTTCGCTTCCTCGGGATCCAATCCGTTGATCGATTCCACCCGCAGCAGCCCAAAGTACTTCTCGGTGTCCTTGGGAGGGCGGATCTGGCCAATGACCATGTCGCCCGTTCGCAAACCGAAGCGCCGTATCTGGGATTGTGAAACATAGATGTCATTCCGGCCAGGGAGATAGTGATCTGCCCGCAGGAATCCCATCCCCTCGTTCATGATCTCAAGTACACCGCCGCGCAGTTCCAGGCCGCGTTTCTCTGCGTCGGCCTGCATGATACGAAGGATGAGATCCTCCTTCTTCATGCGCGTGGCGCCAGGAATATCGTATTCCTTTGAGAGGGCGCGCAAATCGGGCAGTGTCATTTCTTCAAGCTGGCCAATGTTCATTTAAGGACTCCAAAAGAGTTGGGATCGTTGATGTGGCTGGAGGGAAGCAGATTCAATACCTAAGCCGTCACCTTATTGTGGTCACAAGACGGAAGTTGACTAATGATCGATGCTGATTCAGGATCGATTGCTGGGGGGGCCGCTTTCCAGCGGCCTTGTCTCTGAACGCTGGCATTATAGCATGCGGGGTGAGCAGATGCAAGCCAAACCCTGTTCCTAGCGCTCACCCTTGATTTTCTTGGCCCGTATCAACCTCCGCCCCCGATCGATCAGAAGCAGGTTGAGCAATGCAGCCCAAATTGACATCAAGCTCGCTCCCAGTCCAAGGATCCAGGCGGCGGTAGGCAGTTTTGCCTGCAGGCCGGCGAGCTGGTCGGACGCCTGAACCAGTTTTTCTACTGCCCGGGACAGCTCTGATCGGAAATCTGACAGACCACTTCCAGTCCGCTCCAGGCTGCGATCTAATCCCTGGAGGTCTGTCTGCAGCCCGCCGGTGGTCTCGGAGAAGGCATGCAGATCGGTTTCCAATGTCACCAGGGTCGGCCGTAATGGGGCGAGGCCATCTGCAGCCTGGAGCAGCGATGCATCAAGCGGCTGCTCGGGATCATAGTCCGGGCCACCCAGGAATGGAATACGGGTGAGCAAACGGAGCAGACGGTCAATCGCCGCCGCTCCGTCGCTTGCATAGCGGAGGGAGGCTTCTGTCTCTTCCAGCGTAGTATCCAATGGGCCAGTGAGGAATTCGGCCAGGTCATCCATGAGAACTCGAGCTGAATCGAGGCTCTCATCAATCGAGGAAGACAATTCGTGCGCTTGCTGCAGGCTATTGTCAACTCGTTCGAAAATTGGCAGCTGACCTTCGAGCGTCTCGCTAGCTCCCCGCAATGAGCCGGACATGGCCTGAAGCTCATCGGCAGTGGTTTTGGCAAGCCACTTCAAGCCTGGCGGAATCGATACCAGCAGGATCAGGCTGAACACAACTCCGGTCCAGCCAAAGATCAACATCAAGCGTCCGGTGAATGCCGTAAGCCTGTCTTGTGCTCTGGAACGCCAGGGGGTGCCTGGGTCTGGATTCGTCTGGTCACCACTCACATCCGGATTCATGTTAGCCATTACGGTCGTAGGGGATCTCACTGACCGCCATCAGTTTTTCCCAGCGATGGGTGGCGATGATTTCGCGCACGGTTCCAGTGCGGCCACGCATCACCAGGCTGTGCGTCCGGGCTCCTGAGCCAAAGTACTTCACGCCTTGCAGCAGTTCTCCGTCGGTGATCCCGGTCAACGCGAAGAATACATCATCCGTCTTCACCAGGTCATCGATCTCGAGCACCTTCTCCAGGTCGTAGCCCTGCTCGCGTGCCAGCCGGGCTTCTTCGTCATTGCGCGGCCAGAGCCGGCCTTGAATCTCGCCCCCCATACAGCGCAGCGCACAGGCTGCAAGTACGCCCTCCGGAGTCCCACCGATCCCAACCAGCAAGTCGATTCCGGCATCCGCGTGGGCAGTCATGATTGCACCAGCCACATCACCGTCACTGATCAAGCGGATGCGAGCCCCGGTCTCACGGACTTTCTGAATAAGTTCCTGGTGCCGGGGGCGCTCGAGAATGACGACCGTCAGGTCATCGACATCGGCGCCTTTCGCCCGGGCAATCGCTTTCAAGTTGACATCGACCGGTGCGTCAAGATCGATATGCCCCTTAGCCTGCGGTCCAACCGCGATCTTATACATATATACAATCGGTCCCGGGTTGAACATCGTGCCAGATTCTGCCAGGGCAACCGTGGCAACTGAGTTCGCCCTGCCTTCGGCGAGCAGTGTGGTACCTTCAACCGGATCGACGGCGATGTCGACTTTTGGCCCTTTGCCGTTCCCGAGCTTCTCACCGTTGAACAGCATCGGCGCTTCATCCTTCTCACCCTCACCGATCACGATGACACCGTCGATATCGAGCGAATTCAATACCAGACGCATCCCATCAACGGCGGCCTGGTCCCCGGCCTCCTTCTGACCCCGGCCCATCCAGCGCCCGGCCCCAAGTGCACCGGCCTCCGTCACCCGCACCAGGTCGAGCGCCAGATTGCGGGAAGGTTTTTCCGTCATCGCTTTATTCCTCCATCCGTAGCTTTAAATAATTCCAAGCAGTAATCGAACCGTCAAGTAACCAATCACGCTGGCCCAGAGCCAGGAGTCGATCCGATCCAGCGCGCCGCCGTGCCCTGGAAGCAACCGCCCGGTATCCTTGATCCCGAGCTGACGCTTGAACATGCTGATCCCGAGATCACCAATCGGTGCCAGCGTCCCGATAACGAGTCCGAGCAGCAGGCCGCGTCCCGGATTTATGCTCGAGCTGGTGCCCGCTCCAATTTGCCACAGCAAAGTTAACGCCCAGGAGCCAAGCGCGCCGCCAAGAATTCCGGCCAGGTACCCTTCAACTGATTTCTTCGGGCTTAAGCGGGGTGCCAGGCGATGTCGACCAAAGCGGTGGCCGGCAAGATAGGCTGCGCTGTCTGCTATCCAGACCGCCGGCAGTGCGGTCATAAACCACCACAGTCCATCGTCCATCCCCCGCAGCGAGATAAAGTAAGCTCCGATCCAGCCAACATACACCAACCCGGTTAAGGTCAGCGCGAAATCGGTCCCGGCCAGCGTGGCCCCCCTTTCGTAATCCAGCGTGTGCCAGGCCATTGCCAGCAGGATCAATATCGCCAGCAGGGTAGCGTCAAACCTGAAACCCCACAGGAAACGGGAGAGCGAGATTGCAGCTACGCCTGCCACCAGCAATGGCAGCGACGGGCGTTGGCCGGCGTGACGGAATATCAACCCGAATTCAACCACTGCCAGGCAAAGAACCAGTGTGACACCCAGCCCAAACAGCCAGCCGCCGTCCGCGATCACCCAGGCGATGACCGGCAGGAGCAGCAGCGCAATGGCTACCCGTTCGCGCAGCATATTAACGGGTGGAAACGCGGTCGGATATCTGACCGTAGCGGCGTTCTCTGTTGGAAAATTCATGCAGTGCCGCGAGCAGCTCTTCTGGGCCAAAATCAGGCCAGAATGTGGATGTTAAATACCATTCGGAGTACGCCCCCTGCCAGATCAGAAAATTGCTGACCCGCATTTCTCCCGAGGTGCGGATGATCAGGTCAGGGTCAGGACACCCTACAGTGTAGAGATGATCCTCGATCGCTTCTTCAGTCACTTCCTCGGGCTTTGTCCCCTCTTTGATCAGCTCGCGAACCGCATGGACCAGTTCATCCCGTCCCCCATAATTCCAGGCGACGTTTAAAACCAGGTTTTTATTGTTCTTTGTAAGTTCGATCGCAGCATGCACTTTCTCCTGCAGCCGGGGGCTCAATCGCTCAAGCCGACCGATGTGCCGCAGCTGGACGCCGTTCTTGTGCAGTTCGGCAAGCTCGCGATCGATGACCTCCTCCAGAATGCCGAGTAGGCCGCGCACCTCTTCCTGGGGACGCTGCCAGTTTTCAGTCGAGAACGCATAAATGGTTAAGTATTGAATGCCATATTCAACCGCGGCTTCAAGCACACGCCGCAGATTATCCACTCCAGCTCGGTGGCCGGCCAGGCGTGGCAGACCCCGAGCGCGAGCCCAGCGTCCGTTTCCATCCATAATGATGGCCACATGGACCGGGATATTATCGGGTAGGTTTTTCGATTCTGAATTTGACATAGGTTTTAGGAATAGGGGGTCAGACTTCCATGACCTCGTTTTCCTTACGCTCGGCGATTTCATTGATCTCGTCGACATAGCGATCGGTCAACTTCTGCAGGTCTTCTTCCCCGCGCTTCAATTCGTCTTCGGAAATGAGTTTTTCGCGCTCGAACTCGCGCAGGTCGTTTTGGGTGTCACGCCGTACGTTGCGTACGGCGACCCGGGCTTCCTCTGCCCGGCTGCGGACGACCCGTACCAGCTCATGCCGACGTTCTTCCGTCAGAGGGGGGATGTTGAGGCGGATGATCTTCCCGTCATTGCCGGGAGTCAGACCAAGGTCGGAGGTCATGATGGCACGCTCGATGTCCTTGATACTGGCTGGATCGAATGGCCTGATGGTGAGCATGCGCGGCTCGGGGGCTGAGATTGTCGCCAACTGGATAAGCGGGGTCGGTGTGCCGTAATACTCGACCTCCAGCCTCTCCACCAGTGCTGGCGAGGCTCGGCCGGTACGAATGGAGGCCAGGTCATCTTCCAACACGTGAATTGCGCCGCGCATTCGATTTTCAGCTTCAACTAGGGCATCCTTGACCATTCTGCAACTCCTCAGACAGGTGCTGAAGCTCTCAGAATCACCCTTATAGGATAATTCAAAATGGGATATTTTGCGACGAGGCCGTTTGCACCAAGCGGATGAACACCGCTCTCGTGGTCGTAATAGATACGATTTGTGGAGCGTTCTTACTTATTCGCTGATCGTCGTACCGACCTGTTCGCCCATCACCGCCCTGGTCAGGCTGCCTTCCTGCCACATGTTCAGCACGAGAATTGGCAGTTGATTGTCCATGCAGAGAGAAATGGCAGTGCTGTCCATGACCTCCAGCCTACGGTTGAGCGCGTCGATGTAGCGCAGGTAATCAAAGCGTTTGGCATCGGGGTTTTTCTCGGGGTCGGAGTCGTACACGCCATCAACCTTCGTCGCCTTAATAACGATATCAGCGTCGATCTCCATC
>Ga0307423_1001346_pt1 | contig 14940 bp, 14 predicted proteins | sample SalMarWE160310MG_FD_202154 | JGI IMG/M metagenome (GOLD analysis project Ga0307423, IMG submission 202154) | Salt marsh sediment microbial communities from the Plum Island Ecosystem LTER, Massachusetts, United States - WE1603-10 | ecosystem: Environmental > Aquatic > Marine > Intertidal zone >...
AGGCGCCGCCTACGCCACACCCGAGGATGCCCTCTGGGTTCTGCGGCACGGTCACCTTCTCGGCGTGTTTCCCGAGGGGGTCCGCGGATTCCAGAAGCCGGTGTCAGAGGCCTACCGACTGCGTCGTTTCGGCAGAGGATTCGTTCGTGTCGCCATGCAAACAGGCGCCCCGATCGTGCCCGTCGCGATTGTCGGTTCGGAAGACGTACACCCGGCGCTCTTCACCTCCAAGGCACTCGCTCGACTCGTCCGCATGATCTTCCCGGAGCAGCGTGTCGACGAGATCGGCGTATGGCTCAACCCTCTGCCGCGACCCGTCAAGTGGTACGTGCACTTTCTTCCTCCGATCGACCCGGGGCCGTCGGATCGCCTGACCATCCTCGAAGTCACCGAGCGAGTCCAAACCGTGATACAAGACGAGCTGGACCGAATGCTTCCCCCGCACCCAAACCCTTCTTGCGTGAGCTAGCTGGCCATAATGCGGTTCGCTCACGCAAGAACAGGGCGGCCGTATCCGAGACTGGACACGTTGCTTCAGTGGAGGCAGAGATACTAGGTACGGGCTACGTGAGCGCAGCGAGCAGACTCGCAGCACCCACTCGTGTGCTTGCTATTGCTAGCACCTGAGCGTAGACTGTTAGCTATGAGCAAAGACGATCACCACGGCCCCGATGTGGGTTCGTTCATCCGTCAACAGCGCGAACGGGCGAACATCTCTCTCCGAAAGCTGGCCGACAGGGCCGGCATCTCCAATCCGTATCTCTCGCAGATCGAACGGGGATTGCGAAAGCCGTCGGCGGAGATCCTCAAGTCGATCGCACGAGGTCTCTCGATCCAGGCCGAGTCGCTCTACCAACGAGCCGGCCTCCTCGACGAGGGTTTCAACCCACCATCGGTGATCGAAGCGATCGAGTCCGACGCTCAACTCAACCAACGACAGAAACGTGTACTTCTGGACATCTACCGAACGTATGTCCAGGAAGAGGAGGAACGATGATCACGGAAACATCCAAGAAGGTGCTCTACGCCGCCGTCGGCGCCCCGGTCGTCACCGCTCGCAAGATCAGTGAGCGCATCACGGGCGCCAGCGACAAGGTCGGCGATCTACGGGATCGCGTCAGCGAGGAGCTCACCAAGGAACTCAACGCATGGGCGCAGGAAGGCGAGAAGCTGATCTCGAAGATCCGCGAGCGAGAAGGAGTCGAGGAGTTCGTGGAGGACCTCACCGACCGTGTCGATCTGGACCAGATCCAGGAACAGGTCGGGAGACTTCGCGAGCACCTGGACGAGATGCTCCAGTCGTGGCGTTCGTCCTTCAAGCCGGCGACCCCCGAGAAGATCGAGGTAGTCGAGGAACCGGCAGCCACGAAGCCCGCGGCCACGAAGCCCGCAGCCAAGAAGCCGGCAGCCACGAAGCCCGCAGCCAAGAAGCCCGCAGCCAAGAAGCCGGCAGCGAAGAAGCCGGTTGCAAAGAAGGCGACGACGTCGGCCGCCTAGACCTTCCCCCGGAGCTGAGGGGGACTCTTCCCGAGTCCCCCCGAGCTCACCGGTTCGATCTCGCCGGCCCGGGCGATCCACCGAGCAACCATGCTCTCGGTGGGAAGGCGGCGAACCACCTTGCCGTCGCCGTTGACCTCGGTCATCTTGCGGATCAACGACGCCGCGTTGCGCCTGCGCAGGTCTCTGATCGTGAATATGCCGCAGCTCTCGAGCAGGTCGGCGTACTCTCCCCCGATCCCCTTGATCCGAAGGATGTCGGCCCTGTTCATCCACTGAACGATCCGCGCCTCGGTCCTTCCGACCTCTTCGGCGAGTTCCCGACGCCCCTTTCGAGTAGCGCACCGTTTCAGTAAGGCTTCCGTGGTCCGTATCCGGGCCTTCCGGAGGCTTCGGGCGGACGCGATGCTTATCCCACCGAGTTCATCGATCGACGCCACTGTCCTCCCCTCCTGAGCCGCGCAAGACTCTACCCGTCGACGGTTCCCCAATGCTGACGCAGCTCGGCCAGATCCTGTTCGGTATCGATGTCGGGTGGCATCGACGAAGAGAACCACACCTCTTCTACCCACTCCGGGTGAGCTTGAAGAAGCGTGCGAGCTCCTTGGTCTCCCTCGAGACTCATGACCCTCGACCATAGCGATCGATCGATCAGGACGGGATTCCCACGTTGGTATCGATACTTCGGCACCACTGCCGCCGCTCCTGTCGCTTCATATCGATCGAGGAGACTTCGAACGACGTCCGGATCGAGCGTGGGCTGGTCACCGAGAACGACCAGGGCCGCATCGGCATCTCCTGCACGGGCAATGGCGTCGAGGCCGACCCTGATCGAGGAAGCGATCCCCTCTTCCCATTCGGGGTTCTCAATGATCCCAGCTTCACCGAAGTCGACCGCATCCAGGATCAGCTCGGCGGATGCTCCGATGACCACCCAGGTCGCATCGACCCCGGTTTCGGTCACGAGTTCGATCACATGCTGCAGCAGCGTCGACGATCCCCACGGGTGGAGCTGCTTGGGGCTGCCGAATCGGGTCGAAGGCCCTGCAGCGAGAATCAGTGCGTCGACGTGCATCGCTGACTGACTATACGTTCAGGGTCGCACGAACGCGGCAACCGTCTCGACATGAAAGGTCTGAGGAAACATGTCGACCGGAACAATCCACCTACATTCGTATCCGGCCGCCCCGAAGAGGCGCACGTCCCGCGCGAGCGATGCAGGGTCACACGACACATACGCGACAGCCCGAGGCCTCGGAGAAGTAACAACCTCGACACCCCTAGCTCCCAGACCGGCTCGAGGAGGATCAACGACGGCGACGTCCCAGGTGGCGTTCACCCCTTTTTCGAAAGGAGTGCCGGCAAACTGCGTGTCGATGCCCTCCACATTCGCCATGAGGTCCGCCATGGCACGCCGGTTCGACTCGACGGCGACAACTCGCCCAGCGTCACGACCAATCGTCGCCGCGAACAACCCGACACCTGCGTAGCCATCCAGCAGCGTTTCATCGACGCTCGGCTCGAGCGCCTCGGTCACCAGCCCGACCAACGCCTCGGCACCATCTGTGTTCACCTGAAAGAAGCTTCGTCCGGAAACCCTAAGACGAGTGCCCGCGACTTCCTCGTAGAGAAACGGCCGGCCGATCAGCGGTCGAGAGCCCCGTACGACCGAGGCGCCCCACGACCTCGCATGGCTGGGGACCTGCCCGTCGATCACTACCAATGTGTCGCCGGTACGCGCGCCCGCCCGGAGTGTGAACTCAGTCACCCCGCTCATGTCCCCCAGTCGGCTGTAGAGCTCCACGAGCTGAGGTACGAGCAACAAGCACTCGGGAATGACGACATGGGTGGGGGAACGACGTCGGTACATGGCGGGTGCGCCCCCGTCGACCTTGAACGTCATCCGATTCCGGTACCCGAACACGGGTCCCGGCGTCACCGTCTGCCGGACCGGTGGATCGGTCATGCCCCCGAGGTGCTGAAGCTGATCGGTGACGATCTGCCGCTTCGCAGACGCCTGCGTGGCGTACTCGACGTGCTGCCACTGGCAGCCGCCGCACGAGCCGAACACCCCACACGGAGGGCTGATACGGCCGGGCGATACCTCCAGCACCTCGACGAGCTCAGCCCTCGACCACGAGGGCTTGTCAACGACCATTCGCGCCCGGACTCGTTCACCGGGAAGTGCATCCGCGATGAACACGGTCTTGCCGTCCACCCTCCCAACGGTCTCCCCACCATGGGCCCAACGAAGTGGGGTCACTTCAAAGACATCGCCCACGTCTGCTCCGAGCTCAGGGCCTGCAGGACCAATGTCCCCACGCCCCACCCGAGTGCCCCGTCTTGATCGAGTAGTCGACGAGCCACGCCGCTGCCGCGATGCTGGCCTCCGGGTCGAATCTGCTGTACCCGCCGAATCCAGCTCTCGAACTCGAGATCGCCCACGTTCCCTTGAGGAACTGGAACAGCCCACTCGCTCCCGAGTAGCGATTCACCGCGTCGGGGTTGCCGCCACTCTCGCACTGCATCACCGCCAAGGCCTGCCCGACGAGATCGGCAGGGAAGTACTCGGCCACGAGTGAGCGCCAGCGCTGCACCCCAGAGCCGATGCGGATCTTGCGTTGCGCGTCCTCGTAGGCCTTCTGTGCGGTAGAGACCGAGTTGAGGGCAGCCTTGTACTGCCGATCTGCAGTGTCGACCTTGAGATAGGCGGCCCGAAGCTCGACGTCCGCTTGCATGAAGCGGTCCTCGAGATCACTCACCTGCGCAACCAGATCGTCTTGAAGTGTTTGAAGTCGCGACTGCTCGGTCTCCTGGTCTGAACGGAGCTCGTCGAGGATGCGCCGCTGGATTGTCAACTCATTCATTTGCGCGAGGTCGTCACTGCGTTGTGTTTCGATGACGTCTTGGAGAATGAAGAGCTGTGTTGCCTTCGAATTGAGGGCAAGGACGCCGATATCGGTCGACCACCCATTCATGTACGCCTCTACCGCGCGCTCTTCGGCCGTGTCCCTCAGGTTCTCGACGGTCAGCTCCGTATCCTCGATCTGCCCGCGGAGGCGTGCCACGTCGGCGGCGACGGTATCAAGTTCTGCCGTCGTCTGCTGCACCTGATCCTGTCGTGCGAGCAGGTCGGCCTCGATTGCGTCCCTCGTTGCCGCGGCTGAGTTGGCCGCGTTCTGGGCGTCACTCAAGGTCCCCTTCGCACTGTTTGCCTCCTGCTGGGCTTTGTCGACATCGCTCTTGGTTTGCGCATACGCGACGCCCCCCGCCGGCAAGGAGGTGATCAACAGCGCAGCCGCCACAGCTACGCCTCCGAGAATTCGAGACATCGACATCGAGCCAAGGGTACCGCCCTGGGGAAGAACGCGAAAGAACGGAGCCTCTCTCTATTGATGGCTTACGTTTGTTTACGTAAGCTACCACTGCTTCAAAGGAGTACATGGATCCTCTTCGACATCCCGACTTGGTGGAGATCACCCACCGTCTTCGCTCCCAGTACGACCGGATCCTGCAAGCGGAGCAGGAAGCAGCCGTTGTGATGCGGCGGCGGCGACAGACCCTCCGCGACCTGCTGATCGAAGCGGAGGATCGTCATCAGCGCGTTCGCCTCACCACGAGCGGAGGCGCCACACTCGAAGGTGAGTTGGAGGCGGTGGGTCTCGACCACGTCACGGTCGGGGCCACCACCGTGGCGCTCTTTCACATCGAGACTGCGGAGTTCGCGTGAGGAGGGCGTCGGTCGCGACGGTGCTCACCGCCCACCCATGGGAAGAGGACTTCGTAGCGTTCATCAGAGATGGTGCGGGGCTCCGTGTTGTAGCGAGGGCCTACGAGCCCGAAGAAGTGATCCGACGAGCCCCTGACGTGGTCGTGGTCGGCTCCGAGACGTCGTGGATCAGCCCGACGCACGTCAGGGCATGGCACCGGAGGGGCGTGAAGGTGCTCGGCCTGCATCCGGTCGGCGACGAACCCGGACGGGAACTCTTCCAGCGCGGCGGGGCCGACATCATTCTCCCCGAGACAACATCGATGGTCGGTCTCTTTCGCGCCGTGCAGGCCCTGTCGGTCGTCGAGTCCTCGATCCTCAACGAAGGAACGCTCGTGGTCGTCACCGGGCCTCGGAGTGCGCCGGGGAGAACGGAGATGGCCCTTGCGCTCGCGTTCGGGGCCGCCGATCGACAACGGACCCTTCTCGTCGATCTCGATCCGCCGTCCATCGGCATACGGCTCGGTCTCGGGCCCCATCCAACCCTCTTCGAGGCATTGGACGGGATTCGGGCCGACGGAGTGCCGCCCCCGGTTCGTCGTCTTGGTCCGCTGTCGATCCTCGCAGGTGTCGAAGGGGGACCCCTGGCCGATCCGCTCAGGTGGGAGCTCATCCGTGCATCACTCGACTCGTTCGATCTCGTCGTCGCGGATCTCGGACCGTGGCCGCACAACGAAGCGGTGATCCGAAACGCGCGCAGCACCGTCCTTGTCTGTGACGCTGGACCCACCGGTATGGTCCGAGCTGCCGCGATGGTCCATGACTGGATCGGCGTTCCCCCCCGGCTGATCGTCAACCGCGTCGTCGACGACGAGGACACGCGACAAATGGCCCGTCGCGCGCTCGGACTCGAGCCCGCGATCCTCGTACCTTTCCTCGAGTCGGTCCGATCAGCATCGCTGAAAAGCCAGCCGCCACCGGCCATCCTCGTCGATCGAGTCGGCGGATTGGGACTTTCGGCCCTATCAGGACAATCCAACGCCGGATGATATAGCGTTATAGTGGCACCTTCTGTGGAGGGAACCTTGTATGGGTGACGACGTCAGCCGACGTAGGTTTCTCAGTCGCGCCATCGCAACGATTGGGGCGATATTCACCGCCGGATTCGGTATCCCGGCCGTCGCGTACTTCATCAGCCCGACAAAGCGGGCCGAACGAACCAGCGCGTGGCTATCACTCGGATCCAGCTCGAAGGTCGAAATCGGTACGCCCACCCTGTTCAAGACGACGATCGACAGAACGACGGGCTGGGTCACCGACACCGAAGAGGTCTCGTTCTACGTCATCACCGAAAACGGTCGCGACTACAAAGCCCTCTCGAACGTGTGCACACACCTGGGCTGTCGGGTGCGATGGGTCGCCGACCAGAGCGAGTTCTTCTGTCCATGCCATGGCGCCGTCTTCTCGAAGGACGGTCAGGTCGTTGCGGGCCCGCCGCCTCGACCCCTCGAAAGCTTCGCCGTACGCGAGACGGACGGAGCGTTGGAGGTGGACTTCAGTGGCTGACCTCGGATCGTGGTTCGACGAACGAACCGGGTGGAAGAAAGTCTGGGAAGCACTGTTCCTACGCAAGATCCCGAAAGTCAACTGGGCCTACACACTTGGATCGGCGACGCTGTTCGTCGCCATCAACCAGATCGTCACCGGCATCCTCCTTTCTATCTTCTACGTTCCCAGTCCTCAGGATGCCTACGACAGCGTGCGGTACATCACGAACACCGTCACGCTCGGCTGGTTGATCAGGGGCCTTCACCACTGGGGTGCGAGTGCGATGATCATCCTCGCCGTTGCGCACATGCTGCGGGTCATCATCCATGGCGCCTACAAGTACCCCAGGGAGGTCACCTGGGTCACGGGAGTCATACTCCTGCTGATCGTGATCGGCTTCGGGTTCACCGGATACCTGCTCCCCTGGGACCAGAAGGCCTACTGGGCCACGACCGTCGGGACCCGCATCATCGCCGTGTTCCCCCTGATTGGTGATTGGCTGCTCAGACTCCTTCGAGGTGGTCCCGATCTCTCTGGGGTGACGCTCACACGCTTCTTCGGGATGCACGTGTGGGTGCTACCTGCAGCACTGCTCTTGCTCCTGGCCACCCATCTCTACCTCGTGTTCCGCATCGGTATCAGCGCTCCCCCGAAAAAGGGCGACTGAGATGAACAATGAAGAGAAGGCGCGGTACCTCGAGAAGTACACGGAAGAAAAGAAACGAGGCATTCCGTTCTTCCCGGACGCCATCTTCAAGGATGCCGTCGTCATGCTCATCGTCTTCATCGTTCTCGCCGTTCTGAGCTACATCTTCGGTTCCCCCTTGGAGGCTCGAGCGAACCCCGCCGACTCCACCTACACGCCGCGGCCGGAGTGGTACTTCTTGTTCATCTTCCAGCTCCTGAAGTACTTCCCAGGATCGCTCGAAGTCATCGGTGTCGTCGTCATCCCCACGCTTGCGATCCTCGCGCTCGCCGTACTCCCCTACCTCGACCGATCCGAACGCAGGTATCGCACATCGCGGCCATGGGTGATGGGAACAGTCACGTTCTCGGTCATCGGAATCGGAGTGCTCTCGCTGCTGTCCATCCTCTCGCAACCACCTCCGGGCGGACAAACCACCGGCGACCAGGTGGCTGCCTTGTACGCAGACAACTGCGCCGGCTGCCATGGAGCCTCTGTCACCGCACCCCCGGGAACCGACTTGCACGTTGTCATCGCCCAGGGAACTCATGAAGGAATGCCGGGCTGGAGCGGTGACCTATCCACCGACGAAATCGACGCCCTTGCCGGCTACATCAACTCACCCAACGGAGACCTGGTCTTCCAGGCCGAATGCGCGGCCTGTCACCAGGTCACGGACCTGGCGGGTGGCAATCCCTTCGATCTGAGAGCGGCAATCGCCGGGGATCCTGAGTTCGCGCCACACTCCGGTCTCGACCTCCCCGATTGGCAGACGACACTCAACGACTCGGAGAGGACCAACCTCCTCAACTTCCTCGTCGCTCCTGACGGTCAACGTCTCTACACGGAGAACTGCGCCTCGTGCCATGGCACGGCCGTCGTGTTCTCGGGCACAGAGGAAGAACTGAGAGAGATCATCATCAAGGGCGGCCAACACAGGTCGATGCCGCAGTGGGCGGGGGTGCTGACCGGCACCCAGATCGACGAGTTGGCTCGCTACGTCATCGATCCCACCACCGAACCGCAGGCAGCCGAACTCTTCTCCGATAGATGTTCAACGTGCCACGGAGCACGCATTCCCGCAGCCACCGACGTTGCGGCCGCGACAGAAGCCATCGCCACAGGCGGAGCGCATGTCGCGATGCCCGTCTGGGGCGACGTGCTCACCACCGATCAAGTCGATGCCCTCGTTGCCTACACGATGGAGGCAACCCAAGGGACCGGAATCCAGAAGGGCCAGGAGCTGTTCCAGGCGAACTGCGCTCCATGCCACGGCGAGTTCGGCGAAGGAGGCGCTCTGCCTTCGAACCCGGCGCTGGTCCTCGCGCCGATCAGCACCGCCGAGTTCCTGTCGACACGTGATGACGCCACGATCCGGGCGATCATTGCCCAAGGTCAACCGAATCTCGGCATGTCACCGTTCGCCGTGTCAGAAGGCGGAGCCCTGTCGGATGAGGACATCTCGGCACTCGTCACGTTCGTCAGGTCCTGGCAGGCGAATCCGCCCGTCGAGTTCCCACCGGATATCACGGGTCCACCGCCAATCGGTCAGGACTCCCAAACGGTGTACACAGAGCTGTGCGCCCAGTGCCACGGGGAGAACGGCGAGGGTGGCATCGGACCATCCTTCAAGGACCCGACGTTCCAAGCCCAAACCGACGAACAGATCTTCACGACGATCCATGATGGCCACCAGGCAACAGCGATGATCGCGTGGGGCGACCTCCTGCCGACGAGCACGATCGACGACCTCGTCGCGCAGCTGAGGAGTTTCGCCGGCCAGGCCACCGGCGAAGCGACGTTCAAACAGGTCAAGCAGATCTTTGACGCGCGATGCACCGTCTGTCACGGGACCTCAGGCGGTTGGGACGCCAGCACCTACGCAACGATCATGGAGACCGGGGACCACGCTCCCGTCATCGTTCCGGGTGACCCTGACGCCTCCGAGCTCGTCAAGAGATTGAAGGGCACACAGTCCGAAGGCGGACCGATGCCTCCCGGAGGAACCACACTCTCGGACTCCGATATCGCCGTCATCGTCAACTGGATCACCTCTGGCGCGAAGCCCTAGACGGGTTTCCATATGCCCACTTTGTGTGGCAGACTCTCCGCCGGTATGGGTACACAGCCGAGGTGGATCTCCGACGCCGTCTTCTATCAGATCTTCCCTGACAGGTTCGCGAAATCCGAGCAGGTACCGAAGCCATCTCATCTGGAAGAGTGGGACTCGCCTCCAACGGCACACGGGTACAAAGGTGGCGACCTCCGCGGCATCGTCGAGCACCTCGACTACCTCACCGATCTGGGGATCAACGCCATCTACCTCAACCCGATCTTCTGGTCGGCCTCGAACCACCGCTACCACACGTACGACTACTACGCCGTCGACCCGCTTCTGGGTGGCAATGCAGCGTTCGACACCCTCTTGTCCGAGTGCCACGGCCGCGGTATCCGTGTGGTCATCGACGGCGTCTTCAACCATGCGAGTAGAGGCTTCTTCCCATTTCACGATGTTGCCGAGAACGGAGCCTCGTCGCCTTGGCGGGATTGGTTCGTGATCGATGGCTGGCCGCTTCGCCCCTACGACGAGTCCCAGCCGGCCAACTACTCGGCGTGGTGGGGGCTCAGAGGACTCCCGAAGCTCAATACGGAGAACCTGGAGGTTCGCGAGTACATCATGGCCGTTGCAGAGCACTGGATCCAGCGGGGCGCGGATGGGTGGCGCCTCGACGTCCCCCAGGAGATCACGACAGAGGGCTTCTGGGAGGAGTTTCGAACGAGGGTGAAGGGCGCCAATCCGGAGGCCTACATCGTCGGCGAGATCTGGGACAACGCGTCGGAGTGGATCTCGGACGGGAGCCGTTTCGACGGCACGATGAACTACTTGTTCGCCGGGTACACCTTGGCGTTCGCGGCGGGGCACCGCATCGAGCCAGGGCTCGCATCAGGGCAGAACTACCCGTTGAACCCGGTCCTCGATGCTCCGGCCTACCGCCGGCGGATCGACGATCTGATCGCCGCTTACCCGCCCGAGGCTGCGGCTGCGAATCTGACGCTCCTCGGTTCGCACGACACATCGAGGATCCTCACGGTTGCCGGAGACGATGTGTTTTCCGTGGTCCTCGCCACCCTCCTCCAGTTCACGTTCCCGGGCGCGCCTTCGATCTACTACGGGGACGAGATCGGACTGACAGGACGAGGTGATCCCGGATCGCGGGGCACGTTCACGTGGATCGAGGACAGGTGGAACACCTCGCTTCGTTCCGTGTTCACGTCGCTCATCGCACTCCGCAATGCCCATTCGGCACTCCGCCACGGGTCGTACCAGTCGCTCCATGCTCGCGAAGGGATGTTCGTATTCTCGAGGGCCGATGAGCAGGAACGCATCGTTGTGGCGGTGAACGTTGGTGACCGGGCATCACGTGCAGAGGTTCACGGGCCAATCGGCACCTATCACACCGTCTGGGGGACCGGAGGTGTCAGCCTCGACCGCGACACGGTACGCATCGCCCTTCCCCCCCGCACCGGGGCAGTCTGGACTGTGAGCTGACAGCCAACAGCTGACAGCAGACAGTCGCCAGTCTCCAGCCAGCTGCCAGAGCGCGACCACAGCCAACACAGGACCGTCGTACCTCTCCCACAGCCGGCACGGTACGAGGTACGAGATACGAGGCACGCCGAGCAAAGCTCGGTTGGCCCGAGAATCAAGCCCTTGACAAGCGCGAGCATCGGCCGATGCCCCACCGACTTTCGTCGGTCGACCGATGCTCGCCCTACGTCCCCGGCCCACAAGCGCATCCCACCTACGCGCTCTGTGTGGCAACACTACCACTATGCGTGGGACTGGCGAGGATCAAACACAACCCGGACGGAGTAGCTAGTCAGCGGGTATGGCTCGCCTCGCCCGCAGCCATCAGTCTTGAGTCTTCAGTCATCAGTAGGAACGCAGCCTGAGCAGACGCGAGGCTCCGGGGCGACCGTCTTTCCGACAACTGACAACCGAAGACGGCCTGCGAAGCAGGCCCCTACCTGAACACCCGCTCGGCGAGAATCTGCGAGATGTCCTTGACCGGAACCTCCTGGCCAAGCTCCTTTACGGCATCGTCGATCATGATGAAGCAGAAGGGGCAGGCGACCGCGATCTCATCCGCTCCGGTCGCGAGTGCCTCCTGTGCCCGCTCGACGTTGACCTTCTTGCCGATCTTGTCCTCCATCCAGAACTGCGCACCGCCAGCTCCACAGCAGAAGGATGAGCTCTTCGAACGATCCATCTCGATCAATCCCTCGGCGGTGCCGACCACGGCCCTGGGTGCGTCGTAGACGTCGTTGTAGCGGCCGAGGTAGCACGGATCGTGATAGGTCGCGCTCGAGTCTCCGGCGTCGACGGACAGGCGTCCCTTCTTGATCAACGAATTCAGGAGTTCGCTGTGGTGAATCAACTCGAAGTCGGCCCCGAACTGGGCGTACTCGTTCTTCAGTGTGTTGTAGCAGTGGGGGCACTGGGTGACGATCTTGTGAACGCCAAGTGAGGTGAGCGTCTCGATGTTCTCGAGCGCAAGTTGTTGGAACACGTATTCGTTCCCGGACCGCCTCGCCGGATCCCCCGAGCACCTCTCTCTGTTGCCGAGAATCGCGAAGTCGACACCGGCCTCGTGGAACAACCTCGCGGTGGAGATCGTCACCTTCTGGTTCCGATCGTCGAACGACCCGGCGCACCCGACCCAATACAGATACTCCGCGCTCACACCCTCTTCGAGAATCTTCACGTCGAAATCGACACGCTTCGTCCAGGCGACCCTGTCCTGCTGTGCCATGCCCCAGGGGTTCCCCTGGTTCTCGAGCGCCACGTAGGTCTTGCCCAACTCTGACGGGAACTCGGACTCCATCAGTGACAGGTAGCGGCGCATGTCGAGGATCTTGTCGACGATCTCGATGTTGACCGGGCAGATCTCATCGCAGGCTCGACAAGTGGTGCACGCCCAGAGCTCCTCCGGGGTGATCCGCTCGAACACGCTATCCGCCGACACGGTGATCGCCCCATCGCCCATGACCGTCGAAGACACGACCGGCGTTCCGGTGGTCGCTGCGACTTCACCGAGTTTCAGGACGACTTCTCTGGGATCGAGTGGCTTTCCCGTCACATTCGCGGGACACACGGACGTGCACCGTCCACAGACCGTACACGCGTCGGTATCGAGCAGTTGCTTCCACGTGAAATCGGAGACCACAGACGTACCAACGGTCTCGATGTCTTCAGCCTCCATGAGGTTGGGCATCTCCCGCATCGCCCCTTTGGGGCGTTCACGGGTCGACAGGACCATGTTCGCCGGTGAGAGAAACAGGTGGCGGAGCTTGGTGGTTGGGAGGAGGACGAGGAACGCCGTGAACGACACCACGTGAAGGATCCATAGCGCCCGGTGCCACGCCTGCACCGTCGATGCACCGAACAGACCGCTGAGCGGGTACCCGACGATGGACCAGACCTCGAAGCTCGGCCGCCCGACAAGGGCGATCCTGGCCGCTTCGACCAACAGTCCGGTAATGCCGATCATGGCGAGCGTGAAGAGGATCCACGCGTCCTCGTCCCGGGTCTTCGAGCGCAATCGCCACGGCCGCACTCCGTAGCGTCGAACGATCGCCCACAGCACCCCCACAAGGAACACAACGCCCGCCACGTCGAGGATCAGGGAGTACCCCTCGTAGACCGCACCGTGGAGGAACTTCAACCCGTCCGGGAGGAGGTGGTCGAGTTCGAGGGTCGCCGTCCCGAGGAACAGGACGACGAAGCCCCAATAGATCATCGCGTGCATCCAACCGGCGCCGCGGTCTCTCATCACCGTGCGCATGCGGAGTGCCGAATCGAGCGACTTCACTCGATCCTTCCAGCGCCCCCACCGAAGGTCGGAACCGCCGCGCTCCCAGTTCCGGGATCGGAGCGAGAACAGGTAGACGCTCAGTGCGAGGAACGCCGCCATCCCCACATAGAACAAGGCGATCAACGGGTCCGGAATGTCCCCGAAGATCAGCCTACCGACCGGAAACTCGACGTGCCCTGGGAGCGTTCCCAACCACCACAACAGCAGTGTCCCGAGGAAGACGACGGCGGCGGCAGCTCCAAGGATCCTGCTGACGGTCGGGCGGCGAGGTTCCATGCTGCTCCTTGGACGCTTCAGCGTCGAGTGTACCGAGCCGGAGACTCCCCCCGGACGCGGGTTCGGGGCGGCTCACCGCCGCCCCGAACGAACAGCGCTCGATTCAGGTTTCGAGCCCGAGTTCCTTGCGAAGCTCATCGAGCTTGGCGTCTGCCTGGGTCACCGAGATGGCCTCCCGGAGTTCTGACTCCGCCCCTTCCGGGGTTGCTTCGTGCAGCTCTGCCTGCGCCTTGGCATGGGCGAGACGCTCGTTGATCTTGTCCTCGACCCTGTCGAAGCTCGGCGCCTCCGTCTCCATCGAGGCAGAGATCGACTCGACCGTCTTGTTGACGGCATCCTGCATCTTCGCCTGCTGGAGTTTCCCGACCAGCTCCATCTTCTTTGCGGTCAGCTCCTGGAGGCGCATGGCGTTCTGCTCGACCGCCCTTTTGGCGTCTTCGGCCTGAGTGACCGCGACCGAGTACTGCTCTTTGAAACCGGACAGGTTGTTCTCCGCCGCTTGGAGTTTCATCGCGAGGCTCTGCGCGGCACGGGTCCACTTCCCCACCGCCTCGGTGTCGCCTGACTTCTGCGCCTCGTCTGCTCTCATCAGTGCCTGCTTGGCCATCTCCCTGGCCTCACCGACATCATCGGCGGCGCCTTCGATCTTCGCTTCGAGTTGCGTGCGGTGAGCGATGACTTGGGCGGCCTGGTTTCGCAGCTGCTGGTCTCGCTTCCTCGCTTCGTTCATCGCCTGTTCGATCTCGACCTCGGGGTCCATGGCGCGCTCGGCCGTCCCCTTGAAGAGGGTCACCAAGTACCCCCACAGTCGTTTCAAGAACCCCATCGGTCTCCTCCTGTCGTGTACTGCCTCATCCTACGATCTCCTCCGGCGCGCCCGTCCGGTCGGTGAGGATCTTCTCGTTGCGCGGGCCGAAGCAGGCGCCGTCGTGCGTGTCGCTGTCCTGGTGGGAACCACCCTTCCCCTGGAGGTTCGGTACTGAGTTGCGGCACCCATCCCCGCGACGATCACTTGAAACATGCTCGCGAGGTCGATCCCGCCACCTCCGTGCGAAGCAGGAGCCATCGGGACGGGAACCCGGCGGCCGTTGACTGGTACAGACCGAGGTGTCGGAGCCTCTCCCTTGCGCAACCGTTCGGCGCATGAATGGCACACGCTCACCGTCTGTGAGCCTGCCGGCGTGGTGATGGTCGCCTCCTCGGTGCCGCCCTTGTGGGTCGGGTCGAAGAAACAGGCGGTCCGGCGTTCCTCGGGTTCGGTGGGAACAGGACGACCTTCGGTGATGGCATCGGCGGCTTCGAGCTGCCAGCGAGCCTTGTCCAGACGCGTGGAGATGTTTTCGAACTCG
>Ga0307423_1001347_pt1 | contig 14939 bp, 15 predicted proteins | sample SalMarWE160310MG_FD_202154 | JGI IMG/M metagenome (GOLD analysis project Ga0307423, IMG submission 202154) | Salt marsh sediment microbial communities from the Plum Island Ecosystem LTER, Massachusetts, United States - WE1603-10 | ecosystem: Environmental > Aquatic > Marine > Intertidal zone >...
CCGGTAAATATATCAAACTATGTAAACTTAGCTTACCAGCTATAGAGCTTTTAAGCAGTAACGAAAAACTATATTTTAACATCTTGTAAATATAATTATTGGAAATCTTTTATTTTTATTACATGCATATTCTTTTAACAGCAGATTCGGATGAACTACATAATTGTTACCAACTCCATTGACAGGTCTTCTGAGTTAGTCTCACGCAGCTTAAGAGCTTCGCTCAATCAAAAAATTCCGCCGATAAAGGTGATTTTAATTGATCAAAGAGAAATACCCTTAAACCTTCCTGCTGATATTACAGAACACAATCTTTTTGAAAGACAGGCATTGAGAAAAAAATCTGTTTCTGCCGCACGAAATTCCCTGATAATTCCGGGTGAAGCGGATTGGATATTCTTTTGTGATGATGATGGATTTCCGTGCAGTGATTACTCTGAAAAGCTACGAAGGATAATCCTGGAAAATCCACAATTGGAAATTATCGCGGGAAGTATAGTGCGGGAAGATAACAATAATTTCTATAGCTTAAGACACAAAAAGGGAGGCAGCTTAAAATATTTTAGAAACACAAAAAATTTAATGGGATCGAACTTTGTTGTTAAAGCAAATGCCTTTAATGAATTGAGCAGATTCGATGAAAATTTTGGTGCGGGTTCTTACTGGGGAAGCAGTGAAGAAACTGATTTCTGCTGGAAGGCTTACTTTGCCGGAAAGAGGATGGAATTTTTTAAGCAACTTGTTGTTTACCATGCTCCACCGTTCAACGAATCTATAAAAACCGGATTTAGAAAGGCTTTTAAATATGGAATCGGAAAAGGAGCTTTGGTCTGGAAATGGCTTATCAGAAAAAGAAAAATAAAAGTTCTTTATGAGTTGTTTGAAATGTCCACGGTTCCTTTTATTCAAATGGTTCGCGGAATATTCACATTAAAATTCCAGTTTGTATTAAATAACATAGCAATTATTTCGGGCAGGATTTTCGGGCTAGTAAAAGCTAGTTTTATCAACAAATAAATGTTTCATATTTCGATCTTTTTAATGTTCTCAGAAGTTTCTTTCCTCCAACCGCTAAAACAGTTTTTCTGAAAGCAAAGAAAAAAAGTCTTACTATTAAGCCAATTGTATTTCTGAAATTCAGATATTTATTTTCTTTTAATGACTTTATACATTCTTTTATTGCAGAAAATTCTTCTGTATGCGACTTCCCTTCTCCACCCATTTTTACTACAGGATCGCTATCCAGATAAAAACCTTTTAATCCCTTCTTTTCCATTCTAACGATAAAATCAAAGTCCATTGCTATGTTGTAATCCCGGTTAAATAACCCGACTTTGTTAAATTCTTCTTTTCTTGTGATCATTGACGGATGAAGATATTTCATTCCCCTGCCGAGATTTTTCAGCGGCGGTTTAACAATTAGTGCGCCCCCGATTACATCTGAATATAAAATATTTGAGTGGATAAAAGAGAATTCATCTTTTTCCTTGAGTATATCTATTGCCTGATTTAAATAGTTTTCATTTATTAAAACATCCCCACTGTTTAAGAACATTAAAAAATCACCTGATGAAGCATTTACGCCTTTGTTAAATGCATCGGCAATTCCTTCATCTTTTTCATTAACTAGTATTCCTTTATGAGATTTTAATAAATCAGCAGGCACAGGTTTATCACCGCCGTTTATAACAATTGATTCTATGAAATCGAATGCCGGAATTGAATCCAGTGTTTTCTTTAATTCAGCGGAATTGTTACGAGTGATAGTAATTATCGATATAACCATTGTAATAAGCTAAAGAAAAATGATGAACTACGAACAGATAAGGATTACTTAACACGATAAAATCTTCAGGATGTATTCATAAAAAAAGTTTTTTTGGTATTTATTTATATTTATACAACTATTTTAGTAAACTTAAAAGAAATTTGAAACTTCCTGTGAAAATCGCTATTGTCCATGAATGGTTTGCTGAATATGCAGGCTCCGAACGTGTTGTTGAATCCTTTACAAACATCTGGCAGAATGCCGATGTTTTTGCTTTAGTTGATTTACTTAATGAAAATGAGCGGCGGATTATCCTTAAATCAAAAAAACCAAAAACCTCATTCATTCAGAAAATGCCTTTCGCAAAAACAAAACACCGATATTATTTACCACTGTTTCCTTTTGCAATTGAAAGATTTGACTTTACTGGATATGATATCATTATCTCAAGTTCTCATGCTGTCACAAAAGGATTAAAAAAAACTCCCAACCAATTACATATTAGCTATTGCCACTCTCCGATGCGATACGCATGGGATAATACAGAGCTTTATCTTGGTCAGGCAAATATCTCAAAAGGATTAAAAGGTTTCGCCGCGAGAAAAATTATCAATTACCTAAGAAAATGGGATCTGAAAACTGCTTCAAGACCGGATTTCCTGATCGCAAATTCCAAATTTATTGCCGGAAAAATTAAAAGAATTTATAACAGGGATGCTGATGTTATCTATCCCCCAGTCGATATAAATAAATTTGATTGTGTAAATGAAAAAGAGGATTATTTTTTAACCGCTTCCAGAATGGTTCCCTATAAAAGAGTTGATCTTATTGTAGAAGCTTTTTCAAAAATGACTGATAAAAAATTAAAAGTTGTTGGTCAGGGTCCGGAATTCAAAAATATAAAAAATAGAGCTACACCCAATATTGAATTCCTTGGTTATAAAAACGATAAGGGACTAAAAGCTCTATTGCAGAAAGCCAAGGCATTTGTATTTGCTGCAGAAGAAGACTTTGGAATAACTGTGGTAGAAGCAATGGCTTGCGGAACACCGGTAATTGCACTGAATAAAGGTGGAACTGCTGAAACGGTTATTGATTGTAAAACAGGGATTTTATTCAATTTACAAAATGCAGAAAGTATAAGGGAAGCTGTGTTTAAGTTCAATGAGATAGCCGGGTCTTTTGATCCACAGAAAATTTCAGATTATGCCAGACAATTCAACAGAGAAATTTTTGAGAATAAAATTAAGGAATATGTTCGGGAGAAATCGTTAAATTTCTTTAACAAAGAAAAAATTCGTTCATAATTTCAGATGATAGTAAACAGAAAATCAATTTATTACCTGCGCTTGTTCAGCGATTTGATTCTGCTTAATGCTGCATTTTTTGCTGCAGCGATTGCAGCTCAATCATTCGATATACTGATGGACAGGAATCATATGTTCGTTCTTGAAGCAATATTGAATTTTGCATGGTATTTTTTCGGGAACGCAATAAATTTTTACGACGACTTTGCCAGAAGACTTTTTCTTTTTCAGTTAGTAAGTATTATAAAAAATATTTCCGCCCAGGTACTCATTTCAATAATATTTATCTTCATAGTAAAAGAAGATCTGTTCACAAGAAATTTTATTCTTTATTATTCACTCCTCCTTTTCGTGCTTGTTAGCTTCCGGTTGATCTTATTCAGAAAAACTCTTAAAAAGCTGAGAAAGAAAGGAATCAACATTCGAAACCTGCTGATTATTGGGGCAGGTGAAATTGCAAGAAATTTCAAAGAATTAATTAATGAAAATCCTGATTTCGGCTACAAGTTTGCAGGTTTTCTTGGTAAAGAAGCTAACCAAAATGAAAAAGATATAGTTGGAAGTTATGATCAACTAGATGAGATCATCTCTAAATATAGCATAGAAGAAGTGGTTCTTGCTTTACCACGCGAAGACAATGCTTTAATGGATGAGGTTTTCAGAACATGCAACAGGAATGCTGTTAAAACTCACATCATTCCGGATTATTTCAGATTCGTATCACAGCGTTTCCAGATAAGCATGGTTGGTAACTTTCCTATAATAACATCCAGGAAAGAACCACTTGAAGAAATTCAATGGCGTATTGTTAAAAGAATTTTCGATTTTGTTTTTTCTTTGTTCGTTGTTGTTCCGGTGCTTTTCATACTTTTTCCGGTAATTGCTTTAATCACAAAACTAACTTCTCCCGGACCTGTTCTTTATATACAGGAAAGAATTGGTGCGAAGAACAAAGCATTCGGGTGCTATAAATTCAGAACTCTTCACATAAACAAATCTTCTGAAAATTCGTTTCAGCCGGTTACAGAAAACGATCCGCGGATTACTCCCTTTGGTAAATTCCTGAGAAACTCGAACATAGATGAACTTCCACAATTCATTAACGTTCTTAAAGGGGAAATGTCGATTGTTGGTCCACGTCCATATCCTATTCCCTATGATAACAGGTACGGAAAAATTTTTGAGGAAATAAAACTACGACATAATGTTAAACCAGGTATAACCGGCTGGGCACAAATTCACGGCTTACGAGGCGATGTTATTAATGATGAAGAGAATAAAAAACTCATAACAAAAAGAATAGAATATGATCTCTGGTATATTGAAAACTGGTCAATCACTTTAGATCTTCAGATTATTATTATTACCATCTGGCATATGCTGGTAGGAAAATCCAGGAGTTTGTGAAAATAAACATAATTGTTACCCCTTACTAAAATCAGATTTCGTTTAATAACCATCCCGAATCTTACTTTTTAAAATCAAAGCATCTTTCAGGAACTGCTCAACAAATTTTATCCTCATTACTATATTTACAATTTTACCGGCAGAATGGTAATAAATTACAATCAAAACAGGTTAAAAATATACATAAAATGATGTTTTCAACCGACATTACGGGTATGAAAATTGACCTCTGCGTGTCAGCCGGAATATACTGTACTAAACCAGCATCTTTGAAAATAACTGAAGTAAAAAGATTTCGAACAGGAAATTGATCAGGTAAAATGATGTTAGTTAAATAGTGCAGAACATCCTTCTGATGGTGGAAAGAAAGTGACTATGACGAGCAATATTATTGCTGCAAACCCAACAAAGTAAACTCCTTTGTTTGGAGATCAATAAGGACATAACGAAAAACTATGCTCTGATTAGACTGAATAGAAACGGGGGTGGATATTCTATACAGAGTACAAGATTCACTGTTTTGAGATAGTGTTTTTCCAGATCATGTCTCCCCCTGCTGGGTCAGGGCTTTTAGCTCTGGCCCTTTTTATTACAAATATTGAATTCCTTCGGAATTCTTAAAAGCCCGAAATAGAAATCTTTTACAAACTAATCAGAAACTGGATTATGATAGATAGAAAAACCCAATAGAAGTACAACATTTCCCTGCTTTTTACCTGTTTACCTTGCAGCGCCACACAAATTATTCATCATTGAACTCATAAACATAAAGCGCATTTTTATTGTCCGAAACTATATATAGTTTTTTTCCATCGGGATCAATTGTAATGCCTTCCGGTTGAACAATTGAAATATCTATCTTCTCCAAAGGTTTGCCGTGCATATCGGTTTTTACAACCAACTGATTCTCATCACTTAAAATCCACAGACATTTATTCATTTTATCATAAAATATTGCAGAAACATCGCGGGAGAATTTTAATGTGTCAATTTCGATAATTTCAAGTTGGGGATCTAATTCCAGAAGCAGGCTTGGTTTCTTTTCATTTACCACATAGAAGTGTCCGTTTTCAGGAATGTACGTAATGCCTTCGAGTCCGGAATTTGGTTTACCCTTCAATCCAAGATTTTTTCTTTTAATCTCAATTCCTGACGTATCAAGCAGTACAACTTCTCTTGTTCGTTCTAAGACGACAGCTAATGTTGAATCGTTGACCACCGTAATACCCTCAAGGTCATATCCATCAACTTTTATTGTACTGACGACATTTCCTTCGCTGTTGAGTCTGTAAATAGTGCTTGTTTCGTCGCTTACAGTCCAAAAACCTTTGTTATCATACGTCAAATCCAATCCGGAAGGTTCAGGTACAGAAATTGTTTTCCCCATTTTATATTTTAACATTTCCGTGGATTTTTTAGATTTAGTCTGGCATGAAGCTATGACAAGAACCAAGATTAGAATGGGAACTAAAAAAAATCCTGATTTCATTTATATTTTACTTTATTAACAATAAATTTTTAATCAAATTTATAGGTCTTTAAGTTCAAATCCGAATCCTAAAGACAGTTGAATTTAAACACAGGGTTTAATACAATAAATTGCTGAGGTTGAAATGGCTGGTGGCTACATGTATAAGTTATCGTTTTTCTTTGGGGTAATAATAATATTGATTATAATAGTTTTTGGTTATTTATTCTTCGAACCATTTCTAACAGAGAAAGTAGAAACCATTACCGTTATTAATAAGGAAAGATGGAGTGGTGAAAGTGGTGAATATTTTATTTTTACAGAAAATGAAGTCTTTCTTAACGCGAATGATTACTACCACAATAAGCACAATGCCGATGAACTTTACCCTAAATTCAAGCCGGGCTACACCTATAAAGTAAAAGTTGTGGGATTATATATGCCCTTCATTCCCCGTTTCAGGAATATCATTGAAATACTTGATTCCAGTCCCAATAAATACTACCCAATGGAATAAACCAGAAGTTCAGTTTTTTCTCAAAAATACGAATTTAACCTCTTAAAATTACCTGATTTGAAAATAAAGCCATCCAAAAGCTTTATTTTTATTACTAGAATTCAATTAGCATAGTTATTGATAATAATAGACAATAATAAACGATACCATTGTTGATGTATTTGTGGTTAAAATTTAGTGTTCATTCAATGGTGTTAAATATTCATTCACACAACAGAAACAGAAGGATATAGTACAATGGCTCTTATGATCACTGATGAATGCATCGATTGCAATGCCTGTGAAGTAGAATGCCCCAATAATGCAATTTATGCCGCCGGTGTAACATGGGACTATAACGGCGAAGAGCACGAAGCATTGAGCGACGAGCACACTTATATTGCCTATGAAAAATGTACAGAGTGTGTCGGATTTTATGATGAACCTCAGTGTTTACCGGCTTGCCCGAGTGAAGCAATCGTTCCTGATCCGGATCATCAAAATACAAAGGAAGAACTTCTGGCTAAAAAAGAACTTTTAGATACAGTCGGAAGGTGAAATTAATTTTAGATTCCAAATATAAAGGGAGCTTCGGTTCCCTTTTTTTAATTTAAAAAATATACTCAATCGATCTCGCAACAAAATAATAAGTCATAACACCGGAAACAGCAAGCTTAACTAAAATCATCAGTATGCTTGCAACAAATGTAGCTGTTCCAACTTTTAACGCTTCCAGGTGCTCTTTTCCTGCAATCAGTTCGCCAATTACTGCGCCGAGAAATAAACCAATTATCATCCCGAATGGCGGAAAAAATAATATTCCCAATATCATCCCAATTATTGAACCCCAAATCCCAAACTTGCTCGATCTGTAAACCTTTGCGCCCATAACCGGGAGTACATAATCCACCACAGTTACAATAACAGTTATAATTCCCCAGGAAATGTAAAACTCTGCTGAGAATGCATCCCCAATCCCAAGTTCTAAAATTACAAGTGAAAGAAAATTCAAAGGTGGTCCCGGTATTGCCGGAATCACGCAACCGACCAAACCGACAATTGCAATCAATAAGCCTATAATAATTACAATTGCTTCTATCATTTCCTTTTTTTCTTTTTGTTCTTTTTAACTTCTTTCTTGCAATATTCTTTTATGACCTCGTAAGCCTCGAAGAAACCGAGCTCTCCGGCATGGGTAAAATCCTCACAGGCAACGTTTTTCATATTTAAGTTAGCATAACAAATTCCGCGGTTGTAATATGCATTCCCGTTTTCCGGATCAATTTCGATGATTTTAGAATAATCTTCAGCTGCCTCATGGAAATTATTCAACATTACTTTTGCTTCACCTCTTTTAAAATAATACTCCGTTTTGGAAGGGTTTATTTCTATGGTTTTTGAATAATCTTGTACGGCGTTTTCAAATTTTTTCAGAGCTAAAAATTCATTTCCACGATTATAGTAAGCAAGCTCATCATCAGGATTTAATGAAATTGCAATCGTAAAATCGAATATCGCTTTTTCGTGCTGCCCGGCTTTCGCCCATAAATCGCCCCGGTTAACAAAATTTTTTGCATTTGATGAATCAAAGTTAATAGCATTTGTATAATCTGTGATAGCAGCATCGTAATATCCTGCAAGAGCTTCTGCATAGCCACGGTTAAAATGAAGTTCAGAATTGTTGGGATCAAAATTAAGTGCGGCGCTAAAATCAGCAGCGGCGTTTACGTAATCATCCAAGGCTAAATAAGTTAGTCCCCTGTTTTGGTAGAACTCTTTTTCAGGATTCAGCTTAATCGCTCTTGTATAATCTTTCAGGGCATATTCGTAATTGTTTAGTTTTGAATAGGTGTTTCCTCTTAAATAATAGAGTTGTGCATTTGTCGGGTCTTCCCAGATTGCACGTGTAAAATATTCTATGGCACTGAAGTATTTCCCCTCGTCGTAGCTCTGCGAACCAAGATTATACATATCATAGCCGGTTAAAGAACAGCCTGCTAATATTATAACAAGAAGGAAAATGACTGGTATAAAATGGCAGATTTTTTTTATCATCGTATTGCAATTTTACATAATTGGTATAAGATATAAAATCAATTTATTTTAGTCGTAGTTTATTATTCATATTTTATTTTCAGGAACAAGGATTCTATGGATTTAATTTTACTCATAACAGGTTTGCTTCAGCTTTTGCTCTCTCTGCTGATCGGAGTGTTTTTTATTTATGCAGCTGTCAGAGTTTTCCAGAAGCTCACACGCGGAATCAACGAGACGGAGGAACTTAAGAAAAACAATGTGGCAGTCGGTATTCTAAATGCCTCAATTGCTCTTGCAATAATTATTATTGTAAAAAACTCGATTGAAAGTTCCATCACAATTTTCAGCCAAACATTACGTAATCCGGATGCCGAATTACTGACTTATTTTAAAACTGCCTTGCTTATGCTCGGTCATATTATACTGGCGGGAATAATTGCGTTTGGAATAATTTTTTCTGCATTGAAGATATTTATGCATCTTACAAAAGATCTAGATGAGCTTAAGGAAATAAAAGAAAATAATATCGGTGTAAGTATTTTTCTTTCAGCAATTATAATTGCACTTGCATTATTGTTTGAACCGGGAATAAAAACAGTTCTTGATGCACTTATTCCCTTTCCTCCTGTATCATTTCTCAATATTGGTTCCTGAAAGTAATTTGGAGGTAATTTCAATTGGTTAATCGTGCCGGATGTGTAAGAGGATGTCTTTCACTTGTATCTTTTTTCTTCCTTGTTTTCATTTTACTTTCTTCTCTCGATCTACCCGACTTGGATTTTGATCTGGGGACAACTGAAAGTGCGGATTATGGAATCGATATGGACAGCCTGACAACTCAAAGAGTTATAAATGCATCTTATTCGTGGAAATTTGTAAGCACTAACCTGAGCCGGAAAAAGTACAACATCACATTTAAATTATTAGCGAGTGAAGTACAAAAGGCTATGCAACTGATCCATAGAATTGGTAGAATGTCTGTTAGAGAGCTGGGCTTAGATGAAAGAATCCATTATCGCAACTCAGAAATAGAAGCTCAGTATGTTTGGGGAAGAATCTACACAATCGTCTATAAAAAATCCTTACCCCAGATGCAAACTATCAGCAAAGGTTTTAACAAGGTATTTAAAAATGAGCATCTTAACAGCAAAGACAAAGTATTGTTTCTTATTTCGTTTGTTCAGAATATGAAATACGATCGTCCCGGCGGCGATCTTGATCTGTTCGCTCCGCTGGAATCAATTGCAAAAAGATTTGGAGATTGCGATACAAAATCAATTTTACTTTATTCATTGCTCGAACGACTGGGAATAGATTGCGCAATGATGTGGAGTGAAAAATATAAACATGCTATGCTTGGAATTCACGTTTCAGCGAATGGTGAATTTAAAATTGCCAATGGAAAAAGATATTATTTTCTTGAAACAACTTATCCCGGCTGGCATATAGGAGAACTACCACCCGAATCAAATAACAAAAGATTCTGGATTATTAATGAGATCGATGCAATTGAAAAGAACACACGAAATAACAATCCCACGAACGAAGAAGATTCCAACCGTGAGGTAAAGCCATCGCCCGCAACTCCATAAAGTTTATTCGTTAGAAATTTTTGTATTTGTGGCCAAACATAATTGCCACTTACAAGATGTGTCCTCGGCAGAATTTACAAATAAATTCCAATTTGTAATTTGTTGCTTGTTCAAGTTGCTTTACATCACATCATTTTTTTAATCACTTGCCGAATGTAAATTATTTAATTAAGTTTTCGACCGTTTAAGTTTAACAGTCGAAAAATGATTGAAAATGACTGATAATAACCCAAAAGAAAAAGAGATTATAGAGGCAGCAAGAAACCGTTTTGCACATTATGGCTTCTCAAAAGTAACGATGGAAGAAATTGCTGCAGATGTGGGAATGGGAAAAGCATCACTTTATTATTATTTCCCCAAAAAAGAAGACCTCTTCAAATCTGTTATTCAACAAGAACAGGATCTATTTGTTGAGGAAATTGAAAACCTTATACGTCAAAATCTTACTGCAACAAAAAAGCTTGAAGATTATGTAAGTAAACGGCTGGAATATTTTCAGCAATTGATCAACCTCGCAACCCTGAATGTTCATTCGCTGGTCGATATAAAATCGATGTTCAAAGAATTATTTAAGAGTTTCGAGAACCAAGAGCTTCATCTTTTACAGAAAATATTTGATGAGGGTAAAGACAAAAACGAGTTTGATAAATCGATAACGGATAAAACAACAAGGATATTTCTTCATCTCCTTCAGGGACTCCGGCTTCGAACAATTAAATCCATTAATGTTAACAGAATTGAAAAAGTAAATTATGATGAGCTGAGAGAAGAAATGCTGGATTTCATTCATATTTTTTCTAAAGGAATAAAGGCCTAAAATTGAAATTAATTAAGGAGTACAAAATTTATGGCTGACAGCCAAACTACAAAGCAACAAGTAACAAAGAATAATAAAGAAGTGAACGATAAAACAAATTCCAAATCTTTATTAAAACAAAAAAGATTCTGGATTCCGTTTTTCATAATTCTTATAGCTGCAATTGCTGCTTGGTACTGGTACCGGGGACAACTTGGTTACGTTTCAACCGATGATGCCTTCATAGATGGGAACAAATTATCTCTTGCTTCAAAAATGCTTGGTAGAATAACAAACCTTTATACAGATGAGGGTGAAGATGTTACTAAAGGTCAATTATTAGTTTGCTTAGATTCTACTGATTTAATCGCTCAACGTGATCAGGCATTGATATCATTAAAACTTGCAAAGGATAATATTCAGCTTGCTCAGGTTAACCTGGATAAAGCCCAAACCGACTATGAAAGATCAAAACAGCAGTTTGAAGATAAAATAATTCCTAAAGAACAATATGATCATACGAAAAGTGGTCTTGAGGCAGCAAAGGCACAGTTTAACATTACAAAAACTAAAATTGGAACTGCAAAAGCGCAGTTAAACGTAATAAACACACAACTTCAGAATACAAAGATTTTTTCGCCGATGAATGGAGTTGTTGCAAAAAGATGGATGCTTGAAGGTGATGTTGTTCAGCCAGGACAACCTATCTTTGCGATCTATAATCTCGATAGTTTATGGGTAACTGCAGACTTACAAGAAACCAATCTTGCCTCAATTAAAAAGGGCGAAAATGTTGAGATTGATGTCGATTCTTATCCTGATCATATCTTTGAAGGCAAGGTTATTCGGATTGGTACGAACACTGCATCACAATTCGCATTAATTCCCCCTTCAAATGCGGCTGGAAATTTCACGAAAATTACTCAAAGAATTCCCGTAACAATTTCTATTCATTCGGTACAAACAAAGAATCAAAACTCCGATGATGCTATAAAGCTACTGCCGGGAATGTCTGTTGAAGTTAAAATTAAGGTTGACGAATAATGACAGGGCTTTTTAACAACGGCAATAATAGTGAATTATCCCGATTGCAGGATCACCCATCTTACCGCTGGTTTGTTCTTGCAAACGTAATGATAGGTACCTTTATGGCGGTGCTCGATATTACCATTGTTAATGTCGGTCTTCCTAAAATGATGGCTGCTTTCGGTACAAGCGTTGATAAAATAGAATGGGTATTAACCGCTTATCTTCTTGTTTTTGCGGTAGTACTTCCTTCATCGGGATGGGTCGCAGATCATTGGGGACACAAACGAACTTATTTATTAGGACTTTTCCTTTTTACCTTCGGATCGTTTTTGTGCAGCCTTTCATCAAATGAAAACATGCTGATTATATTCAGGGTTTTACAGGGAGCAGGTGCAGGATTTATTATGCCTGTGGGAATGGCGATTGTTACGCATGAATTTCCACCGGAGAAAAGAGGTATGGCCTTAGGATTCTGGGGTGTCGCCGCTTCATCTTCAATTTCTTTAGGTCCCATGCTCGGAGGTTATCTGATAGATTCATTTAGCTGGCATGCAATCTTTGATGTAAATGTGCCTATCGGAATCTTTGCAATGATAACCACGTTAATAATTTTAAGAGAGTACAAAACCGAAAGTGTCCGTTCATTCGATTTGATCGGTTTTATTTCCATGACATTATTTTTAGTATTCTTGCTATTGGCTCTCTCTGATGGGAATGCAGCCTGGAATACCGGCGGGTGGACTTCAAATTTCATTCTTACGTGTTTTGCAATTTCATTTGTAAGCTTCATAATATTTATCACGACCGAACTAACAGCGAAACATCCCATTCTTGATCTCAGGATACTGAAGAACCGTAATTTCGGATTAGCCAACATAATGTTGTTTATTTTTGGTCTGGCATTTTTCGGAAATGCTTTTCTACTTCCGCTTTTCCTCCAAAACTCGCTTGGCTATACCGCGCTTCAGGCAGGACTTGTCTTTTTCCCCGTCGGAATTATCCAGGCAATTATGTCTCCGGTTGCAGGATGGATGACCGACAAATTAAATCCTAAAATTCCTATTACAATCGGAATTGTACTTACATTTTTAAGCATGTATTTGTATAAAGATTTATCGCTCAATACAGAATACGGAGCTATAATGCTTCCCCTAATAATTCGCGGATTTGGTCTTGGATTTATGTTTATCCCGTTAAGCACGATTGCAATTAATGATATTCCAAGAGAAAAGATGGCTCAGGCCACCGGCATGTTCAACACAATCAGACAGGTGGGTGGAAGCTTTGGTGTGGCGATTCTTGGAACACTTTTAACAAGAAGAGTTATATTTCATTCGGCAATGTTCAGTCAGGCAGCGGACCAATCTTCAACTGCTTTTAAACATGTTGTTTATGGTTTAAGAAGTTTTGTACAGAATTCCGTTGGCGGTTCTGGTAATGAGTTAATGATGAAAGCAAAAGGATTAATTATTCAAAATATATCCGCGCAAGCTTTTGTTCAGGGAATAGACGATGATTTTTTTGCCGGTGCTATGCTTACACTTTTAATATTAATACCTCTTGTTTTTCTAAAATTTCACAGAAAGAAAGACGGTCAGAAAATTGAAATGGCGGAATAAATATGACAACAGGAAATCTAATGAAAACTATATTTAATAATTATAAAAAATTACCTTTACTTGTTCTCTTGTTCCTTATACCTGAAATGAATATTGCACAGACTACTGAAGACGATTCATTAACATTAAACCGGGCAATAGAACTCACAATTAATAATTACCCTTTGATCAAGCAGCAAGAGGAAAAAATTAAAGCTGCCGATTATATGATCGAACAGCAGAAAAGTTATTTTTATCCGAATATATTTGGGGAAGCAAGTTACGCACGAATAGGTCCCCTTCCCTCTTTTAGTTTTGGAGGAAACACACTGGAGCTTGCACCTGCAAACAATTACAATTTTAATGTGATTTTAAATCAACAATTGTATGATTTTGGAAAAAGAAATGCATCTATCGATCTGATGAAATCTTATAAGCAATCGGCTTATGATAACGTAAATTTTATTAAGACAAATCTCTCCTACCAGACTTTACAATCATTTTACTCAATACTTTTTCTGAATAAGAGTATTGTTGTGAAGGATACACAAATTACTGCATTGAAGGAACATCTTAGTGTAACGAATAAAAGAATCCAAAGCGGTTCGGCAACAGATTATGATGCACTAAGTACACAGGTAAGAATTTCCCAGGCTCAAAGTGAAAAAATTGAATTGCTCAACAGAATTAAGCAACAACAAATTATTTTTAAGCAGCTGCTTGGAGTTCCACAAGATACAATTATTAATATCAAAGGAGATTTCTTAGTTCCGGAATTTTCTGTAAATCCCGATTCACTAATAAATGTCGCATTCCAAAAAAGACCCGAATTGAAACTTGCGGAAGATGAATTAATCACTTCACATTTGCAGGAACATCTTGCAAGTCTCGGTGATATGCCGAGTCTTAATGCAACTTTAAGTTATGGAATAAAAAACGGCTACGAACCGAATCTTGATGTGTTAAGAGGTAACTGGCTTGCGGGTATTTCATTAAATGTCCCTATTTTTAACGGATTCCTAACGAAGAATAAAGAGAACGAATCAAAAGTGAATAGTAATGCTGCCGATTTGAATATTGTCACGTTAAAAAGAAATATTGTATCGGAGATTCAGCAGGCACAATCAGGTTTAAATTCTAATCTTGATAAGCTTGAGTCGACATTAACTCAGGTTAATTTTGCAAAAGAAACGGTGCAAAGAGCAATTGCGCGTTACAACAACGGTGTTGGAACCAATCTCGATTTGTTAGATGCTGAAACATCGCTTGCTCAGGCAAGACTATTTTATCTGCAGGATTTGTACAGAAGCATCTTGAGTTCTTATCAATTGAAAAAAGCTGTTGGGGATGTTATCTACTAAACAGTTTATTCGTTTCTAATTAGTGAATTCTTGGCTTAACCTTTCTGCCATGAATTCACGAATAAATTTTGTTTAATCGA
>Ga0307423_1001349_pt1 | contig 14920 bp, 17 predicted proteins | sample SalMarWE160310MG_FD_202154 | JGI IMG/M metagenome (GOLD analysis project Ga0307423, IMG submission 202154) | Salt marsh sediment microbial communities from the Plum Island Ecosystem LTER, Massachusetts, United States - WE1603-10 | ecosystem: Environmental > Aquatic > Marine > Intertidal zone >...
AGAAATGGAAACGCTCAGAAAACGTTGCCAACAGGCGGAAGCTGCCTTGAAGGCGATTGAAGAGAGAAACCGTGTACTTGGCGATAGTGCGCCGTTTGGTATCTTCACCACTGACCTGAAAGGGCGCATCACAGGTATGAACCGTAAAATGCAGAAGATGCTCCCTTGGCCTGAAAGTCAACATCCGGAATCGATGAGCATTTTTGAATTTCAGTCCTTGGTTGATTCGGGAGTCAGTGATGACATCCGCCAATGTTGGCAAACCAAACAATCGATTATTCGCGATTATTCTTGCATTAACGATAATGGAAATTGCCTGGAACTACGCTTTTACATAAGCCCTGTTGTAGATTCCACTGGTAATTTGTCGGGTGTCATGGCGTTTGTGGAAAACTTTACCAATTTGAAACTGGCCCAGACAGCCGCCGAAGAAAGCGAACAACGCTATCGCTTGTTATTCCAGTCAGCTCCAATTGCCATGATGGAACGAGATGCCTCCGATCTCAAAGCCTATCTTGAACAACTTCGTCAATCAGGTGTTTCTAATCTAAGCCATTACTTACGGCAGCATCCCGAAGAGGTGCCACGTTGTATGTCACTCATTAAAACCGTTGACTGCAATGATGCTTTTTGTGAGCTGTTGGAGGTACAGGACAAGAACGTTCTTATGTCGGAATTTCCCTTGATGGCACTGGGCAGCGAATTCCAACAGATTGCGGAGGATACTATTCTAATGTTGGCTCAAGGCACTATTCGACGCGAAAGGGAACAAACGATTCATACGTTGAAAGGAAATCAGAAAAGTGTCCTTGTTCGAGCGTTGGTTCTTGCAGGTCATGAAGATACACTGTCGAGGGTTGTAATTTCTATGGTGGATATTACCGAACGCAAGGAAGCCGAAGAGGCATTACGAGCCAGCGAGCAAAGATTTCGTGAGCAGTCTCTGCGTGATAATTTAACCTCCCTTTATAATCAGCGTTTTCTTTACCAGTCTCTGGCGGTTTTGATCGAAACCGCTAAAAATGGTCAAGGCCAGTTATCGCTTCTTTTCATGGACCTGGACAATTTCAAGAAGGTTGTGGATACCCACGGACACTTAAACGGCAGCTATGTGATTCAGGAAGTCGCAGCCACTATCCGAAGCGCCCTCGAACCCCCGGCTTATGCCGTGGCCTACGCAGGTGACGAATTTGTCGTGGTTCTGCCGGGCTTAGACCAACATCAAGCTGCGAGCAAAGCATCACAAATTCAATCTCAAATTAAAGCGACAGTATATCTGCGCAGCAAAGGCAAGGCTGTACAGCTTCAAGCCAGCTGTGGAATAGCCACTTTTCCCGAACATGCCGTTGATACGGATTCACTTTTAGCCGCAGCTGATCAAGCATTGTTCTCCATCAAGAAAATCGGCAAGGGCGCCATCGGTTATTATGAAAACATCGATACATAATCAAGTTTGAACCCCAAGTCTCTGACCTCTGATGCCTGGTCCCTGGCCTCAGAATCCTGATCCTTATATTCTTTTAAAATCGCCAATTTTATTGGAGATGGTTCTAATTTTTTTGTTGCTATTATTAAGGTTTTATTATAGCAAATTTAATTATAATCCCACTTAAAATCGGTCGTCTATTGTAAATCAATTTCCTGTTAAAGATTAAGAGAATTTAAACAATATTAGTTACCTCCTTTTTAAAAGAGGAATCTATTGAAGTTGAAGCGGTTATCTATTTTTATTGTCTGTGTCTTTCTTGTTTCTATTCTTTCTGTTAATTATCATCATTGTGAAGATAGGATCTTTCAAAATGGGCCTCTTTTTTTTGATACTTTTGATGATAATTCAGATTTTTCAACTTGTGATATATATCAAGTCCTTTTAACTTCCCGATTTATTGCCACAATTATAATAGAAAAAAAAATATTCACGCCACGTATTTTAACATGTAAATTTATTACACGTGCCCCTCCTGCATAATCTTCAAGACTTAAGTGACACGACTTTCAAATTTTTCAGACAAAACAAAATAGACCAGTTCCCCGCATAAGGGTTCGTTAGTAGTGTAAAACGAACCGGTTTATGGGCCATTCTATTTTTAGATGAAGAAACTTTTCAAAATGTGCATGATTTTTTTTAAACAGGGAGGCATTAATGTGTTTCCCAAAAGAAATCTCAAATCAACAGACCAGTTAAATTATCCCTCATAAGTTTTAAACACTAAATTATATAATCAATAAAGTAGGAGGCAGAAGAATTGTGGAAAACAAGATATGTCAAAACTGCTGGTATTACGCTCCTGCTCCCGTCAAGGATAATTTTTTTGAAGATCATGTATTGCTTGAATATTCGCCGTGTTGCGAGTTCAATAACGAGTTTCCCCCTATAACACCCGATAATACTTGTGAAAATTGGGAAAGTAAGAAATTGAAATTAATAAGCGTTATTAAAACCTTATACGGCGTATGATTCTCTTTTCATATAATTGAATGGAATTTAAAAGGTGGAGACCGGCTTCAAGATATCGTATTAGCCTTTTTTAATCATTCTGAGTTTTTAAAAAATATCCATAATGGCATTAAACTCCCTGGGTGGATAATTGATATGAGCACTAAAAAAATTCTTGTTGTTGATGATAATTTAAGCCAACTGAAATTAATGAAGAAAGTGTTGGGGAATCTCGGCCATATGACTGTGACGGTTGATAGTGCAGAAGAGGCTGAATATCTTTTGAGATGTGGAGAACACTTTTCATTGATTATTACCGATCTGAGAATGCCTTGGTTAAATGGCTTAAACTTTTGCCGCAGGGTGAAAATTTCATATCCTGATTTAAAGATATATGCATTGTCCGGCTATATTTATAATTTTGACATGAAAGAATTAGAGGATGCGGGCTTCGATGGGATTTATCAAAAGCCTATCAGCAAAACGAATTTAGAAGAAATTTTAAACTCCGGTATCTAAGGAAAACAGAGATAGATCTCAGACAAATAGTTGTGTGTTTAACTGCCATAAAATGCGCTTATCACGTTCATAAAAATCGTGTGATGTCGTTTTTCAATTGGGCAAACTCATTTTACGGGGTTTGCTTTTTTGCTTTTTTGTGGATTTTACGATATATGTCATCGTCGTTGATCAACCTATGGTTGTTTTTTTCGGCGAGATATCTTCCATGCAGAGCAGACCTTTTTCTTCCAATCGATCCTGTCACAATGTAGCGTATTCCTTCTTGACTTGGGTTATTTTGTATTTATCTTCCTTGTACCTCATTAATGAGCCCGAGTATTTTTTCGTTTTCGAAATGATAAAAGGAGGATACAAAATGAGAATACTGATGAATGTGAAAATTCCTCACGAGCCGTTCAACACCCTCGTAAAAGAAGGAAGAGCCGGCGAAATCATTCAAAAGATTTTGAACGATTTGAAGCCTGAATCCATTTATTTTACGGAGCAAGGCGGCACTCGAGGTGCTGTAGCCATCATAGATGTGAAAGACCCTTCGCGGATTCCATCTTTTTCTGAACCTTTTTTCTTAAACTTCAACGCAGATTGTGAGTTCAGAATTGCAATGTCTCCCGAGGATCTTGGGCAAGCAGGTCTTGACGAATTGGGGAAAAAATGGGGCTGATTATCGCTTCAATTTTTCACGTTTTCCAAGGTTTATCCTTTTCATCTTGATTTATGTTTGCATGTTTGACTACGCTTTTGTTGAAACTTTAGTTATTTGAGCCCTCGGGGAGTTTTTCTTCTAAATCCTTGAATATAGCGGAATGGATGATATTTTTTAAAATCGGATGCTGTTTGACCCGCCTGCCACGTAAGGCACGAGCGGGCAGGGTGGCCTAGGAATCGTTCTTGTTGGGTCGAAGCTGAAAGCGAAGCCCAAAGAAAGAACAGGCGTTTGCCGAAATCGTATCTTTAAAAGAATTTTAAAATATTGCATCGAATCTATTGATATTGCAAAGATAGTTTCCTGTTCTTTATTTACGATGCCTTGCCACGAGTTTTATCCGCCTCACCGCAAGCGGCATCTTCGACTGGCGTGATCATGCGGTAAAAAAAAGATTATCCATGCAGCAATGATTTAGAAAAACACCCCGACCCCTGATCTCTGATCCTAATTTCCCTTGACATACCTTATGGTTGGACGTAATAAGCTAAATACATTCAATTTTTACGATTCTATATTCTGCATTTAACACTGTATTGTTATTTTCTGACCTGACAATGCAAATGGCTATCTATTATATCATTTTTCATTACTAACCCATTAACAACAAAGCCGCGAAAGAGGTTGTCGTCATTTTCTCCTAGTCAGCTGTGCTGCTCGTCTATCATCCGTATAAGTCTAATTTGTAAAGGTATAGAATTTAAGATGTCGGTGGGGGTTGATGATTGGTCAATTTTCCAAAATAGGATTAACTTCACCTATCACCAGAAAAATTTGATATCTGCTTTGTTTTTGGAATTATATTTTTGACGCAACGGGAACACCCAAAGGCGAAGGTTTTAAACTCGATAAATGGAAAATAAAAAGACGGTATTTTTTTGAAGGGAAATAGATATAGTTTTAGTTTATACGTTACTTTGTTGAGCATTTGTCCATTTCTTTGTATTGGCATAGTGCTTGGTGTCCTGTCTGGGTGCTCGGATAAATCGAAGCAAGCAAAGGCTTCTCATGAAAGCGTGAGAGAGAAAAGAATTATAGTTGAACTGCCGAAGATTGGTGAAATTGTTACAACTGAAAGAGCCTTAAAACTTTGTGCACACTACGCTTTCAACCACCTTGCAAAACGAATTGAAGACAATCCAGATCATTTCAAAGAATGGAAATTTGATGGATGTTCAATGACCCCTGACGCAGTCTTAAGCAAGCTCATCAAAGTCCCATCTTTAACAGAAATCTGTCTCAGACATGATCTTGGATACGCCTATGGTGACCCTGGCAATGAGAAAGAGCGTATAAAAGTGGATAGAAAATTTCAAAATGAACTGTTAAGCGATGGTGCCAGTGAGTTTGCGGCAAAAGCTATGTATGACGCAGTCCGGATAGGCGGCAAAGAAGAACTCTGTCTTTCTTTTTCATGGGGTTTTGCGAGGGTGGAGCCTTGCAAGCCAGGTTTTGGATTGAAATTAAAAGAGTAGATCTTTAAAATTGCATGTATCTTCAATGAACCGGCAACGAATCCCGGTTGCATTTTTCTGCAATATATGTCACGTTTTTAAAACCTTAGAATTGTTGTGATATCGAATTTTAATAGCCTTATTTTGTCGCCAAAAAAATTTCAATCTTAATGAGTGCGGGTGTTTGGTTTGTGGCAAAAAATTGAAATCATAAAAACACTTTTTCAATCAATTCTTACTGGATATCTTACATGAAAAGCTATTTTCCTTCGACATTGATATGTATTTTTTTATTGCTTTGTTTTGCTGGGATTTCTTTTGCAGGATCGAGCATACGATGCGGTAATTATCTAATTTCTGATGGTGATTTAAAAATCAAAGTGTTGGATAGATGCGGAGAGCCGATCTCGAAAGAAAAAATTGAATTAAATTCATCCCGACACCGTAGAGTTGATGATAATTATAGATATCTGGAACTATGGACTTATGAATTCCATTATGGATATTACGATGTTTTGACATTTAAAGGCGGCAAATTAATTAAAATCGAGTCAATGATTCCAAAATAACCCAGCACATCCTAACCCTAAAATCCGCTACGCAACTTTTTCAAAAAATTTTTCTCAAAAAAATAAAAAAAATCACAACATAATTTTATCCAAAAACCATTGACTTTCATCAGCCGCTTTGTATCAAATAAATGATGCAACATGATAAACATCTTTCGCTGCAACACGGCCATGCCTTCGGGCAAGACCAAAAACGCCCGGGTGAGGTTCGCACCATCATTGTCATTGGCATTACCGGTACGATTATCCGCATCATGAGCGAGGCGATCACAGACACCACCAAGACCATAATCTGAAAGCCGCTTATCTTCATGTCCTGGCGGATGCCATGTCGGATAGAAATGAGAAGGGATTTTCATACATCGGACACTGAAGGTTTGATGAAAGAACGGTCCAAGTTTCTGAAAGCAAATGAGGATTTCATGAAGGTATTTCCTCCACTCAACAACCTTTGGCAAAACTGGAACCCTATACTTTAAACCACTTATAGCGGTTATAAAAGCATACAGTACCACAAAAATTCCATTTTGAAATCATCTTTCAGTGTTTTTGCTCTTAGTCTTAAAGTGTCAATACGTTAGCAACAATTTCTCTGTTCGATTCCCCAAACTTCAGTGTCAGATCCAAATAACATCTCTCATTGTCAACATGGGTTCTATCTTTCTTATATTATTTGAGTTTTAGCAACCACAGAAAAACAATGGGGAACATTTATAAATGGCACAGATATTGCTCAAGAAGATTGCGTTAATCCCTTCAAAAAGCTTTCGTTTTTACAACATGTAAGACTGAAATCTTAAACCTAAGCTGAGCGTTTCAAATTTTTGAAATGGTTAATTTTATGATATTTTAAGGTATCCTGCCATTTTGAATTTCAATAATTTGAAACCCTTCGGGATTTCCAATTTTTATCCGCCTCAGGAGGATCACCGCATCTACTGCGTCAGATGTCGTTCCACATAGACAACTATAGCGAAGCAACATCTTCCTTGTATCTGCGGCAAACTTGAAAATCGCTAAACTTAGGTTAAGCGTAAATTTTTCTAAAATAATGTTTAAACTACAGAATCATTTTGAATATGAGGCAGTTACAAAAGAGAAAACGATCTATAAATTTAAAATTATTTTTGCTGTTCCTTTTTATATTTTTTTGTTTCGTATCATCACTTCATGCAATGGACATTTCCCTGCAATGGACGGCTAACAGTGAGCCGCACGTGGCCGGCTACAAAGTCTATTATCGAGAGCAACATCAATCCTATGATTACAATGTTCCATATTGGGAAACAATAGAACCCAAATGTACCATTTATGATCTGGATACAACGAAAACGTATTATTTTGTTGTAAGAGCTTTTGATAACGATGGACTTACAAGCAGTGATTCCAACGAGGTGATGCTTCAAGAAGGAACGGCTGTAAATAGTGTTAGTAATGAAGTTGGCGCTGGTGGAGGCGGCGGTGGCGGTGGCGGTTGTTTCATCGCAACAGCTTCATACGGATCGTTGTTGGAGCCGCATGTTAGAATATTGCGTAAATTCCGTGACCGTTATCTGTTGACCAATGGCCCGGGAAAAACTGTTGTGACGTATTATTACAAATATTCGCCGCCTGCGGCAGGTTTCATATCTAAGCATGCCGGCTTGCGGGCGGTGGTCTGTGTTTTTCTTTTACCGTTTATGGGATTGAGCTGGATGATTTTGAAGATTGGCGCGGGTTCAACAATGTTGCTCCTGCTTTTAATTGGCATTGGATTATCCTGTCTTGTGGGGTGTATAAAGAATAAGCGGCACATTAACTCTCATATGAAACTTAAATTGAGTGCTAATGTTTAATGGTTGAAATATTAAAAGAATTGTTCAATGGCAACCCAGAGAAATCGAAAATCGTACTAAACGATAGATGCCGGGACTGCAAAAGCGAAGTAATAATACAAATAACTCCTACAGAACAAGGATTTGGATTGCAGGGCGGCGCTTTATTTAAGAGCTCCTCGGGCGGGTATTATGCCAAGTGTCCTGTTTGCTATAAGATTAATCCCATGATCGTCAATTGATGATGATTGTTATAACAGTTTGAATCTGTTTGTCAGTTTCGTGAATTCTGACTCGGAAATTTTGTTCCATGGAGCAATGGGATCGAACTGAATAAAAGATTTTGTATTCGGTGAAAAGACTTTTCCGCCGGTAATCCTTGGTGCTTTCATGAGGTATTTATAGTTTTCCCCTAAATCCAGAAATAAATCCAGGTCGTCATTTTCTTCCAAAAGCTCTACCAGCAGCATGTTTTGAACAAGACCACTGCCTTTTAACCGTTTTTTACCGTCCCTGCCGGTATATACCTCGATAGATGTTTTTTCGAGCAAAGCAGCGGTATTGTCATCCGCCACTAAAAAAGCTCGTTCCACCAGATACGTTGCGTTTTCAAATGTAATCCAATCGCTCATCAATATTCTCTTTTCTGGTGGTATTCAACAGGTTATATATATCCAGGCAAAGTGAAACACTTTCACTCAAACTCAATTTCACAGCTCTTATTCAGATGGGCGGAAAGGAAATATATCGAAGCCAGCAATGCCGGTACAGCCAGCAAGAATCCGAAAAACGGAAGAACCGTGATACCGCTTAACAGAAAACCGGCTGCAATGAAAAGGAAAAATAACCCAATTCCCGCCTTTGATATCCGCTCAACGATGCATATATTTTTCATAATATCACCTCAATAATCAACCTTATTTATGTTATCAGTCAAAATGGCTCAACAGTGGCTACTGTTATGACCCCACAATGTCTTTAAAAAAAGGTTAAGACCGGTATAAAGAAAGTCAAGTAAATATGTTACGCAATTATCCCGGATATTTCACGTGTGCAAAGGGTTCAATTGTAAGGCCTTCAAGGGCGCAGCTGTAGTAGACTTCTTCAAGCCCTTGATAACGCAACAAATGGGGTTTCGGACACGCTCGCAGGGTGAAAATTTTTGAGAAATTGAACTAGAAACCTTTCGGTAAAAACAGTCACCTTACAACTTAAAGCAAAATTGTAATCAACAGACTGTTTTCATTATAAATAAAAAGACCTCTCGAAAATTTTCATGAAATATTTGGGCTATTGCAGGGGTTAGAATTATGTTATGATTGAATTTATTTTTAGGGAAGGTATTAAGGGCATGGATCTCAAAAAGATCAGGGTGTGTATTTTTGATGTGAACGGGGTACTGATTGATTCAAATCCGGCCAATGCCAAAGCCATGGGAAAGGCCTTTTCCGATGACCCGATCATGCAAGACCGCATTGCCGAGTTTTATCTGACACTCACCGGAATTGACCGAGGAAGCAAAATACGCAAAGTTCAGGCACATTATTTTGGAGAGCCTCTCAGAGAAAATGAATTTGTGTTTTGCTGGCAAAAGTTGATAGATTTAACCCGTCAATCCATGACCGGGGCGCCATTGACTGAAGGGTGCACTGATATTTTGGCAGCTCTGGGGAGACTGAAAATAACCCGAGTCGCTCTATCAAATACGCCACTGGTGGAATTAAACGAAATTCTGAGAGCTCAAAAACTTGACCTTTTGTTTGACATCATTCGCGGAGGAGGAGACTGGCCGAAAACCGAATCACTGGTCCGGTTTTTGGATGAATTTCAACTCGATCCTGCAACCTGTGTCTTTATCGGCGACGGAAAAGGTGATTTGTCCGCAGCCCGATACACAAAGGTTCCATTTGTTGCAATCGACCCGGATACCGGAGAATTTGCAGGAGAAGACGGATTCGATGGCCCGTATAAAAACTTGGCGGAATGGGGCAAGAAACGACTCGGAAAAATCCAGGGCTATGATTGAAATAGGTCCGTGTTCTTCTGCAAAAAGCATTCGGGAGCCGCGGTCTTCCCCACTGCTAAGTTCATTGAAATGACGAAGCTACTCCAACCGTATCGTTACACAGGAGAGCATACCCTCAGAACACGGACAAAAAAAGAACGTCTACAGGTGCTTTTATGAAAAAAATGCTGCTATGTGTTGTTATGACGTTATTGTTGTGCAGTGCTGGTTTTTTATCCTGCTCCAAGGATAAAGAAGCAGAACGTGAAAAAGGAGCCATTGAAAAGATGACCGATAAAACCGCGAAAGAAATCGTGGACAAAATTCAGGCTCCGATCAAAGGCGCACGTTCCGTAAAAGATCAGCAAGAAGAAAGATCAAGGGAAATCGAAAAGGCTTTAAAAGAACAATAAATCAAACATATAAAATGTTTTTCCTATTTTGTTTATAAACGATTAGTGTTTTAATCCATTCGATACTGTGATATTCACGATGATATCGTGTCAGATTCTGCAAGCGTATTACACCTGCTTTACAATGCATTCAAATTACCGCAGATTAAATTGAGGTTATAGGATGAAAGTGGACGGAAAAGATTTGAGACCTATTTGGCTGGATGAAGATTTAAAAACGGTAAAAATTATCGATCAGAGACTTCTTCCTCATAAATTTGTCATTGCCGATCTTAAAATCGTTGATGATATTATCACGGCCATCAAAGAGATGTATGTCAGAGGGGCGCCGCTGATAGGTGTAACAGGGGCGTATGGTGTGTATCTTGCGACATTGAATTCGCCGGCGAAAACCATTGAAGACTATTATTTAAAAGAAGAATGTGACAGGTTGAAATCAGCCAGGCCAACGGCGGTGAATCTTGTCTGGGGTGTGGACAAGGTGTTATCTGCGGTGTTGAGCGTATCGGGCACTTCAGAAAAGATCGATGCCGCCCGAAAAGAAGCTGAAAAAATTGCCGAGGACGAAGCTGAAAACTGTCGAAAAATTGGCGAATACGGAGTTGGTTTGATCCAAGACATCCAGCGCAGAAAAAAAGGCGAGACCGTCCACCTGCTGACCCATTGTAATGCCGGGTGGTTGGCCTGCATCGAATACGGTACAGCCACGGCACCGATGTATGCAGCATATGATAGAGGGATTGATATCCACGTATGGGTTGATGAAACCAGACCCCTGAACCAGGGTGCAAGGCTGACAGCATGGGAGCTGGGCAAACACGGCGTACGCCACACGGTCATCACAGACAATGCCGGCGGTCATCTCATGCAGCACAAAATGGTGGATATGGTGATCACAGGGACCGACAGGACCACTTACACCGGAGATGTTGCCAATAAAATCGGAACCTACCTCAAGGCTCTTGCAGCCAGAGACAACAATATCCCTTTTTATGTCGCACTTCCATCCAGCACATTCGATTGGACGCTAAGAGATGGAATAAAAGAGATTCCCATCGAAACACGCGATCCGGATGAAGTTCGATATGTTCAAGGTATGAATCAGGGAAAGACCATAGATGTTATGATTACACCCGTAGCCAGTCAGGCCGCAAATTTTGCTTTTGATGTGACACCAGCCAGACTGGTGACCGGTTTTATCACTGAACGAGGCATTTGCGGGGCCTCTGAAAAAGAGATACTTAAACTGTTTCCTGAAAAGAAATTCAAAGATTGATAATATGTACGTATTCACAGGGCTTGCATCCTTATAAAACAAAATTCCTTGACATTTTCCGGCTTGACCCATTAAATCGCCCTATGTTGACTGAACTGGATAAAAGAATCATCGCTTCAATTCAGGGGGATATTCCGATTACCGAGCGGCCGTATTTGGAAATTGCCGAACAACTGGGAATTTCGGAAAAAATGCTTCTTGAAATCCTGCAAAAGCTATTTGACAATGGGGTTATCCGGCGGTTTGGCGCTACCTTGCGCCATCAGAAATCCGGATATGAAGCCAATGCCATGGTGGCATGGCAGGTTGATGAAATTGATATCGATGCCGTGGGCGAGAAGATGGCTGCTTTTCGTGCGGTCTCCCATTGCTACCGGAGAAATCCCAAAGACGATTGGCCGTACAACCTGTACACCATGATCCATGCAAAAGATGAAGCCTCCTGCCGGGAAATTGCCCGCAATATTTCCGCAGAAACATCCATCGACAATTACACACTTCTTTTCAGCCGCGAAGAACTTAAAAAGACGTCCATGGAATATTTTCCAACCGATGATTACGATTAATCACCCGACTCGTGCATGATTCAGGAACTTTATCCGTTGTGAAATCCGACACCCCCCATATTCTTCTGATCAATCCCTGGATACATGATTTTGCTGCGTATGACTTCTGGGCCAAACCTATAGGGCTTCTTACGTTGGCATCAATACTTAGGGATCATGGATTTAGGGTCACCTACATGGACTGCCTGGATCGTTTTCATTCCCAGGCGCCTCCTACCAACCCGTATGCCAGGTTCGGCAGGGGGCCGTATCTCAAAACCCGGATTCCAAAACCTGTCGGATTAGGTGATATACCACGGAATTTTTCCAGATACGGGATCCGAAAAACATGGTTCAAAAAAGATCTTCATTCCATTGAACCGCCTGATCTTGTGCTCATGACTTCTATGATGACGTATTGGTACCCAGGCGTACAGGAGACCATCGCGGTGGTGAGAGAGGTTTTTCCGGAAGTGACCATTGTGTTGGGGGGGATATACGCCACTCTCTGCCGAGAGCATGCCCAGTGTCATTCGGGGGCCGATCGGATCGAAACAGGAGCCGGTGAGGAATATATTATAGAGAGAGTTGGCGAGTATACCGGTTATTCGGTTTCCCTGAAATTTAATTCTTCGGATCTTGACGATTATCCTTATCCTGCCTTTGATCTTCAAAGAAAGATGCCTTACGTGCCGCTGCTGACCTCTAAGGGTTGCCCCTTTTCGTGTAAATATTGTGCGTCCCATTTTTTAAGTCCGGAAAGAATGGTACGAAGTCCGGAATCTGTGGTAGAAGAGATCAAATACTGGCATGAAAGATTTGGCGCAGAAGATTTTGTGTTCTACGATGATGCACTTCTAGCCGATGCTGAAAAGCATGCCGCCCCCATATTCGAAGGGATCATCAATTCAGATCTCAACATCCGCTTTCACACACCCAATGCGGTTCATATCCGGGGGATTTCAAGGCAAAACGCCCAATTGATGTTTCGGGCGGGTTTCGAAACACTCCGCCTCGGGCTCGAAACAGCAGCGTTTGATGCAAGACAGGAATTGGACAAAAAGGTAACGTCCGAAGAATTTAAACGGGCGGTGACTTGTCTGAAAGCGGTGGGGTTTCATCAAAACAAGATCGGTGCTTATCTGCTGGCAGGACTGCCCGGACAAGACACGGCGTCTATTGAGAAATCAATCGAGATCGTCCGGCAACACAATGTAACACCTGTCCTGGCCTATTACACGCCGATTCCACATACAGCTTTGTGGCCCAAGGCGGTTGCTTCCTCCCGATACGATCTGGAGTCAGATCCCGTGTTTACAAACAATGCTATACTCCCCTGCCAAAAAGAACCCTTTTCGTGGGAAACAATTTCGCACCTTAAAGATCTGACGAAAATTTAGATCCAAATCTTACCACGAATGAACGCGAATCCACACAAATTTTAGGAGGATCACAAATCCTCCGTAATCAGATTAATTCCCCAACCTTCTGATCTTCTAATCTACTCACCTTCTTGTTCCTGCCCAGTCTCAAACTTTTTGTGACCATAGAGCTTTTCAGTGCCTCTTTCCTCTTTCCTAAAACTAAGAGTTGTAGGTCAACCTTCATTGTCTTCATTCTTCAATAAGATATCGATGATTTTTGGGATATAGTCATCCGCCTTATCAGCAGCGAACCTGCATGACGCTGCAGCCCGGTGTCCGCCCCCTTCAAACGCCGAAAGCATCACACCGACATTCACCTTGCAGTTTCGATTAAAGATGCTGTGTCCTACGCTCACGGCCAGCCTTTTTTTATCTTTATCATCATAGCGAATTTTAACGCTCACTACCGCTTCGGGAAACAGTGAGTAGACCAAAAAACGATTGCCGGTGGGCATTTTGTCGAATACGCGAAAATCCGTAATTGATACGTGACCGTTGAGTACAGTATGCTTTTCTAAAATGTTTTTGTAGATTTTATTCTTTTCAACGGCTGCATCACATCGTGCTTTGACTTCGGGATCTTTGAGGACCTGATCGATTTTAGATTTTCTGAACAGATGAACCAGCCGGTTCCAATAGTGTTCGTCATATTCATCACGCCCCAACACCGTCATGGAGAGCAATACAACACCGTACTTTTCAGGATAAAGGACTTCATCCATAGATAAATCCGCAGAATCAATTTTATCGGCTTCTTTAATTAATTCGTTGTAATCGAGTTTAAATTTGCCTTTATAATATTCGAAAATAACGCCGGCTGCTGAAGGAGCAAGCTTGAATGCACCTTCAAACGGTTTGTCGATTTTGTTGGTATGGTGATGGTCAAACCAGAGCGTGCAACGGTCATTATATGGAAGGTTTGCGATGATATCTCCGTGTCGAACATCCACCAGGCCTCTTTGCATGTCATTGGGTTCAACCCATTTCACCGGTTCTGTTACATTTTCCGCTTCAAAAAGCAGCGCTGCGCATACAACGCCGTCAAAGTCCGGCCGGGTGAGAATTCGCATAAAAAGGCTCCTCTTTCAGAAAAAAAATAAGGATCATCTCCAAATTAGTTGGAGAAGAAAGGGTAAAATGGTGGGTAAGCGATTAAAACAAAATGGACATCCGGTACCTCGAAAAGGTATTAGGTTTATCTGCGAAGGTAAACTATATCCAAAGGAGGCCTGCGATGTCCGTACCTACTATAGCACCATACTTTCCCTTTCGTCGAATCAAAATTGTAAAACAGTCTCTTCTTTCCGATATCAGCGAAGCTCGAGTCCATGTAGAACCCGACAAGCGATTTCATCCCATCTGTCATTGTTGCGGGAAAAAGGTCACAGCAACTCACAGCTGGACCCAACGCACGATACGGGATCTGAACTTGGCTGCAACACGGGTGTGGATAACCTGTCGATATCGGAAGCTCTTTTGTTCTCAATGTCGCCATATCAGTATAGAGAATTTAGATTTGTTTCATCCTTACTTACGGGTAACCCATCGTCTGGCGCTTTACATTCATCAGCTATGTCAGTTCATGACGGTAAGCGAAGTTGCCAAACATGTGAAACTGGACTGGAAAACCGTTAAAAATATTGATAAATATCATTTAGAAGCCAAATACGGTCAACCCAATTACAATAATCTGAAAATTTTAGCCGTAGACGAAATCGCCATACGAAAAGGGCATAATTACCTGACCGTGGTTTTGGA
>Ga0307423_1001350_pt1 | contig 14912 bp, 15 predicted proteins | sample SalMarWE160310MG_FD_202154 | JGI IMG/M metagenome (GOLD analysis project Ga0307423, IMG submission 202154) | Salt marsh sediment microbial communities from the Plum Island Ecosystem LTER, Massachusetts, United States - WE1603-10 | ecosystem: Environmental > Aquatic > Marine > Intertidal zone >...
TTTGGGATCGATCCCGTCCGCACGGCGTACTGCAGCCCTTGGCAGAACCCGATTGCCGGGCGGTGGGTAGGAACCTGTCGAAGAGAGCTTCTCGATCACGTGATCGTCTTCGGCGAACCTCATCTCAGGCGCCTGCTCGCTGACTACGTGGCCTACTACAACGCCGAGCGGGTCCACACCCGCCTCGGCGACTCACCTGAGGGTCGTCCAACGGAGACCCGGCCCTCCCCTGCCGCCAGCGTCGTCGGCTTGGCCCGTGTCGGTGGTCTTCACCACCGATACGCCTGGGCGAAGGCGGCGTAAGGCGCCCTCGGGTTCACTCCAAGACGTCGAACGGACCGGTGGATGAGTTTTGATAACAGACAGGGGACGCTCGTACTGCGTATGGTCGAGGAGAATCCAACCTGGGGCTATGACCGAGTTGCGGGGCGCTGTCGAACCTCGGCCACGACCTCAGCGACGAGACGGTGGGCAACATCCTGAAGCGCAATGGCGTTCCGCCGGCACCGCGACGAAAGCCAGACATCCCGTGGTCGGAGTTCATCGAGAGGCACCAAGACGTGATCGCCGCATGCGACTTCTTTACTGCCGAGGTGCTCACGCCGATGGGATTGATGACCCACTACGTGCTCTTCTTCATCAAGATCGAAAGTCGGGAAGTCCACATCGCCGGTGTCACGCAGCACCCGAACGAGAGCTGGGTGAAGCAGGTCGCAAGGAATGTCACGATGGAGGAATCGGGCTTCCCGTGTGGCCAGCAGTACCTGATCTTCGATCGCGACTCGAAGTTCTGCTCATCTTTTCGGCGGCTCATCCGCTTGGCCGGCATCAGGCCCATCACGCTCCCGCCCACGTCGCCACACTTGAACGCCTACGCCGAAAGGTACGTGAGGAGCGTGAAAGAGGAGTGTCTGTCTCGGATTATCCCATTCGGAGAAGAAGGGCTCCGGCGAGCCTTGACCGAGTTCGTCGCCCACTATCACGAGGAGAGAAATCACCAGGGCAAGGATAACCTGCTGCTCTTCCCGTCGGCGGAGCGACCGGGGCTGGCCAAGGACAGCGCCATCGGGTGCACGCACCGCCTCGACGGGATGCTGAAGTACTACTACCGGGAAGCGGCGTAGCTGGTCATGGATGGGATTTCAGCGGAACAACACACTCAACTGTGTGAGCCTATTGAAGTTTCGCCGACTTGCGTCTCTTGACCATACGGGAGAACCGTTTCCATATCACCGACTGGTTGCTGAGCAACGTGCATAAGCACATCCAGAAATTGCGTCGTGCTTTTGGTTGAGCGTTTCATTTCCGCCCCAGATCTTCCGGTGTCATACCGGCTGTGTTCCCAGCTCCTGGAGCGTGCGCAGGAACGTGATGACATCTTCTCGGCTCAGCATGCCGATGACATGGTGATCCCGGGTGACCGGTAACTGGTTGACTCCGTCGCGGTCCATCTTCTGGAGGGTGGCCCACAGCCCAGCATCGGGACCGACTTGTTTTGATCGTTCCAAGGGGAGCATTACCTGAGCAGCGCTCGTCGTTGCCCATTCGCCGCGCGGCACCTCCTTGATCCGATGCAAGGTCACCAAACCAACGGGGCTCTCTCCACGGTCGACGAGAAAACAACGTTGTCCGCTCGCGAGGATGTGGTCGTCCACCAACTGCTGCAGCGACAGATCTGCGGGAACCGCGGAGCAGTGAGCGTTCATGGCCTGCGAGACCCTGTAGCCAGCCAACAGGCCCTGATACATCAGTTGCTGCACCTGGGCGGAAGCCGCGTTGTCGAGGAACCAGCCGATGAACGCAATCCAAAGCCCCTCACCAAAGTTGCCGGTGAACATCTGCCAGACGCCGACGAAGATGAACAGAAATGCGAAAAACCGTCCGACATTCGCCGCGATGAACGTTGCGCGCCGCATGTCTTTCGTGATCGACCACACGATAGCCCTGAACACGCGACCGCCGTCGAGCGGGTAGCCGGGAATCAGGTTGAACAGCACGAGGGCCAGGTTGATGTAGGCCAGGTACTTTGCCAGGCCCAAGAGGGGCTCCACGCCAAGTACGAGCGGCTGCACCATGTAGAAACAGGCCGCCAAGGCCAGGCTCACCAGCGGACCAGCGATCGCAACAAAAAAATCGGCCAGGGCTCTCGGCGGCTCCGCCCCGATTTGAGCCACGCCCCCGAAGAGAAAGAGAGTAATGCTGCGCACCGGAATTCCGTACCGAAGCGCCACCCAGGAGTGTCCTAGTTCATGGAGCAGCACGCTCACAAACAGCATGATGGCCGTCACGGCGCCCACGAACCAGTAAAGCAACGGCGGCCAGTCCTTGAACTCGGTGGGATAGTAACTACCCGCCAGCATCCAAGTGAGCAGAGCGAAGATGACAAACCAGGAGTAATCTAGACCAATCGGAATACCCAGAATCCTGCCTATCGGTATGGTATGCCGAGTCATGAGCGTTCTCGCTTCTCTCCACGCCGGCCGACCCATCCCACTGGACCCCGGTGCTTTCTTCGAAACGGCAGCAGCGTGCCGATGTCCGGTTGTTGGTGCGATTGCGTGTTTGTCATGGCCTTGTCTCCCAGATGATCATCGCTGCCAGATGATACGGGCGTCTTCGAGTGGAACCGCAACGCCGGAGCAATGCGGTATCACTCGCGCGGTGTAGTCCACTGGCGGACGGGCCGCGGACACAGAAGCAGTGAAAACGTAGGCGCCCGGCGCGCCGGCCAGTTGGCGAACGCGCTTCATCTCCTGCCGCAGAGGAGCGCTGTCCATGACGCCGTTGGCGTAGAGCTCTACCCGCAACGCATTCGGATCGAGGTTGGCGAGATGGACCTCAACGTCAAAGACGTGCTGCTCGCCGCGAGTTTCGACCTTCACTTCGCCGAAGTGCAGCGCGTCCCATTTCTGTCTTAGCGCATTCTGCCATTCCACCAGCTTCCTTCCCACGACGCCGTTGTTCGCTGCGCGCTCACGGTAGGCGGCCGCAGCCGGGATGTAACGTTTCTCGGTATATTCGCGCACCGTGCGGTTGGCGGAGAAGCGCGGTGTCAATCGCGCCATACTTTCCCGCATCCGCTCGATCCATGCGGTGGGAATGCCGCTCTCGTCTCGGTTGAAAAACTCTGGGATCACCTCCCGCTCTAGCAGGTCGTAGAGCGCGTCAGCCTCGACGGCGTCCCAAGCAGGATCGTCGCCATGTTCCTGGCCGTCCCCCAACGCCCACCCTACGTCTGGCGTGTACGCTTCCGCCCACCAGCCGTCCAACTCGGAGAGATTGATGCCTCCATTGACGAGCACCTTCATGCCGCTCGTCCCGCTCGCCTCCCACGGTCGCCGTGGCGTGTTGATCCAGACGTCCACTCCCTGCACCAGGTGCTCGGTGAGAAGCATGTCATAGTCGCTGAGGAAGGCTACGCGAGGACGAGCCTCGGGCCGTCGTATGAAATGGATCCATTCTCGAATCAGGGTATGCCCGGACTGGTCCGCCGGATGGGCTTTGCCAGCAAGGATCAGCTGCACCGGCCGCTCTGGATCGGTCAGCAGGCGCAGCAGTCGCTCGGGGTCGTGAAGAAGCAGGTTGGGTCTCTTGTAGGTCGCGAAACGACGCGCAAAGCCCAGTGTCAATGCGTTGGGGTCAAATAGATGTTTGGCCCGGTCAACATCCTCCCTTGAAGCGCCTGAGGCGGTCAGTTGCCTGGACAATCGCCCACGGACGTATTCCACGAGCGATGTGCTGGCTGCAGTCCGAAATTGCCAAAGCCTCGCGTCGGAGACGCGGCGAATGTCATGTTCCATGGTTTCCGTCGCTCCCAGCCAGCGGTCTTTCCCACAGGCTTCTGTCCAAAGGTCGTCGGCCGGGGCCGAGTCCCAGGTCGGCATGTGGACTCCATTGGTCACGTGTCCGACCGGGATTTCGTCCTCGGGCCAGCGAGGAAAGAGAGGCCCAAGGAGGTGCCGGCTGACTTCCCCGTGCAGGCGACTCACGCCATTGACCGCCCCGCTCCCGCGGATCGCTAGATAGGCCATATTGAAGCTCTCCGACGAGTCGTTCGGGTTCAGGCGCCCCAGGGCCAACAGATCGTGGAGGGCCATGCCGAGCTTCTGCTCGGCATAGCCGCCCAGGTACTGCTCGATGAGAGCCGGAGCGAAACGGTCAAAGCCGGCGGCCACCGCCGTATGGGTGGTGAAAAGGTTCCCCGCGCGTGTGACGGCCAACGCAACCTCAAACGACTGACCTGTCTCTTGCATGAAACTGCGGGCGCGCTCCAGCACGGCGAAGGCCGCATGCCCTTCATTCAGATGACACACTTCCGGCTGGAGGCCGAGCGCACCGAGCAGTCGCCATCCGCCGATCCCGAGGAGTAATTCTTGCTTGAGGCGCAGCTCTGGCCCACCCCCATACAGCTCGCTGGTGATGCCTCGGTGGGCCGGATAATTCGCCGCGTCGTTGCTGTCCAGCAGGTAGAGCTTTGCCCTACCGACCTGAACCTGCCACGCACGCAGCCAGACTGAGTACCCCGGTAAGGAGATCTCCAACCGCAACCATTCGCCATTCGCTTGACGTAACGGTGTGATCGGCAATTGCCCTGGGTCGTTGTACGGGAAGAGCGCCTGTTGGGCTCCGTCCCTGTCGATCTCCTGGCGAAAATAGCCTTGCTGGTACAAGAGGCCCACACCAACCACAGGAACGCCCAGATCGCTGCTGGCCTTGAGCTGATCTCCGGCCACATTGCCGAGCCCGCCCGAGTAGATGGGCAAAGCTTCGCTCAACATGAATTCCATGCTGAAATAGGCAGCGCAGGTCAGGGGATCCTGCAAATGAGCTTGCTGATACCAAGCGGGCGTCTCCGCCTCTTGCCGCCTGGTGTGCACCAGCCCATCAATGTTCTTGCGAAAAGCGGGATCGGCCAACAGGCGCTCGATCTGGTCGCGCGAGACCGTCTGCAAGACAACCCAGGGGTTGTGCGTGAGCTCCCATAGCTCGGAATCAAGCTGCCGCCAGACTTCGTCGGCAGCGTGATTCCACGACCACCGCATATCCAGAGCCAGCTCGGCCAGGAAATCGAATCCCGCGATGTCCGTCGGCAAGAAACCGTGGCCCGGCTTGTCAACAGGTGTTTCATTGCTCATGGTCTCCCCTCACCTCTTGTCTCGGACGTAATCCCCGGCTGGCTCGGGGCTGCCGCCAAGGCATCGCTGACAATGGTCTGAGCTTCCTCCAGGATGCGGTGCAGATGACCCACTCCACGGAAGCTTTCCGCATAGATCTTGTAGATGTCTTCCGTCCCTGACGGACGCGCCGCGAACCATCCGCTCTCGGCGATGACTTTCAACCCGCCGATGGCTGCATCGTTGCCCGGCGCGCGGGTGAGGACGGTCCGGATCTCTTCCCCAGCCAGGTCGGTGCGTCCGACCTCCTGCGCCGAGAGTCTCTCCAGCCTTGCCTTTTGCTTCGGAGTGGCGGGGGCCTCGACCCGGTCGTAAACAGGCTCGCCGAGCTCGCGCGTCAGCTCCCGGTAAATCTCGCCGGGATCGCGGTCCATCCGCGCCGTGATCTCCCCCGCGAGCAAAGCCGAGACGATCCCGTCCTTGTCCGTCGTCCAGACCCTCCCATCCCGACGGAGGAACGACGCGCCCGCACTCTCTTCCCCGCCGAAGCCAAGCGAGCCGTCAAGCAACCCTTCCACGAACCACTTGAAGCCAACCGGCACCTCGTAGAGTCTCCGCCCCAGCTTGGCGGCGACGCGATCGACCATCTGGCTGCTCACCACCGTCTTGCCAATCGCCGCTTTCGTGGGCCACTTCGAACGGTGTTGGAAGAGGTAGAAGATGGCGACCGCAAGGTAGTGGTTCGGTGGCAGCAGGCCGGAGCTCCGGGTGACAACCCCGTGCCGATCGTGGTCGGTGTCGCAGGCGAAGGCGATCTCGAAACGATCCTTCAGATCGATCAACCGCTGCATGGCATAGGGCGATGAGGGGTCCATGCGGATCTGGCCGTCCCAATCGATCGTCATGAACCGGAACGTCGGATCGACGACTTCGTTGACGACGGCGAGGGTCAACCCGTAGCGCTCGGCAATCGCCCCCCAGTAGTGGACTCCGGCGCCGCCAAGCGGATCGACCCCCATGCTGATCTTGGCGGTGCGAATCGCATCGATGTCGATCACATGGGCGAGATCCGCAACGTAAGCATTGAGAAAGTCGTGCCGGTGCGTCGTGGGGGCGCGAAGAGCTTTCTCGAAAGACATCCTTTTCAGACCCAGAAGGTCATTCTCGAGAAGCTCGTTTGCTTTCGCCTCGATCCAATCGGTGACGCCGTGTTCCGCAGGCCCGCCATTGGGGGGATTGTATTTGAACCCGCCCTCACGGGGCGGGTTGTGAGAAGGCGTAATGACGATGCCGTCGCTCAGACCAGCCTCTCGCCCGCGGTTGTAGCTGAGAATCGCGTGGGAAACAGCAGGGGTTGGGGTGTATTCATCCCCCTCTGCGAGCATGACTTCCACGCCGTTCGCCGCTAGGACCTCGAGCGCGGTGGCAAGGGCCGGCACGGAAAGGGCATGCGTATCCATGCCGAGAAAGAGCGGGCCATCGATCTTCTCGCGCTGCCGGTACAGGCAAATGGCCTGACTGATGGCGAGGATATGCCGCTCATTGAAAGCCCTTTTGAATGCGGAACCACGATGTCCTGAGGTGCCAAAGGCAACCCGTTGCTCCGGCACTGAGGGGTCAGGCGCCTCCGTGTAGTAGGCCGTGACGAGTCTGGGCACGTTCACCAGCATCGCTGCCTCGGCCGGCTTCCCTGCAAGAGGACTCACGGTCATGACGCCCTCGTCCGCTGCCATTCTGACCTTTGCGCCAAGGCTTCCATCAACTTCGCGAAGGGCTTGTTCAATGTAGCTCCTCGGTAGGTTGTCCAGAAGCTGCTCGATTCGCTCGCTCGTCCGCTGGGTGCCGGTACTCTTCTCGCCAAGGAAATGCCTCCTCGTCTTCGCCGACGATGGCCGGCGGTGGGTTTGTTTCAGTCAACGACGAGGTTGCATTCCCCTCCTATTTCCAGCAATTCTCGGACATCACCCCCGCGTTTTGTTCAGCCGATGGTTGGAGCTTCTGTCTTCTTAATCCACCTTGACCTCGATGGCTTTCGGTTTTGCCTCCTCACCAACGATGCAGGCGCAATCATTCCGGAGTGTCCGCATCCGCAGGCTTCTCCTGCGCCGGCTTCGGCTGCCAGCGCTCCTGCAATGCGGGCATATTCTTGCTGTGCGTTAGAACCACAATCTCGTCGCCTATGCGGAATGTTGTTTCCTCATCGGCATGTGAAAACTTGCCATCGCGGTAATAGCAGATGACCCTGGCGCCGGCGAGCACTTTCAGATCCTTGGCCGCGACCGAATCCTCCTCCTTTGCAGTCAAGGTGAAGAACCGGGCCTCGTCCTTGATGACCGAGGATAGCTCGACGTTTTCACCGCCGCCCACCATGTCCTCGAGGTAACGGCTTATCGTGCGAGAGGGGATGATCGTGTCCTTCAGACCCAATTCATGGCAGATGACTTCGAACTGCGGATCGCCGATGCTCGTCACGACGCGATTGAAACCGAGGGAACGGCCGACGAGACTGGCGATAACGTTATCCTGGTCGTTGTCGGTCAAGCAAAACAGTAAATCCGTATGCTTGGGATTGACTTCGCGCAGGATGTTCGGCTGGCTGCCATCGCCCTGCAGGAAGCTGCAATCCATCTCTTCGGACAATTCATCGATCCGGGCCTTGTCGGCCTCGATGACGACGACTTCGTGGCCCTTCTTGATGAGCGCTTTGGCCGTTTCGACGCTCACCTTTCCGGCCCCGACAAAAACGTGTGGCTCCCGAGAATCTGATTTTCCCGCAATCACGGTAACTTATCGAGACCGGTCCCCAGCCGTGGTATGCCCCGGCCACGCGGCGGCATGCGCCTGACGGTGCCCGCCGACACCATTGAGCAGCCGCGACAGCGTGAGTAGTGTGCCCACTGGGTCCTCAATATCGGCCCGCCGCGGAACTGTTGAGCTTTTCTCCTTCCTGCCTTTGCTCGACCAACCGCCGATGATACTCCAGGCCTGAGCCGAGAATCAGGCTCGTGCTGAGACGAGACGTCGTGCAGAATCCCGCGCGCCATGCAGGCTCTGCTCCGCTTCGCGACGCTACTTCTCCGCTGTGTCCTGGCCTTCTTCCGAGGTCGCGGGGAGCAGGCGATCGTCGAGCTTGCCCTGCGCCAGCAGCTCGCCACCTACGCCCAAGCGCGACTCAGGCCCAAGCTCACATCCCTTGACCGCGCCTTCTGGGTCGCGCTGCACCGGCTCTGGCCTCGCTGGAAGGAAGTACTGGTCATCGTCAAGCCCGAGACGGTCGTCCGCTGGCACCGCAAGGGCTTCCGACTCTACTGGCGGGCCCTTTCCCAGCGCGGGCCAGGGCGACCCCGCATCCCGCAGGAAGTGCGAGAGCTGATCCGCCGCCTTGCGTTCGAGAACGGCTGGGGGGCGCGGAAGATCCACGGTGAGCTCTCGAAGCTCGGCTTCACCGTCAGCTTGGCGACGGTCTCGCGCTATCTCCCGAAGCGCCCACCTGATCTCGGCCGCCGTCAGCGTTGGATCACGTTCCTCCGAAATCACCAGGACGCTATCGCGGCCATGGACTTCTGCATCGTCCCCACGGTGAGCTTCCAGCTGGTGTACGTCTGGTTCCTCATCGATCACCGACGCCGAAGGCTGATCCACTTCAATCTGACGACGAATCCCAGTGCCCGTTGGGTGATCCAGCAGCTTCGGGAGGCGTTCCCTGGCGCCTCCACTCCTCGCTACTCCTTCTCGACCGCGACTCGATCTTCTCCACGGAGGTCCTGGCTGCGATCCGGGACTTTGGGATCGATCCCGTGCGCACGGCGTACCGCAGCCCCTGGCAGAACGCGATCGCCGAGGGGTGGGTGGGAACCTGTCGAAGAGAGCTTCTCGATCACGTGATCGTCTTCGGCGAACGTCATCTCAGGCGCCTGCTCGCGGACTACGTTGCCTACTACAACGCCGAGCGGGTCCACACCCGCCTCGGGGACTCACCTGAGGGTCGTCCAATCGAGACCCGGCCCTCCCCCACCGCCAAGCTCGTCGCTTTGCCCCGTGTCGGCGGTCTTCACCATCGGTACGTGTGGGCGGAGGCGGCGTAGGGTGTTCTCGGGCTCACTCCCAGGCCTCGATCGGAACGGCGGACGAGTTTTGATAACCGACACCCTGGCCGCTCCCGCTAGGACCCGGCCCTCGGGAGCAGGACTCAGCTGTCCTCATCCAATATGGCCACGGTCCAGATCGGCTTCAGCGGCAGCTCAGCGCGGATGTTGCCGTCGAGCCGATCGTAATGCTCCAGTAGCTGCTCGATCAGGTCATTCTGATTCCATAGGCGCACCTTGAAGAACTGCGCCGCCTCCTCCTTGCTGACCGTTGCTTTGAAGCCGCCCCATGAGACGAGCAGGCCGTGCTCTGCCTGGACGTTCTGCATCGCGCCAATTAGCTGGTCCAGCGTCGGCCGGTCGACGGGGCTGTCTCCTGACTCGACTTGGACGCATAAGCCTGGCTGCCCGAAACCCATCGGTCCCGGCGCCGCGAGCAGATCGATACCCTTGTCTGGCTCCGCTGGGCTGAGATAGGTCGTGTAGCCTTGCGCCTTCAGGATCGAGCCAACGAGCCGGGCCATGCCGTGCCCCTCGAACTTCGCGAAGATCAGCTTGGCGATCTGGTCGCGAGCAAGCTGCTCAAGATCAGCCGGTGCTTGCTCAGGCTCGATATCTTCCTCCTTGGCTTCTGCGATGACCGGCATTGTGCGAACTCCTACTGTCTTCCATCCTGACCGGGCCATTGCACGCACGCGCGCCTCGGCGTCGTTTCGCTCGATCCGACAGATCGTCATGAAGCCGAACGAGTAGAGCAGATCCTGATCGAAGTTGGAGCGTGGGATGTCTTCCTCGATCCACTTGACCTCTCTTTGATGGCAGTAGAGGTCACCTGCTCTCGCGTCGAAGACGTATTGCCCGGTGATCTCACCCACGTGGATCGCTGGCTTGAGCTTGCTCGGAAGGACCACCCAATCCCCCGGCTGCATCCGGTGGCTGAAAGCCCAGATCTGACCGCTGTGGTTCGAGATCTTGCCTTTCGAGGCATCGGGATAGGTCTCGGCCAGGATCCCCCGAAGGACCGGCTGCGACTCGACTACGCTGAGATCGCGCGCTAGCTCCTTCCATGTCAGGTACGCCCGCTTGTCATCCAAGAACTTCTTCTCAAACTCGCCATGCTTCCCCGCGCGAACAAGCCAGAGAGCCATGAGCTACTCCTTCTTGGCTACGGAAGGGCCACTCTTATGTTCCTTCCGTAGCGTTCCCTCGATTACCGCCGATTGGTGTTCGCGTCGGAGTCCACGTCTCGACAAGGGTGCCTATTTCTCCCGCGCCAGTCGATCTATTTCCTCGAGCACTTGGCGAGCCAGCGTTTCCATTACGCGCTCCCGCTCATCGGTGAGCGGAAGAGGCGATCCGCGTCCTGTTCTGAAGGCACGCTCCTGCAACGCCAAAGCCAGCGGCATGATGCCCGGAGCCGCTTCCGAAGCAGCCGCGCCCGGCATCATGCCGTCTTCCACGTACCGCCTGAACCTGCGCACGTAATAGCCCTTGAACAGCCCTCCCTTAGCGCGGATCACCTGCTCGAGCACATTGCAGAGCGCGCATTTGGAGGTCGGCCAGTAGTCGGTGTCCCAGTAGCTCATGAATTCCTCCCTACCCTCGCTCCTTGCGCCGTCGCCCTTCTGTCTCTGGGCGTCCGCCCCCACTGCTACACCGGTGCCGTCAAAGGCGGGGGGAACCTCATGAAGCCGACTCGGGCTGGGTATCGAGGATGTCCGCCGCCAGAAGGCTACATCGGCTCGGTCTCGCTGCCAGCCCACGGCCAACGGCGGATGGATCTTCGCGAGGGACAGGACACCGAGGCTCCCGCGTGAGAGGGCTACCCCGAGCGTACCGCGGGGCCCCATCGGGCCGGCGATCGGGGAAGCTAAATAATACCGGGAGGTTCCCAGTATTTGACCGGGACGGTTGTAGCCAGGACGGCGATATCCGTCGTTTCGAGCAACGAGAGTCCCTCCGGTGGCAAGGCAGCTAGTCCACCGTGATGGGAATCCGCTGCGGGCGAGCCTCTTCGGACTTGGGCAGGCGGAGCTCCAAGACGCCGTTCTTCATCTTCGCCTCGATGCGCTGTGTATCGATCGCAGTCGACAGCCGGAAGCTTCGCCGGAAGTTGCCGACGTTGTACTCGGTGTACGCCGGCGTGAGATCGGCGTACTCGTCGGTCTGGACTTGACCCTCGATCGACAGGGCTCCGTTCTCGAGACGAATGTCGACTGAGCTTTGATCGACGCCGGGCATGTCGGCCCACAGCCAGAGTGCATCCTCGGTTTCGCGGATTTCGACGTTCGGAAGGTACGTCCGACCGGGTCGCGTCTGCTCTTCCGCGACGTCGCCTTCTTGCTTGACGGTGACTTGGTTCGACATGAGTCGATCCTTCTGGCGAAAAGAATTTAGGAAGCTCGAACGGTGATCTGCTGGGCCTTGGCCTCGTCGCGGAGCGGCACGTGGACGCTGAGGACGCCATTCTTGTAGTCCGCGCTCGCCTTCGACGGGTTCAGCTCACGAGGCAACTCGATGGAGCGGCTGAACTCTCCCTGCCACCTCTCGTTTCGGTGCACAGCACCCGGCCCGCCTTCGGAGCTGCGTTTGCTGCTGAACTTCAGGCTCTGTCCCTGGCTCTCGATCGAGAGGTCTTCGGAGGAGAGGCCCGGCACCTCCATCCGGACCACATATCCGTCGTCGCGCTTGAAGATGTTCACGGGAGGGAAGGCCCCTTGGCCAACCACGCTGGAGGCGAACCATCCGAGCGGCTGCTGAACCGTCCTCTGCAGCTCCTTCTGCAATCGAAGCAGGTGTGCGAAGGGGTCCAAGTTTGAAGCCAATACTGACCGTGCCATGGGGTTTCTCCTCGTTCTCCTCGACGTCTCTGAGGTCACCTGAAACGTCGAACTGACTCACATCCGACCTAAACCTGTCCAAAACCTAATTCCCGATGCCGGACCGTCAAGGGAGGCCTGCCCCCCGATGTGGCTCCGGAATCGGGCTGGAAACCGCAGGCCAATGAAGCGCTTAGCGAGTTGCCGGTGGCGGTGGCTCCCGAGAACCCGCTCCTCCCGGGACCACAGCCACCTATCAAGGCGCGTCCCCTGCGTGGTAGCGGGAAGCAGACAACCGCGCACGCAATGCCCAATTCAACGGTACCGCTCGAGTCGCTCGCTCGATCACCCGGAGCAGTGCTCGTTTCCCATTGCCTTCGGGAAGCCTCTCGCGGTCCAGTTGGCGCTCCGATACACGAAACATCGCGACCAGTCGGCCGACGACCGCGCGGAGCACAGCCGCTCGATGACGCAGGTCCTGCAGCTCGGCCAGAAGCTCGGCCTTCTCAGCCCACAGAAGATCACACGTGCCGACATCAGGAATGCCTCGCTGAAGCCAGATTCGAATGGTGGGCCGAGGGATCTTCAGCTGGGAAACAGGTCCCGATTGCCGGTTTCCCGGATCATCTCTCGAATGCGGTGGTCGGAGGTGCGTCGAGTGCGGAGGGTCGTCATCACAGCTGTGTCGGCAGACCCAGCAATCGGGGCACATCGTAGAACAGCTTACTGAAATCCACGGACGTCGCTGCTGCAACGTTTCCCTCTCAGAATGCCCTGAAACGCAGCGCGGTGACTGCGACGGCCGTAGAGGCTTCGCTTGTTAGCGTTGAGCGTGGTGGAGTCGAGACCGGCCACAGCTTAGTGGCCAGCCGTTGGGCAGAAGCACGAGTAGGTGATTGCCCTATGAACCAAACATCCTGGAAGAGAATCCTCGACAAGTACGCCGAATCAATTGGCCCGGGTAGGAGAATCATCGTCCTTTTCAAGACGGCTCACGAACATGTGGCGGGAACAATAAAGAAGATCGACGCGGATTTCTTGGTCATCGGTACCGAAGACGGAAAAGGCATCGAAGGAATTGTTGTTCTGGAGGATGTGGTGGGAATTCGGACGCCGTAGACTGTGAACGGTCCGGATGATCGTTTACAGAAATCCAGGTAGATAGTTGACACTTTCTCACACGCCATTGATGAGTCCGTTCCGCTCACCGATCTTCCCCAGCAGGGTGCGGTAGTAGACGATATTCCACACCCCGTCGTCTACCTCCTCGAGTCCGATGTGCTCGTCATGGAGAGCATTGCTGAGGAAGGGCTGCTTTGCCTTAAGCCGGAGCGTCCCCGCGGCACTGACCCTTCGGGCCTCCAGGTGGTTCGGATGCGCGGGGGGGTACGATCCGCTCGGGGTAGCGCCGCGGGGACGGTTCCCAGCGCTCGGACGGGGTGTCTCCGTCGATGCCGTCGTGCGGCAGCTTCTCTTTGTAGCGCTTTCGGAACCGATCGAACTTCCGCGGCTGGCTCGAGAGCGACGCCAATTAGAGCCATCGGTTCTCGAGGGAGACCGGGTGCCGTGCAGACTAGCAAGCACGCTGTGGTGCCGCGCTTCGGCTCTACTCCAGCTGGCGTTCGAGACGCTCCTGCTCATCCTTGCAGCTGATGCACAGACCGGCCACCGGGCGAGCCTGCAGACGCTTCATCTCGATCTCCTCGCCACAGCTCGTGCATGCGCCGTAGGTACCCTGCTTGATCTTCTCGAGGGCCTTCTCGATCTTGTTGAGGAGACCCTGCTCGCGCTCCCGCAGCTGACCGGTCAGGGAGAGGTTCGTCTCCGAGACCGCCGTGTCCATCTCGTCGGGGAAGTCGTTACTGTCGAGGTGGATCTCGCCGGACAGCATCTTCTCGACGCGGCCGAGGATCTGCTCACGCCGCTCGAGCAGGATCCTTCGACATCGCTCGAGGTCCATCTTCCTCATTGCGCTGCTTCCCCCGGATCGCTCCGGCCCGGTCGCGCACCCGGGCGCCCTAAAGACTAGCCTACCCGTGGGCCGTCCGTCGCCCTGTGGCATCTCAGGACATTCCGCACTCCGCCCGCTGTAGGGTAGCCCGAGGCAGTTACCCGCCCCGGGCCCCCGCCAGATCCGGACAAGGAGATTACCGTCGGGTAGAGCACTGGCGCGCGCACCGGTACGCGGAGAGTGACCATTCCCGCCCTTTCGGTTGCGGGATGGGTTCCTAATTCCGCCATGGGCCACGTTTCCAGCCGCCCCCCCTAAAATTCCGTACATCGGGTTTTCCCCAGTACGGCTTCAAGCACCAGGCACCTCTCAGTTCGGTGTGGAGCCTTCCGAAGAAATCGGATGCGACGCGGCCTACCTGTCCGATCCCCGACAGCCGCGCACAACCGCACCTCGTTTACTCCAACCTTCGGACCGGCTGCGACCGCAAGGGTGCCTCGCCTCAAAGGACGAGCCCGCGACCGATTCACAGGTCCACCTGGGCCCAGAGGTCCTCGCTCCGGATGGGTTGTGTTGTCCCACCCTTCTTCGCTTGGCGACCTCATCCGCCAGTCTGCAGTCCTCCGTTCCATTTCCCAGCACAGCTGGTTATAGGATCGGTCTTGGCATTCAAGGATCCTCCTGCCTGGACTGCAGACCTTCCGGGCTTTCATAGTCAGACTCTCCAGGATTGCCGCCTTCAATCCTCCCGGGAGACCCGGCACGTGCACGCCCCCGTTCTTCGTAAGCGACCGGGCTACTGCATCGTTGATGTGGTGGCGACGCTTGGGCATGTTGGGTCCAAGAGGATCCGAGCATGCCGCGCCGCGAACGATCACCGGTTCGTACGGATTCCGGTAGGCGGACCCGCTGGACCGCGGAGGAGGCGGGGCGCGTGCTGCGC
>Ga0307423_1001351_pt1 | contig 14901 bp, 17 predicted proteins | sample SalMarWE160310MG_FD_202154 | JGI IMG/M metagenome (GOLD analysis project Ga0307423, IMG submission 202154) | Salt marsh sediment microbial communities from the Plum Island Ecosystem LTER, Massachusetts, United States - WE1603-10 | ecosystem: Environmental > Aquatic > Marine > Intertidal zone >...
CCTTCAAACTTTCAGTTCCGGGTTGAGCATAGAAAGAGGTCTTCAATCCAAAATCAGCTTTTTCAGCTTGTATTGCTGCACTTTGAACTAGAGGAACTAAGGATAGTTCGTTATCAAGTTCACTAGGTTTGAAAGCTTTTATCAGGCTGGTCATTCGTAGTGCAGCAGCTTGAGCAGATTCCATCAACTCAATAGATTTCGGACTACATCCGTCTGGAACCATTAATGCGGTTTCAATGTACCCAAGTACTGCCTGCAAGTCATTGCCTGCATCGTGGCTCATCAGAGATGTGTACAATTCAATTATTCGGTGTTGTTGCTGCTGAGTTTTTTGGGTATCCCACATTTGTCGTGTCCAGAAATACAAACCAAATGAAACAATAACAAGTCCAAAGAAAATCATAGCTGTAAAAATGTTCTCGTTCTCAATAGTGGTTGTGTCGAGAAACGCTGCATTTAGCTTTTCAACAGCAGCTATGAATACTAGTCCCCATCCAATACTCAAAGTAAGATGCAGTGTTCTAAAGTCAACAAATTTCTGAAATAGAATTAGAAGTGTGTAAGTTACAAGAGCCAGAGCAACGTAGAATGTAATCGTATCAAGTCCGCTCTCTCGAACATCAAAAAGGATATTGTAAACTATGGTAATGCTTAATGCTCCCAGCAAAAAGATAATCGGAAACACTTCCTTTCTAATGTCCACCATTATTTTCACACGCCATCTAGATTTTAGATGATGCAAATTGAATATTCTGAAGTCCAGCTTAGATTCAGGAGATAAATAACAATGTAAATCCACCGATTATGAATGTATTAACATGCGGAGATTTCTTGCTATTACAGGAAGAAAGTATGATGCGTGTTCAGGTGGGAACATACGAGTCTTTTCGGATATGGAATTGGATAATGCATCATCGAAAGTCCCGCTTAGTATCTTCTCAGTCTCATCTTCTGATACGGAATCCAACTTCTGAGCCATTGTCAAAGCTTCACCATTTGCAGGACACGGTAATTGACATCTCAAGCAACCCATGAGCGCATTGTGCGAGGAAGGTTCTATCCAGTCTGGAAATTCACCAGGTACCTCATTATACAACGGTATGCATCGTTCAACATCTATAACAAAACTATCCTCTGATATGCTTCCAGTAGGACATTGCTTCAAACACACTTTGCAGTTCGAACACGAGTTCATCAACTCAATTTCTTGCCAGTTATCCTCATCAAATGAAAAATCAGTGAAGAAAGCAAATAGTGTCAAGAAACTACCCATCCCATCAACGTAGCAAATATTGTTACGACCGTATTTGCCCAAACCAGTCCTAACAGCAAGACGCTTGAGAAGCACATACATTCGAGCATTCTCAACTCTATAGTGATTATCGCCAATAATCTTGTTCAAAATAGTAGTTTTCAATTGATCTTCTGTAATTCCGTCATCATAATAATGTGAAAGCGGTATTTCGTGAATCTTCCCGTGATAATGAAAATCAACAGTCATTAATGGGGTAAGCACAGCCATGACGACGATGGATTTTGCGTCTGGAAGTGATTCAGGAAGATGATGTTGCTGTTCATGAATATAACTTCTGAAGACTGGATTACTACTTACTTTACCTTCAGCATCTATGTTTTCAAAATCAGCTTGCAGTTCCTCTAAATGTCTAACCGGCATGACTCGATATTTGTAAATCGATTCGGGAAGTTCATCACCCAAATCCATTTCCCATAGCCTTGATTGCATACTGATGAAGAGGTGATTATACTCTCTTTTGAATCACTGCATTAGCGTAACCGTTGGACTCACAAATACATAGAAGAGATATTCACCTAACAATTGGAAAGATCTTTGTTTGAGCAATATTCTCATCCGGTCCGATGATGTTAATGATTTTCCTTCAGTTTTCCATAAGTACTTAGATGGAAACGCAAGTATTCCCAGATGTTAAGGGACTGTAGTAGTTGAACTTAGTTCTTTGAATCTGCCAACTTTAGAAGAAGGTCCTTTGAATCCTCATCCAAACCTGTTAATATCATGTGTTTGCCGGATATAGGGTTTCTAATTCGTGCTTCAAAGTGGTAATCTCCCCCTTCTTTGTATCCGGATTTTATCTCAAGATAGTCATCAAGATTCACACCCTGAAATGCCTCAAGTGGGATCTGAATTCGTAATAGCCCCCCTCTTGCTTCCACGAGACGCGTGTTAGTTAGAAAATACTTGGTCCGTCGAGAGTTGACAAACTCAAGTATGGTTAGAAAAAGTCCAAGTAGAATAAATAACAGAAAAGCATTCCCTATTAAAGGTCCTAATGCTCCATAGGTCACTAAGAGAATCCATGGCGAGCTGACAAGGCAACACCCTCCGCCGAACATCCATCTTACAGCCATCCCTGCCCGTCGGCTCCAAACTACTTCTTCACCAGGGTTCAATCCTTTTTCAGGAGGAGAAAAATCTTCGAACAAATTAAGACCTCATTATTTCGTACACTAAACCTAGTCGTTGCCACTATTATCTGTATCCTCAATTAAGAAATAGTAATTCCAAAATTATGAGGATTAGGGCGAATGCTGAAACTGCCAATACAGTAGTTCTATTTAATTCTGCAACTTCTGTATCGGATATTCGATCGAAGAAGTTATACCCCCGCACAAACACTCCTGTTAAGATTGTAACAGTGATAATCATGGATACAACATGCCATTACATCTCCTTTTTGTTAGGAATAAGTATGATAGAAAAATATCTGCTATAAATGGCGTGTTGAACGTACTATTATCGTGTTTAGAAAAAACCATATTAGCATAGCATCCTAAGAAGAGGTGTAACGTGGTGGAATGCAAATGAAAGCAGATACATCAGCTCATGATCTAAAGGGAATAAGTTTCATTGGTGACCTGTATATCCTAATCGGGTTGGGATTGATTGTTGCAGGTATTATTTCCCTTTTCACAATTAATCTCTTTGGATTACTCTATATCGGATTAGGGCTTTTTGTGGGAGCTATTGGCCATTATCTCGATGACCTAGAGCCTTGGGCGTGGTGGGGAGCGTTCTTAGGAAACGTGGGTTCGGTAGGCTCGATTTTTTATATAATAACAGGATCAACGCTTGAAATAGCAATAAGTTCGGTCTACTATCTAAGTGAAGCTGCATTGACGATAGGGATATTCATATATTTGCTTCGACCCTCGGTTAGAGAACTCTTCTTCAGTCATTAAAAATTAGTAGATGGGGCCCGAAGGGGGAATTGAACCCCCGTCAGAGGAGCCACAATCCTCTATGCTGCCGTTTTGCATTATACAGATAGAATCTGTAAAATTTTACACCACTCGGGCCATGGATTTCACGGCAATTTGAGGCTCTATAATTTTAACTTATTAGGTTATCCTTGAGTAACTGTTTCTTTGTCGAATTTGTATCCACCAGCCTCCCAAGCTGCCCTCACATCAAGATTTCTTCTAAGATACACCACTTTCATTGTTGGTTTTTGTAGTAATCTACATTCTGTTAATGCTAATTATTTACAGGATGATTTCTTCGAGAACATCTAAAGTATAATTGAACTCAACAGACACTGATTAATACTGGCAACGTTGGATTAGATTGGAGTTCCCAGCAATGAAACCACTAGCAGATGGGATGAATAGAATCCTTAGCGAAGGAGCCCTTACCGTGCTTAGGGAAGCCAAAGTCCTTGAAAACAAAGGAAGGTCGATTCTCCACTTCGAGATTGGACAACCAGATTTTCCAACTCCAGAACATGTCAAGAAGGCAGGAATCCAGGGAATCACGGATAACTATACACGCTATACTGTAACCGAGGGGATTCCAGAGTTTGTTCAAGCAATTCAGAAAGAGATTCAGATTACAAGGGGATACACTCCAGAACTTGATCAGATTTTATCACTTCCAGGAGGAAAACCAGGCATCTATCTCACTATGATTAGCACCGTAAATCCCGGTGAAGAAATAATCTTTCCAGACCCGGGATTTCCAACATATAGCTCACTCAGTCAGTACATCGGTGCAAAATCCATTCCCATCAAACTAAAGGAAGAGAATCAATTCCGTATGGATCCTGTAGATATTGCAGAGAACATATCGGAAAGAACCAAGCTGATAATCTTGAACTCACCTCAAAATCCTACAGGGAGTGTGATGACAAAATCAGAGTTGGAGCAAGTCGCAGAAATCGCAAGAGAGTATGATTGTTTCGTTCTTTCAGATGAGATATATTCAAAGATACTCTACGAGGGGGAATTCTATTCTGTCACTTCGTTTGACGAAGCAAGTGAACAAACAATTGTGCTAGATGGATTCTCAAAATCGCATTCGATGACTGGATGGAGATTGGGATATTTAGTAGGTCCAGCACCACTGATTCAAAAAATAAGCACCCTAGTTTTAAATGCATTCACTTGTACATCTGAATTCATTCAAAGAGCAGGAATTGCTGCACTTACAGGTCCGATGGACCATCACAAAATTATGATGAAATCCTTTCGTGCACGACGAGAGATTCTGGTTAATGGATTGAATGAAGTTCCTGGAGTTTCCTGTCAAATGCCAGCGGGAGCGTTTTATGCTTGGCCGAATATCACAGGTACCGGTTTATCATCACGAGAGATGGCACATTATCTGTTGCATGAAGCAGGAATTGCTTGCCTTCCAGGAACAGCATTTGGACCAGGAGGCGAAGGATACTTGAGGTTCTCATATGCAACATCCATTGATGTAATCACAGAAGCTATCCCATTAATTAGAAATGCTATTGAGAGACTGAAAAGATGACAAGAGAGGTTCGTGTAGTATCCTACGATGACAATTGGCATAGTCTATACCAACAAGAGGTCACAAGGATTAATGCTGTATTGGGAGAGGAGATTGTATCTGCATATCATATTGGTAGTACCTCAATCCCTGGCATGTGGGCTAAACCCATTATCGATATACTACTCAAAGTCAAAGATATCATAAAGATAGACAATTACAACAATGAGATGATTGCACTGGGTTATGAGCCTCGTGGAGAACTTGGAATACTTGGACGACGGTACTTCAGCAGAGAGGAACCAAAAGATGTTCGAACACATCACATTCATGCATATCAAGCAGGCAATATCGAGCTAGAACGACATCTAGCTTTCAGAGATTACATGATTGCGCATCCAGAGGATATCAAAATCTATTCTGAATTAAAAATGGTACTTGCGCGAAGATTCCACTGGGATATAGATGGATACATTTCAGGAAAACACCTCTACATGGAAAGAATAGAGAAGATTGCATTAGAGTGGTATAGATCACAGAATCCATACAAGAAGTGACAGGTATTCCTAATGTGGCGAATTGTGTGAAACTAACGTCCTGTGGTTTTTAAGAGCTCAATCTCATCTTCCAGATTTGTCACTCGCTCATTCATATCAAGAAGAGTGTTAAGTAAGACAGACACAAGGTATCCATAATTCACAGCATACTTGTTGTCCTCACGATCAATAATGCTAGCTTCTTCTAATCGTCTTGCAGCATTAGTGATAGATTGCTTTGATACACTTCGTTTATTCACTAACAAGTCCACTGATTTCCGGACTTCACGAGGTTCAACAGGTTCACCTTTTAAATTACTGAGTAGGCTATGAAGAACCATCAGTCCAGCAGTCATCCGAGGGTTTGTTAATTTTACAAAAGCCACATCAAGATCTAGTACCATAGGTCTCTCCTACACGTAGGGTCGTGTATTCATAGTAAACGTTTGTTCCGTGAAAAAGCTTCTGCCCATCCTCTTAGCCTTGATTGCAAGGCGTTTATACAGACCTCAATTAGTAAACGTTTACCGTAAAAATGGTGCTGGCAAAAAGAACATATCTAGGTAATGTATCCATTTTTTGAGAGTGAATGTGGTGGGCAAACAGCTTGATAGGGTTGTATTCGTCGCAGTTATACATACGGACCTTGAGAGTGTAGAAAAAGTACGAAAGGTTGTGAGAGAAGTTCAACCTGCTGTTGTTGCAGTTGAATTGGATCATGAACGTTACGAACATCTCTCAAATCCTGGTACTCAAGATGGACTATCTACAATACCATTAACAGGAGACACCGCACAGGACCTGATGCAACAACTTGCAGTTATGGAGCAAGCCCTTGGAGGAATAACAGGTTCCAATGTCGGTGACGAGATGATGACCGCCATAGAAGAAGGCCGCGCAATCAATGCGAAGATTGCTCTAGTTGATAGATCAATGAAAGCAACAGTTCAAGCAATGATGAGAGTCCCCCTTGATGAACTCTATCGTTTGACCAACATGCTCCCTGATGCGACCAAGGATATTGAAGATGGAGGAGCATTTGATCTCTTGGATATGTTGAAGGAGGATGGAGCTGTTGACGATATCATGGAACAATTTCGTTCTGAATTTCCGGAATTGGCAAAAGTCTTAATCGAACAGAGAGACCAGTATGTAGCAAATGCGCTTCATTTCATACTAAATGATAATCAAGGATCGATTGTAGCTGTTCTTGGAGCTGGTCACATTCAGGGTGTCAAGACTGCCCTTGAAGAATTGCTTGGTGATAATTAGAAACTAAGTGATGCGACTAGCTCAGGAATACCGAGACCAGTCTTGGAACTTACCTTATGAACAGACAGATTTGCATCTACCTCGCGGATATCCTTCACTAACGCATCAACATCAAACTCCAATACTTCCGCAAGGTCAATTTTATTGATGACCACCATGTCAGCTCGTTTGATTGTTAGTGGATGTTTCCTGATCATGTACGGACCTTCAGTCACACTAACAACAACGATTTTCTTATCAGCTCCAAGAGAATATCCAGCTGGACAAATTAGATTTCCAACGTTCTCAATGAAGACAATATCGTAGTTTGAGAGATCAACACCATTAAGGGCGACACGAATCATTCGTGCATCAAGATGGCATGCAGTACCAGTGTTGATTTGGACAGTGTCAACACCATGAGAACCAACTCTATCAGCGTCAATATTTGTTGCAAGGTCTCCAGCTATCATGAGAATCTTATACTGATCATGAAGATGCTCACACAGAGTTTCAATTAACTGAGTCTTTCCAGTCCCCACAGAGCCCATAATATCAATGACAGTGATTCCGTGTTTTTTGAATAGAGCTGCATTTAGTGCGGCTGCATCTTCATTTGCGCCAAATAGATCTTGGCGAATATCGATATTCACAGTCTTGTGTTGGTCAGTCATAATCAACTAGCCTTCTTGTTCATCTAGTTCTTGAATCTGGTTTTCAGAGTATAGATAGTTACCAACTATAGGGCGAATGATGGTGCGTTCAATTACAAGTGCTACTATAGCCCATAGAAATGCTTGAGTCATATCAATCGAGGCTGCAATCAGATTGACAACCAGCGGATCAACAAATGATGAGAAGACAGTCATTGTTGGTATAAACCCACCAATAATACCACTACCCAGTATAACCAAAGTGTAGTACCTTAGATTGTCACGTTTTGCGAAATAGATTGCATATCCAGACCCGATTCCTAAGCAGATATTTCCAAACATTGGAAGAATCGGAATTTCAGTTCCTGTTAGGGCGCCTGATACTCCCACGATTGCACCTACAATAGCACCACCAGGTATTCCCCCTACAACGCCTCCAAGAATTGAAAACATGAATCCCGGAGTAAGAACAACCGCATTAGGAATGACGGGGATTTGAATGGTATACCTGACAACAATTCCGATAGCTGCAATCATTGCTATGGTTGTTAGTGCAACTGTGTTAATTCTAATAGGTACAATTGACATTGAAACTCGCCTCAGTATGGTATTCTACTGAGACGTTTGCGACCAACTCTCTTTCAAGAAGCTTTTGGTTGCTTGGTACCATTCTTCAAGTTGATTAAGGATTTGATCCCTGACAATTTCAGATTTTTCAGCACTGTACTCGTAAAAGTAACCGCCACGTTCAATCGTGTGAGTATCACGTTTAGCTAGTCCCTTTGAATGAAGTCTATTCAGTACTCTTTGTACAGTGCTTCGATCTTTACTAATACGCTCAGCAATCTGTTCTACCGTTTTAGGACCAGATATCAATGAGAAATATACATCTAGCTCACTATTTCGGAGTCCAAAGGCACAACAGAGTAGATCAGAGGGTTTGTTAAAGCTCTTGTTGAATAGACCTACCATCGGATTGCGAGCGCTCATGATTCATGTCATGGAAATATATCAAAATAAGGGTTGTGTAAAGACAATGCACAATCGTTTTGATATAATACTTCGGTTCAAATGGTTATACTTCAGAGTCTATGTGGGGTACCTATGGTGGAATTCAGTCAATTTCGAAACAATCAAGATAATGACCCGATGGAACGGCGTGAGACCATGGGTCCACGCATTCAACCTATCAATATTGCACCATTGAAAGGAGCAATTGATGCAGATCCAGTTCGATTGAAGGTTTTGAAGGTACTTGCAGAAGATGGAGAATGGGTCACCACTGCAGACTTATTGCGAGCTGCTCGTCATGTGAGATCGATTGTTGGTGCGGTCACTATAGGAACAATCTTGAATGGTATGAACGATCTGGTTTCATCACGATTGATTATCAGCAGAACATCTCTTACTTCTGGAATCGATTGGGCAGAATGGAGAATCAATCCAGATTGGCTTGTGCCAACTCGTAAATTGCTTCAGATGATGAGCCGACCGAAATTTCAACCTGCAAGTCATGAAGATTTCGAAGGCAAAGTAGATCGATTGTTAGGCGACACAACATAGATGTTACTCATATTTGGGTATCTAACAACAAATGGGTACATTCTTAAGGAGTTGCTTCTCGCAAAAGAATCATGGTCGACATCACTACTAATGAGGCAGTTTCAATGGCAACACAGTCAACCAGCGAGGATTCTCTAGAACTAACAAGAGAATCTGAGAGTAGTGTAAGAATTAAGCAGATAGTCACAGCTGGTGTTCTAGCTTCATTGTCTATTGCTATTGCTCCTAGTGCGACTATGCTAGCTAGAGTAGCAGGATGGGGTATTGCACTCTTTGACCCAGTGTCTTTATTCTGGATTGCAGCCTTTCTAGTTGGAGGTTATCGTGTAGGGATTATTAGTATGTCCGCTGGAACACTTGGTCTTTTCCTATATGACCCCACTGCGATTGGACCAGTCTTCAAATTTGCCGCAACTTTACCAATGATATTGATTCCCCTGTATGGCGTAATAAAATTGAGAAGCAAGGTAGGGGGGGAGGCCCTTTCAAAACCCAAGTTTTACACTGCAATGATGATTCTAGCGTTCCTTGTGCGTCTTGCAATCATGATACCTGTAAACTTTCTATATTGGGGGTTAATTCTACCTACATTAGATACTGCAACTATAATTTACATCCTGGTGGTTGTTCTTAGTATAAACTCAGTACAAAGTATAGGAGACGCGGTCATACCATACTTGATAATTCATCCAACTGGGATCTTCAAACATTTTGGAATGTGGTAAATTTACTTCAGAGTGAACAACCGGCATTCGCTTAAATAGATAGAAGCATCATTCATTGTTAGTGTTCCCCCACGGGTGAATGGGTTATGGTTCGACGCTGTGAATTCTGTGATAGTCCTGTACCAGCTGACGCAACAAGATGTCCAGTCTGCAGAGAAGAGATTGCAGAAGAAACCCTTGAGAGAATCCTTCCATTATTGAAGAGACCTGAAGCAAAAGAAGTACGCTTCATGGGAATTTTCGCACGATTGTGGGGTGTGATTAGAAGACCTTCTGCAACCTTTCGTGATATTGGTCAAAGACCAGAAGCGGCTGGGCCATTCATTATTATTTTTGTTAATGCAGCTATTATTGCGGGTCTCTTTCTATCATTGTCATCAAAGGTTACAACCATTGTCGTAGTGAATGCGACCGCAGGAACAACTACAAATGCTAACCTTTTGGTTAGCCCACATGGGTCGTATTTCTATCTCTTGGCATTGGTAGGGATGCTCCCCAGCATAATGTTAGGAATAATCTATCTTATTATTGGTACAGCATTTGCACACTTCGCGTTCAAATTAGCGGGGGGTGCTGGGGGAAAAATGAAGACTCTATCCATTGTTGGATACAGCATGACTCCAGTTATCCTCTTACGACTTCTTTCAATCATTATTGTACTTGCAGTTGTACCATATTTTCCTACTGTAATTAATCCCTACGATGCAGAGTCATTGGCAGCAATAACGCCAGATATAGTACAGTTTGCATATGCATCGGATGTATGGCGGATTATAGACATTATAACAACGGGGGGATTCCTATGGACTGGATTTCTACTCGTCTTTGGAATAAGGGAAGCTCATGACACATCGACTCAATGGGCAGTGTTTGTTTCAATCATATGTACAGCGATACTAATTCTAACATTTTGGCAGGTGCATTAGATTTCAAAACAAAATTGTATAGAGTGGGATAATCACAAACGCAATCAGACCGACGAGTGCACCTACTTTGTCCAAAGTGCTTGCAATCATGAGCCGCTTTTTATCATCGGGTCTTGTTAAGGGGAGAATCCCGGCTCCTGCAACAATAGCAGCACCTAGAATCAGGAGAGGCCAGAGAGCATAATCAGCAAAGCCCCAGAACCAAATGAGAACGTAACTCAACACACCTAGAAAGTTGAGCGTGCCTGCTACGATCGCAGCTGGCTTGTAACCGTAGATTCTTGCGATGGTTCGAACATCTCGTAACCTATCACCTTCAACATCTTCAGAACCTTTGATAGTTTCTCTAGCTTGCAATATTAGAAAAGCTGTGAAGAAGAATAACCAAGAAGGAATTGGGATCGCGTACCAAATCGACTGAGATGTTACTTCAGCTAAAATCATTGAGCCATAAAGGACACCAAATGCAAAGGAAAATGCGACCATGAAGTTACCTGCAAGACCAAGAGTCTTGACCTTGGCTGCGTAAGCATATCCAATTATTTCGAAGATTATTACTATAAGCGCACTAATAGGTCGAACAACACCAGCAGCAGGAATGAAAGCAAAGATAACACCGAGAATGCTCAGGAATCCGACAAATGCCCATGCTTGTTTTACCGTCATCCGACCACTTGGCAATGCTCTATGAGGCCTGTTGATTTTATCAACCTCGATATCATAGATATCGTTTACAACATTCCCACCAGCAGCTACCAGAAAATACGTGATATAACCGTAAAGAAACAAATACAAATACGGAGAAAGAGCATTAGTGCCACCTAACGGAAATTGAATACTGTAAGCGATGGCAATTCCTGCAATCACAGTGAGACCGCCAATGAAACAATTTTGGGGCCGCATTATTGATAGAAATGCACCGATGTCAATCTTATGAGATGAATCTGTTTCTGTCAAAGGTCGTTCCATCCTTAGTCATAAATGAAGAGAAGTCCAGATTAAAGACTTGTGTACCACGAGGAACGCACCCAATCACTCATATTATTGGATAATTGGTAATAGAAGAGGAGATGGATGATGTTCGAGGATCTACCTAAACAAGAACTACTCAAAATAATCGATACCTATGCTAAAGCTTGGCAAGCAATGGATGGTGCATACTTCCTAGCTCTTGAGAAGAGGTATGGCATGGATGTAGCCATTGAGATGGATAAGGAAGCGTGGAAGATATTCTCTCCGATTGAAGCGAAACGAATAATGAAAGAGTTTGGGATAGAACCTGGGTGCGGTCTCAAATCCCTTGAACAGGCCTTAGAGTATCGAGTCTACGCAATACTTAATGAACAGTCAACGGAATGGAAAGATGAGAAAACTTTGGTGTTCACAATGAATGCCTGCAGAGTTCAATTAGCTCGCAACCGAAAAGGACTTCCTGATTTCCCATGCAAACAGGTAGGAGAGATTGAATATAGTTACTTTGCTGATACCATTGACCCCAGAATTAAAACTCGCTGTATTTTCTGTCCTCCAGATGACCATCCAGAAAATGCCTTCTGTAGATGGGAATTCACTTTGGAGTAGTGATTGAGCTGACTCAGGTTCTTTTTGGTCCTGCAGGATACCCTGCAGATGCACAAGGCAAACCTGAACGTGTTTTTCAGATTTTATCGGATGCAGGCATGACTGCACTCGAATATGCAGCAGTTCATGGACTAAGAACCAGTGAAGAGAAAGCAAGACTGATAGGAAATCTTGCTCGACAACACAATATCACGATGAGTATGCATTCTGCATACTATATCAGTATTGCATCAAAAGATTCTCAAATCCGTAAACGTTCAAGGCAGAGGCTCATTAAAGCCCTAACATTTGCTCCACTAATGAGTGTGAAGAGGATAGTGTTTCATCCAGGGACCCACGGAGGTTTGAGCCATGATGAGGCACACAAAGTAATTAGAGATGCATTGCAGAGTGTGTGGGAAGAGGCAGGTCATCTTGGAGATGGAGCATATTTAGCTCCCGAGATAGCGGGTAAACTTAGTATGTTTGGTTCAGTTGAACAGATTATCAGCATATGTCAGGAGGTAGATGGATGCATACCAACGATTGATTGGGCTCATCTATATGCACGAAGTCAAGGGCAGGTAAATGACAAAGATAGTTACCTGAAGATCATTAATCAATTTGAAAACGAACTAGGAAACCTCTTCCTGAATAATATGCACTTCCACATAAGTGGGATTACATACACAGAGAAAGGAGAAGCATCACACAAACCATTCGGAGGAGAATGGGGACCGGATTTGTACCCGCTCATGGAGATAGTTCATGAAGTTGGTTACAAGCCTACGTTCATATGTGAATCGCCCAACCCCCTTCAGGGAGCATTATACGCTAAGATTTTGCTTGAAGAAATTAAGAAGGTATGACGATGGCTGAATATGTATTCATACTGGGTTCAAATTGGTTGCTCAGTATTGCAGAACTCCTCGTGTACGTTAGAAATAGAGGATATGAGGCAGTTGTCACTGATCATTCACGCCATGCGGTGGTTCTTGACTTCAAGAAGAAGATGGGGCTCGATGAAATTATAGATATGCAAGGATCGCTAGGAGGGTGCTATAAAATTGGTCGAGTGATACAGACTTACAATATCATTCTACCCACGAACGCATATCCAACAAATGGTAAGCCGGACCGAGAGGCGTTGGAAATTATCAGAAGTTGCCCATGGCTACCTGATTTATGGCAGCAACCCAGAGGCAAGAAGATTAAGTTCGGAGTTAGTACGTACCCGATTCTTGACGGGAAAGCTCCAATTCAATATCGAAAATTTACTCGAGGGCTAGATGATCTAATTAAAAATCTATTACTTCAGAAAGGCGCTCGTGGAGCAGACTATTTTGCCTATGATGAACCTGATCGTCGCAAAGCCACGAGGATGAATCTAGCTCTGTGGCCGAAGACTATTGCTAAACACAATCTTTTGACTCCACCAAATGCAGAGATACTTGCAGTGTTTACTCTGAAAAATTTGTACATTGCCAGAACAATGGTGATCTATGACTCTGTTCTTCAACAATATCGTGATGAATCCAGACCATACATTTCCAAAGAGATTAGCACCAGTCCAAAGGTATGCCGCACACTCCTGAATCTTGCAGGAGCTAGGCCTGGAGATACAGTCCTAGATCCATTCTGTGGGACAGGCACGCTACTGATGGAAGCAGCGATGCTGGGTATGAAGTGCATTGGCATCGATATTGACGGTGATCAAGTACACGGAACTAAGACCAATCTGACTTGGTTTGGTAGAGATATTGGTGAACAAGTGCACTTTGAAGTGTTTAGAGGAGATGCAAGAAATCTAACAAATCTCGTTTCTAAGCAGGTAGATGCTGTGGCATTCGAACCAAGTTTAGGACCTGTGAGTAGAAAGAAACCTACGGCCAGGGAAGCTGAAGCTATCATCAAAGAACTAACTGAACTCTATCGAGAATCACTGACTCAGATTGCCCAAATCTTGCGCCCGGATGGAAGAGTCGCAATGACAATACCAGTTATTGTTTCAAAATCCGGTCCCGTATCTATGGATATTAAGAAGATGATTGAGGGAACCGGGTTAGGAGTTTTTAGGATGCTTCCAGCAGATTTGATCAAGAGCCTTAGTAATTCTGATGAACGATTATACATTACTCCGAATAGAGAAGTACTCCCAGAAAGAAAGCAGGGGCAAATTGTTCAGCGTCAATTAATTGTTCTGGAAAAATAACTAGAAGAGGTACCTGACAACATCATCAAGTATTGCATAGGTTTGCAACCTTTTGATATCCCTCTTTACATACGGCATTACGTGTTCAAAGATCATTTCACGGTATGCCTTTGGTGTAACTGTTTCTTTAGTGACCTTTCCTAGAAGCCGGAGAAGCTCTTCAAGTGCATCCCTCAAGTGATGATACGGAACAACATTAATATCAATCTGAAGAACCTCAATTCCAGCTTCATCGACAGGTATTGTATTGAGGAACGGATAACGATCCAAAATTGGTTCTAGGTATGTTTTCATTGTAGCAACGATTTTCTTCTTTTTTGACTTCGCAGTTTCCACACGCATGATACCTCGAAAGAGGTGACTATATACCTCTAGACAGTCCATGGATTTCCCAGCCACAAGAACCTCATCAGTTGCTTCATATTGAGATACAAGTTCATCAACAAAATTACCAAACTCTTTGAATTGGCTTGGAGTACCATGCCAGTTCTTCAGCATAGATGTGATGTCAGTATCCTCGGGTACTTGGTTGGCCATAAATTCCTCAAGAGCAAATTCCAGTAGAAATCGCATATGACCAAGCCGCGCTGCCTTGCTTACTACCATCACAAAGAGGAGCTGTTCGTTTGCTTCCCAGACGTATCTATTAGTTTCCGTATCAATCGTACGAAGGGTTTCATTCGATGCTTTGTCAATGAAGGTAT
>Ga0307423_1001353_pt1 | contig 14895 bp, 14 predicted proteins | sample SalMarWE160310MG_FD_202154 | JGI IMG/M metagenome (GOLD analysis project Ga0307423, IMG submission 202154) | Salt marsh sediment microbial communities from the Plum Island Ecosystem LTER, Massachusetts, United States - WE1603-10 | ecosystem: Environmental > Aquatic > Marine > Intertidal zone >...
GCACACCGTGGGGCTCACGCCCAAGGTGTACGCGCGCATCGAGCGCTTCCAGGGGGTGGTCGACGCATGCCGCGGACACGAGCAGGTGCCGTGGTCGAGGCTGGCGGCGCGATTCGGATACGCCGACCAGTCGCACCTCATCCGCGAGTTCCGGCGCCTGGCCCTGGTCACGCCGGAGGAGTTCCTGACGCGGCGCACCCCGGACGAGTCGGCCGTGGTCGTCGAATAGGTGGTGGCGGCAACGGGCGCCCGCGCCCGGATCGCCCCTACGCCTCCGCCCGTGCGGCCCGCCACGAGCGGGTCCACTCCACGTGCCCGCGCGCGGACAGCAGGAGGAAGACGGCGTACAGGAAGGCGGTGAGCAGAAGGCCGCGGCTGATCCACAGCCCGATGTAGACCACGTCCAGGCACACCCACAGCGCCCAGTTCTCCAGGTACTTGCGGCTCATCATGAACTGAGCGCACAGGCTGCCGGCGGTGAGCGCCGCGTCCAGCCAGGGGAGCGCGGCGTCGGTGTGGCGCGCGAGGAGCCAGCCCAGCGCCACCGTGAAGGCCACGGCGAGCAGCGGGAGCGCGACGCGCCACGCCGGGGGCGTGCGCGACACCTCGAGGGGTGCGTGCCCCGCGCCCCCGAACAGCCAGTGGTACCACCCGTACAGCGCGATGCCGGCGTAGAAGAGCTGCAGCCCCGCCTGCGCGTAGAGGCGCTGGTCGCCGAAGATCACGAAGTAGAGGAGCACGTTTACCAGCGACGTCGGCCACGCCCAGATCCTCTCCTTCACGGAGAGCCAGACCGAGACGATGCCGAAAAGGACGGCGACGGGCTCGAGGGAGGTCATGGGCGGGAGCATCGCACGGCGGCGACGGCGCTGCCAGGGTCAGTGGCCGGTTCGGGCATTCACGAGCCCGGCGCAGCGCCCACCGTTCCCCTGGGGCGCCGTCGCTCCCGGCGCTCCGCGGGCCACTTGATCGGGGAAGCAGGGTAAGTGTATGCTAAGTGCATGGCAGTCAAGACCATCACCATCGACCTGGAGGCCTACGAGACGCTGCGCCGGCACAAGCGCTCGGGCCAGTCGTTCTCCCAGGTCATCAAGGAGCACTTCGGGGCGAGGGGCATGACCGGCGCGGACCTGCTCCGCCTGGTCGATGTGGAGGAGGCCTCGGAGGCGCTTCTGGACGGCATCGACCGGATCGTCGCGGAGCGGGCCCTGGACGCCGCCCGCCTGCCCGAGCCGTGACCCCACGGCCGTGATCCACCTCGACACCTGCTTCCTCGTCGACCTGAAGCGCGAGCGGCGCGCCGGGCGGCCCGGGCCTGCGAGCGCCCGCCTGGAATCCGTCGTCGACCGGCGCCTCGCGGTGTCGACGTTCGTGGCGGCCGAGCTGCACCTGGGGATGCAGCTCGCTCCGGCGGCGGTGGGCGAGACCGCATTGATCCGGCGAATCCTCGAGGGCATCGACGTGGTCCACCCCGACGAGCGCTTCCCGCCCGCCTACGGCCGCGTGGCCGCCTACCTGCACCGCAACGGCCAGCGGATCGCGACGATGGACCTCCTGATCGGGGTGACCGCGCTGGTCGAGGAGGCGCCCCTACTGACGCGTGACGGCTCCAGCTTCCCGCGCATCCCGGGGCTCGAGCTGATCACGTACTGAGGGCCCTCACGTGACCGGCTTCTTCTCCACCCCCTTCACCCACTTCCCGTACCACGCCAGGTAGCGCTCGTAGCGGTCCTTCTGGTAGGAGGGGACGCGGATGCCGTGGCCCTGCCCGGGATAGACCACCAGCTCGGTGGGCACGCCCCGGCGGCGCAGCACCTGGTAGAGCTGCTCGCCGTTCTGGATGGGGACGTTCCAGTCCTCCTCGCCGCCCATGACCAGCGTGGGCGTCGTGATGTCCTGCGCCCGGTTGAAGGGGCTGATGCGCTCCCAGGTGGCGCGGTTGCCGTCCTGCCAGGGGAGGCCCAGCTCGTGCTCCCAGTACCACTGGTAGTGGTCGTGGCCGTAGTTGGCGACGTAGAGCACCTCGCTGGCGCCGCTGACGGCGCCCTTGAAGCGGTGCGTCTGGGTGATCACGTAGTCGGTGAGGATCCCGCCGTACGACCACCCCCCCACGCCCATGCGGTCTGGGTCGCCCCACCCCTGGGAGAGCACCCGGTCCACGCCGGCCATGACGTCCTGGAAGTCCTTGTTGCCCCAGTCGGCGAAGATGGCCTGGCTGAACGCCTGCCCGTAGCCGGAGGATCCGCGGGGATTCGTGTACAGCACCACGTACCCATCCGCGGCGAACATCTGTGCCTCGAAGTTGAACGAGTGGCTGAACTGGCTCACCGGTCCCCCGTGGATGCGGAGAAGCACCGGCCGCTTCTGACCCTCCCGGAAGTCCGGCGGGAAGCAGACGAAGCCCTCGATCTCCGTGCCGTCGGCGCTGGCGAAGTGGATGTTCTTCGTCTCCCCGAGCGCGACCCCTGACAGCCAGGCGTCGTTGGCGTGCGTCAGGCGCACGAGCTTCGCGGAGCCGCCGTCGACGCCGTCCGCCCGGTGGATCTCCGCCGGCCGGTCGAGGGTGCCCACCTCCACGGCGAACGTCCCCCCCGCCCAGTCGAAGTTCCCGGCGGAGAGCGGTCCCGCCACCGGACGCTCGAGGCCCGAGCCGTCGGGATGGATGCGCGCGACCTGGTCCTCCGCGGAGTCCTCCAGGCCGAACCAGATCCAGCGGCCGTCGTCGCTGAAGCGCGGGCTCGACGGGTTGCGGTCGAGGGCTTTGGTGAGGATGCGCGCCTCGCCGCCCGTCGAGGGGACCACCGCGAGGTACGACGTGGCGTACCAGATCGCCTTCACGTCGGTGGCCGTCACGTAGGCGACGGTCCTTCCGTCCGGGCTCCACGTCGGCTGCGTATCCGCGCCGGGGTTGTCCGTGAGCCGCGTCGGGGCGTCCGTCGGCTCGACGAGGCCCGCGTCCACCACCCAGATCTCCGAGTTGGGGTCGAGGTCGGGGTCCTCCGTGCGCGTCGAGGAGAACGCGACCCGCGTCCCGTCCGGGCTCCACGCCGGCTGGCTCTCGTCCCAGCGGCCCGTCGTGAGCTGGCGGAGCTCCTTCGTGGCGACGTCGAAGACGTACAGGTGCGTGTGCCGGTCGCCGGTCAGGTAGCCGACGCCATCGCGCTTGAACTCCAGGCGGTCGATGACCCACGGGTCCCGGGGGGCGTTCTCCTTCTTCTCCTCGTCGGCCTTCGGGTCGGGGTCGCGGATCGTCAGCAGCAGCCGTCCCCCGTCGGGGCTCCAGGCGTAGCCACCCACGCCCTGCTTCACGTCGGTGAGGGCCCAGGCCTCGCCGCCCCGTCGGTCCAGGACCCAGACCTGCGTCTCGCCGCCGTCCCGCGCCGCCAGGAAGGAGATGTACCTCCCGTCCGGGCTCCAGTCCGGTGACGACGCCGACTTCCCCTCGGCGGTGAGGGGAACCGCGTCCCCGCCGGCGGCCGGCACCATCCAGACGCGCGTCGTGCTCTTCTCTTCCTCCAGGGAGGTGCGGGACACGGTGTAGGCGATCCACGCTCCGTCGGGGCTCACCTGGGGCGAGCCCACCCGCTCGACGCGGAAGAGGTCGTCCACGGTCAGGTGCCGCGGGGCGGCATCCTGCGCGGCGAGGAGGGCCGGCGCGGTCAAGAGGAGGGCGGCGACCAGGTGGAGAGCGCGGGACGAGGAAAGCGGAGCGGGAGATCGCGGAGCCATGCGTGCGGCCGGGTTCGAGGTGGAGCCGACGGAGGGTTCGCACCAACCTGCGGATGGCTGATGCGGCGGGCAATGTGGAGGGACGCGCCTCCGCGCGTCGAACGGATCCGTCCATTCCAACCTTCCGCTCGCCTGCGCCGTCCGAATCATCGAGACGGGCTGGTGAAACGCCTCGTTCCCGGCACTCGTAGTATAAAAAGTAGACTACGCCAAGTCCCTGCATGCACCTCGACGCGGAGTCCCCATGCCCAAGGTCGGCGAGTTCGAGCTGCTGGTGCTGATGTCGATCCTCCGGCAGGAGGACGCCCCGTACGCGAACCGGGTCCGGGACGACCTGGAGGAGAACGCCGAGCGGCGCGTAACGCGGGGCGCCCTCTACCGCACCATCGACCGGCTGGCGGAGAAGGGCTTCCTGCGCTGGGAGATGGAGCCCAGCGAGGTCCCGGAGCGGGGCGGCCACCCCATGCGCCGCCTGCTGGTGACGGAGCGGGGCCGCGAGGCGGTGCGCCAAGCGCGGGACGTCCTGCTGGACTACTTCCGCGGCCTCGGCCCCCGCCTGGACGAAGCATGAGGGAAGAGCCCCCCCGCTTGGCGCGGCGCCTGCTGGAGCGCGCCCTCGAGGACGATCCCGCCGGCCCGGCGATCCTCGGCGACCTGCACGAGGACTTCGTGCGGCTTGCGCGGACCCGTCGGCTCGGCGCGGCTCGGCGCTGGTACACCCGCGAGGCGCTCGTCCTCGCCATGGGACGCGGAACGCATAGGCTCGCGACGCGCCTCTTCCACTCCCTGACCGACCCAACCTCCGGAGAGAGCCCCATGACCGGATCGACCCTCCTCGCCGGCCTGGCCCAGGACGGAGCGTACGCCACGCGCACGCTGCGGCGTACCCCTGGGTTCGCCCTCTTCACGGCCGCGGTGATCGGGCTGGGCGTGGGCGCGGCCACCGCGGTGTTCAGCGTCCTGAAGCCGCTGATCCTGGCGCCGCTCCCCTTCGAGGCCCCCGGGGCGCTCGTGTGGGTCGCCAACGCGGCGCGGCCCGGCGCGACGTCGCTGTCGGCGTTCACGTCGCGCACGTCGAACCTGACGGACTTCCGCGAGCGGGCGCGCTCCTTCGAGGGCCTCACCGGCTACAACGCCTTCTTCGACCAGGGCGCCTACACGCTTACCGGCGACGGCGAGCCCGAGCGCCTGGTGGGGGCCGGCGTCGCCGCCGACTTCCTCGACGTGCTGGGTGTCCGGCCGCTCCTGGGCCGCGACTTCACCCCGGACGAGGGGGTGTGGGACGGCCCGCGCGCGGTCATGCTCACCCACGGCTTCTGGGTGCGGCGCTTCGCCGCCGACCCGGGCATCGTCGGGCGGGCGATCACGCTGAACGACGAGCCGTGGACGGTGGTGGGCGTGTTGCCGGCGTCCTTCGACTTCTCGTCGATCTTCAGCCCCGGCGTGAGCGTGGACTTCCTCCTCCCCTGGCCCATCGCGCCGGAGACGGACCGGCAGGGCAACACCACGTTCATGATCGGACGACTGCGTCCGGGCGTGTCGCCCAAGGCGGCGCAGGACGAGTTGGACGCCATCGTGGCGGCGCTCCAGGAGGAGCAGCCGCGCCGGTGGGGGCTGGGCGCGAAGGTGGACCCGCTGCAGGCGCACATCGCCGGCCCCTTCCGCCCGGCGCTGCTCCTGCTGGCGGCGGCGGCCGGCACGCTCCTGCTCATCGTATGCGTGAACGTCTCGAACCTCATCCTGGCGCGCGCCCCCGGTCGGGCCCGCGAGGTGGCGGTGCGCAAGGCGCTGGGGGCATCCCGGGGCCGGCTCGTCCGCCAGCTACTTCTGGAGACGTTGGCCATCGCCGTCGCCGGTGCGGCGCTGGGCAGCGTGCTGGCGTGGGGCGCCACGCACCTGGTCGCGGGGAATGCCGCGAGCCGAATCCCCCTCCTGTCCGGCGTGCGCGTCGACGGCGCCGCGCTCCTGTTCGCGACGGGTGTGGCGGTCGTCACCGGGCTCCTCGTCGGCCTGGTGCCCGCGCTCCAGGTCGCCGAGGGGGGAGAGGCCACCGTGCTGCGCTCCGGGGGCAGGGGAGCGAGCGCCAGCCGGAGCGCTCGGCGCATGCGGGAGACGCTGGTGATCGCCGAGGTGACATTGGCCTGCGTGCTCCTGGTCGCGGGCGGGCTGCTCGTGCGCAGCTTCCGCGCCGTGCTGGACGTGGACCTCGGCTTCGATCCGGCGCACCTGGTCGCGTGGCAGCTCAACCCCGGCGTGGACTTCCAGTCCAATCTCGAGCGCACCGACTTCTACGCTGCCCTCGCCGACCGCGTGGCCGCCGTGCCCGGCGTCGAGCACGTGGGGTTCGTGGACGCGTCGCCCCTGGGCCGCAACCGGACGTGGGGCTTCCGCGTGGCCGATCGCCCGGAGGCCGAGGATGCCCCTGGCTTCTCACTCTTCCCGCACATGGTGGACCCCGGATACCTCCCGGCGATGGGCATCCCCCTGGTCGCGGGCCGCGACTTCACACGCGACGACCTCGAGGACTCCGAGCCCGTCGTGTTGATCAACGAGACGGGCGCGCGCCGCGCCTTCCCCGGTGAGGAGGCGGTGGGGCGGCGGATCCTGCAGAACGACGAGGTGCGGACCATCGTGGGTGTGGTGAAGGACGTGCACCACCTCTCTCCGGAGCTTCCCCCCGGCACCGAGGTCTACTTCCCGTGGACCCAGATGCCCGACTTCGGCACGCTGGACATGGTCGTACGATCCGCGCTGCCCGACGCCCGGACGGCGACGGCGGTGTCGGCGGTGCTGCGGGAGATCGATCCGTCGATGCCTACGCGGGAGTTCTGGACGATGGAGTCCCGGGTGGACCGCGCAGTTTCCGCGCGGCGCTTCACCCTGGGGATCCTCGGGGCCTTCGGCGCCGCGGCGCTCCTCCTGGCCGGACTCGGCATCTACGGAGTGCTGGCACACTCCGTGGCCGAGCGCACGCCGGAGATCGGCATCCGCATGGCCCTCGGCGCCTCGGCGGAGGGCGTGGTGTGGAGCGTGCTGGGCCGCACGCTGGCGCTGGCGACCGTTGGCATCGGGGCGGGGGTGGTGCTGTCGCTGGTGGGGGGCCGGCTGGTCGCCTCGCTCCTCTTCGGGGTGCGCGCCACCGACCCGGCGACGTACGTCGGGATGGGGCTCGTGCTGCTCCTCATCGCGGGGGCGGCGGGGGCGCTGCCGGCGCTCCGCGCCGCGCGCACGACGGGGATCCGCGCCCTGAGGGCGGAGTAGCGGAGGGACGCCGAGCCGTTCGGCTCGGCGCGCCCCGTCCGGCGAAGACAGAGCCGGCTCCCCGCGTCCTGCTGCGGGGAGCCGGCCTGGAGCGCACGCCTCGTGGGTGGAGACTGGATTCGTCCGCGAACACCGTCCGGCGTGGAGCCGGGACGGGGGCGCCTTACCTCGCCGGCGGGAGGATCACCTTGTCGATGACGTGGATCACGCCGTTCGACGCCATCACGTCGGCGGTGACGACCTTCGCGTCGTTGATGTAGACGCTACCGTCCTTCATGGAGATGCGCACGTCGGCGCCCTCGACGGTCTTGGCGTGGTCGAGCTTGGCCACCTGATCGGCCGTGACCTTACCTGCCACCACGTGATAGGTGAGGACCTCGATGAGACGATCCTTGTCCTTCAGGAGGGCGTCGAGCGTGCCGGCGGGCAGCGCGGCGAAGGCCTCGTCCGTGGGGGCGAAGACCGTGAACGGCCCGTTGCCCTGGAGGGTCTCCACCAGGTCCGCGGCCTCGAGAGCCTTCGCCAGCGTCGTGAACGACCCGGCCTCAACGGCCACGGTGACGATGTCCTTCTGGCTCATCGGGGTGGGGTTCATCTGGGCGGTTGCGGCCACGGGGGCCGCTACGAGGGCCGCCGCGGCGGCCATGAGGGTCAGCTTACGAATCATCGGTAGAACTCCGCGCTACGAGGTATCTGTTCAATCTCTGTCCAAGAATATGCACTCCGCTGCTTCTGATGTCAAGACAATGTCCAAATTCTAAGTTTGACAAAGCTTTTACGGTCGGCTATCGTGGCTTATGTCTACGACGCACGAACCCCGTCACCCGATCCGGGTTGTGGCGCAGAGGACCGGGCTGACGCCCGCGACCCTGCGCGCGTGGGAGCGCCGGTATCGGGTGGTCGATCCCGGACGATCCGAAGGCGGCCAGCGCCTGTACTCCGACCGGGACGTGGAGCGTCTGCGGCGTCTGCACGCGCTCACCGAGGCCGGGCGGCCCATCAGCCTCATTGCGTCGCTGCCGGACGAGGAGCTGGAACAGCTCCATGCTGAGGACCGGAGCCGCCGCTACGTGCCGCTGACGACCGAGTCCGCCAACGGGCGCAACGACGTCGAAGCCCTGGTGACCTCGGCGTTCGAGCGGGTGGCGGGACTGGACGGGGACGGGCTGGAGGCGGTGCTGCGGCGGGCCGCAGTCACCCTCGGTGTGCACACGTTCCTGGAGGACGTGGTCACGCCCCTCCTCCACCGGGTGGGCGACGCATGGGCGCGGGACACCCTCGGGCCCGCCCACGAGCACCTGTGCACCGGCGTGATCCAGAGCGTGCTCGCCTGGCTGCACGAGCCGGTGGCGGGCGGGGCGAACGGCCCGCGCCTGGTGGTGGCGACGCTACCCGGCGAGCGCCACGGACTCGGGGCGATGCTCGTTGCCGCCGCCGCGGGGCTCGAGGGGTGGCAGGTCACCTACCTCGGTGTGGACCTCCCGGCCGACGAGATCGCCCGGGCCGCCCAGGCGGTAGGCGCGCGGGCCGTGGCGCTGAGCGTGGTGAACGCCGACACGGTGTCCGATGCGGTGGACGCGCTGGGCGCGCTGCGCCGCGCCCTCGGTCCCGCCGTCGGCCTGCTCGTCGGGGGCGGAGCGGCCGCGCGGATGAGCGCCGCCGCGCTCCCGGCCGGCGTGGAGCGGCTCGAGAACCTGGCCGGGCTGACCGAGGCGCTGGCGCGCCTGGCCTGAGCGAGCGCCGGCGCGCGACCGGCGTTTAGCGTCCCGGCCGCCGCGGACGTCGCCGGGCTACATTCCCGCCTGCTCCTTCACGTAGCGCGCCGCCTCCTCGTGGGTGGCGAACCACGCGCCGCCCTTCGCCTGGATGTGGTCGATGAGCCCCTCCAGGGCCACGATGCGCGAGCGGTGGCCGCTGATGTGCGGGTGCATGGTCAGGAGGAACATCGTGCGCTCCTCCCACGCCTTGTCGAACTCGTCGATCCACACCTGCATCACGTCCCGCGGCGGGCTGTAGCTGTCGCCTTGCGGGTTGAAGAGCGGCGCGTCGTCGAGGATCCACTCCACCGGCAGCTCGACGATGCCCGTCGGCTCGCCCGCTTGCACCAGCTCGTACGGGCGGTCGTCGGCCATGAGCGAGCTCTCATAGAGGAAGCCCATGTCGCGCACGATGGACAGCGTGTTCGGGCTGAAGTTCCACGAGGGGGCGCGGTAGCCCACCGGCCGCCCGCCGGCGATCTCCGTGACCGCGTCCACGGCCTGCTCGAGGAGGCGCCGCTCGGTGGGCCCGTCCAGCGCAGAGTTTCGCTCGTGGATCCACCCGTGCACCGCGATCTCGTGCATCCCCGCCGCCTGGATCATCCCGACCTGCTCCGGCGCGATCTTCAGGCTCCAGGCGGGGAAGAAGAAGGTGGCCGGCACGCGCTCACCTTCGAGCAGGCGCAGCACGCGCGGCAGCGCCGTGCGGTGCCCGTACTGTCCCTGGGACAGCGGGCCCACGCTCACCGTGCCGTCCCGCAGCCCCTGCACCGTCTCGTTGTCGACGTCGAAGGAGATGAGCACCGCGACCCGCGCGCCGCCCGGCCACGCGGCCGGCGTCAGGTCGCGGCCCGCACGCACCTGGTTCACCGCGGCGAAGACCGTCGAATCCGACCAGTCCCACGGCGCGGCCCCGGCGGCCGTCGCTTCGACGTCGGCGCGGGGCTGCGGGGCGCAGGCCGCCGCGAGCGCGGCGGCGAGAACGGCGAGGGACGGCGTCGTGTGGCGCATGGGGGTCTCCGGTCCGAGAGGTTCCCCAGCCTACGCACGTCCGGGTCGTTCGGCCAGGCGACGGGAGGCCCGCCCCCTCATCGCCCCGTGTCGCGCGTCGTCCACAACAGAACCGCGCCCGCGCCGCCCAGCGTCCCCCAATACGTGGTCGCCTCCGTGGGCCTGAGCACCGCCACCGCCTCGAAGGCATCCGGATCGATGAGCACTGCCGCCTCCTCCGGAACCACCATCCCGTTCAGGACCAGCAGCGCGCACCCGTTGCCCCCCATCCCCCGGCCCCGCTGGAGCTGGATGCACAGTCGCGGCACCCCGCTGGTGCTCGTCGCGTTGTCGCCGTTGATGACGTACGCACCCGGGATGTTCTTCCACCGGATCACGCTGCCGATGTCCCTCTTCGCTTGGACCGACTCGATGAAGTCCCGGTCGATCCAGCGGTTGCCGAGCCGTGCGGGGGTGAGCCCCATAGGGGTGAGAAGCTCGCTCGCCTCCTGCTCCACGGTGACCCTGAAGCCCTCCAGCCCGATGGGGAGCGGTCTCATCATCAGGTCCAGCGGCACCGAGCCGCCCTCGTGCATGTCGAGAAGGGGGGAGCGGGTGCGCTCGTAGCCCAGGCGCACGGCCTCCAGCACGTAGTGGCCGTTCTCCGGGGGCGCGAGGGTGAAGCGGCCCAGCGAGTCGGCGATCGCCTGCGCGCGCTCTTCGTCTTCCTCGTCCAGCAGGCGCACGATCGCCCCGGCCACCGGCGAGTTGCGGGCGTCGTCGAGCACGCGGCCCACGATCGTCTGGGCGGAGAGGGCGGGCGCGGCGACGAGGAGCGCCAGAAGGACGGCGACGCCCGAGCCCCGAGCCGCCGCGCTCACTCCGGCACGAAGCGGTAGCACCAGGCCTCTCCCGCCAGCACTTCCTGGTCGCCTGCGTCGCCGTCGTCGCGGGCGACGCGCACGGCCAGGCGGCACACCGGCTTCGTGTCGTGGACGTCCAGCACCTCCGCCGTCGCCGTGATCCGGTCGCCGATGTAGACCGGCGCGGTGAACTTCCAGTTCTGGCTGAGGAACACGGTCCCCGGCCCCGGCATGTCCTCGGCGACCAGCGCGTGCAGGATGCCGGTGGTAATCCCCCCCTGCGCCACCAGCCGACCGAACTTCGTGCGCGCCACGAAGCCCTCGTCGAAGTGGAGCGGGTTGTGATCGCCGGTGATCTCCGCGTAGGCGCGCACGTGGTCCGCGGTGACGGTCATCGCGCGCGCGGCCCTCTGGCCGACGGTCAGGTCGAGCTTGCCGCTCATGGCGTCTCCGGGCAGGGCGGGGGGCGTCAGCCCCCCGCGGTCACCTCGGGCGGCAGCGATTCCATCAGCACGCGGATCGCGTTACCACCCATGATGTTGCGGATACCCTCCTCGCCGAAGCCCTCGTCCAGCAGGGCCTGCGTCAGTCGTACCGTCTGCGAAGCGTCGATCATCGTGGCCACTGCGCCGTCCCAGTCGGAGCCCAGCCCCACGTGATCCACCCCGGCCACGCCCGCCGCCCAGCGGACGGCGCGGGCCCAGTCGGCCGGCGTCGTGCCGCACACCGCCGTATCCCACAGGCCGATACCGACCACCCCGCCGGTGGCCGCGATGGCGGACAGCCTGCCGTCGTCCAGATTACGTCGGTTGTCGCAGGTGCCTTTCACCCCCGTGTGCGACACCACCACCGGGCGCTTCGCGACGGCGAGCACGTCGTCGATGAGCGAGGGGGAGGCGTGGGCCAGGTCCACGAGGATGCCGAGCCGCTCCATGCGCGCGACGACCCGCTTGCCGAAGGGCGTCAGCCCGCCCTTCTCGACGCCGTGGGCCGAACCCCCCACCTCGTTGTCGAAGAAGTGCGTGAGGCCGAACAATCTGAAGCCCGCGTCGAAGAGGCGGTCGACGTTGGCGACGTCGTCCTCCAGGGCCTGGGCGCCCTCGATGCCCAGGAACCCCGCCGCGGTCTCGGGATCGTCCCGGTGGAGCGCCAGGTAGCCGTCCAGGTCCGCGCGGGTGCGGATGATGGCGAGGCGGCCGTGGCTGTCCGCCGCGAAGCGACCCAGCTTGTCCGCCTGCCAGAGCGCGCGCTCCAGGAGGCTGCCCCACGTGCGCGGCGGCCACCGCTCCAGGACGGCCAGGAGCGTGATGTTGTCCGAGTTGCCCGCGTTGGCCTCGATGTTCATCCCCCGGGGCGTCTTCGTGACCGTCGTGAACACCTGCAGGGCGACGCGTCCCTCGATCATGCGCGGGACGTCCGTGTGGCCCCAGGTTCCGCGGCGCAGGAGGTTCCGCCTCCACAGGAGCGCATCGGCGTGGAGGTCCACCACGTCGAGGGTCGCGTGCAGGCGCCGGGCCTCCTCGCTCACCGGCGCGGCGTCGGCGGCGGCGAGGGTGCGGTTCATCATCCCGCCCAGCGCGCGGGGCGCGACCCCGAACGCCAGCAAGGCGACCAGCGCCACGACGCCGACGACGGACCCCAGAAGCACGTGTCGCCTCCCCCGTCTCATTCCGGGACCGACATCGTGCCGCGGCTCACGAAGACCGCCGAGCCGCCCACGCGCACCCCGGTGGTAGCGCCCCCGGAGCGGTCGGCTTCGACGTGGATCGTGGACGGCCGGCCGATCTCCAGCCCCTGCTCCACGGTCCAGCGGAGCGAGCCCGCATCGCTCCCGTCCGCCTTGGACAGGTAGCCGCCGAGAGCCGCCGCCGCCGACCCCGTGGCCGGGTCCTCCGGCACGCCCGCCGCCGGCGCGAACATGCGCACGTGCACGTCGGCGTCGGGGTCCTCGGTCTCCATGCAGATCAGGTAGACGTGGTCGGCCCACAGCGGGGCGACCAGCCGCTTCCACAGCGCCGTGTCCAGCACCGCGCGCACCACCGCGTCGAGAGAGGCGATGGGGATCACGTGGTAGGGAAGCCCGCACGACACCATCTCCGGACTCAGGTCCGGGGAGAGGTCGGACGGGTCGAGGCCCACCATGCGCGCCAGGTCCGCGTCGGCGACGGGCGTTGGGCGGTGCTCGGGGAGGACCGCGGTGGTGAAGCGGGCGAAGACCGGGTCCCCGTCCTCGAAGCGCACGTCCACCGGCACCGGCCCCACGTTCTCCTCGAGGACCAGCGTGTGCGTCCCGTCGGTGGGCGCGTCGTCGAGGTGGGAGCCCAGCCAGATCGCCGTGCCCACGGTGGGATGGCCCGCGAACGGCACCTCCACGCCCGGCGTGAAGATGCGTACGCGGGCGTCGCCGTCGGCTTCCGGCGGGCCGAGGAACACCGACTCGGAGAGGTTCATCTCCCGGGCGATGCGCTGCATCAGGGCGGAGGGAAGGTCCGCCGCGTCCGGGAAGACGCCCAGCGGGTTGCCGCCGAAGGTGCGGTCCGTGAAGACGTCGAGGGTGAAGAAGGGGAGGTCCATGACGGTGTCAGGCGGAGGTGGTGCCCGAGGCGCCGCGCCGCCGGTAGCGGCGCAGCTCGCCGCGCGTGACGCGGCTGTCGAACTCCTGGAGGATTCCCTGGCACTGCGCGCACGACACGGAGACCTCGGGGTAGCGGTAGCGAGAGGGCGCGCCCCAACCTGAGCGCCGGGCCCACCGGAGAGCAAGAAAGGAGTCGCCGCCGTGCGCACGATCGGCGTCATCTCGGACACCCACGGCCTGCTGCGGCCGGAGGCGATCCACGCGCTGGAGGGCAGCGCGCTCATCCTGCACGCCGGCGACGTCGGCGACCCCCGGATCCTGGAGCGCCTGGCGGAGACCGCGCCCGTCCACGCCGTGCGCGGCAACACCGACATGGGCGAGCTGCGCCGCACCCTGCCCGCCACGGCCATGGTCGACCTCGGCGCCAGGGACGGCCGCCCCGGCGGGGCCGGCTCCGGGGGCGTCCTCGCCTACATCCTCCACGACCTGCTGGACCTCGACCTCGACCCCGTCGCCGCCGGCGTCGGCATGGTCGTAAGCGGCCACACGCACCGCCCCGTGGCCGAGGAGAAGGACGGCGTGCTCTACCTCAACCCGGGCAGCGCCGGTCCCCGGCGCTTCTCGCTCCCCGTGACCGTGGCGAAGGTGGTGATCCGCGACGGGCGGGTGGAGGCGGAGATCCTGGAGATCGTCGGGTAGGGGAGGCGGGCCGCGGGACGACGGAACGGCGGGCGGTCCCAGCGAGGTATCGCGGCGCCCCGCTGGTGCGCCGAGGGTGAGGGATGGCACACTACCCCCTCATCGAGCGCGTCGTCGGACGCACCCGCGACATCCTCCGGACCCGCGAGTACAGTCCCAGGACGGAGGAGGTCTACCTCGGCTGGATCGATCGATTCCTGCGCTTCCACAGGACCCTCCACCCGATGGCGCTGGAGCGGAGCCACGTGGAGGCATTCCTGGAGGATCTCGCGCTGCGGGCGCGGCTGGCGCCAAAGAGTCGCAACCAGGCCGCCTCCGCCCTGTCCTTCCTCTTCCGCGAAGTCCTCGGGAGAGAGGAAGCGGCGGAGGTCCCGCGGGCGAGGGGGACCAGTCGAGTGCCCGTCGTGCTGTCGCGAAGGGAGGTGCGGGCCGTGCTCGCGGAGCTGCGAGGACGCTACCGCCTGATCGGCGCGCTCCTATACGGAACGGGGATGCGACTCAACGAGTGCCTCGGCCTGCGGCTCAAGGACCTCGACTACGAGCTCGGACAAATCACCGTCCGGGACGGCAAGGGGATGAAGGACCGCTACGTCCTCTTTCCGGACAACGTGCACGAGCACGTGAGCAGGCAAGCCCGCCGGGTCGCCGAGCAGCACCGATCGGACCGCGAGCGGGGCGGCGGCTGGGCTTCCTTGCCCGGTGCCTTGCATCGGAAGGACCCGGAGGCCGGATGGGAGATTGGCTGGCAGTTCCTCTTCCCCGCCGCTCGGACCTCGGTCGATCCCACCACCGGCCGGGAGGGGCGGCAACATCTGCACGAGAGTGCCATGCAGCGAGCGATGAAGCAGGCCGTCCGCCGATCCGGCATCCTCAAGCCTGCCACGTGCCACACGCTCCGGCACTCCTTCGCCAGCCAACTGCTGCGGGACGGATGCGACATCCGGAAGGTGAAGGAGCTCCTCGGTCACAAGGACATCCGCACCACCATGATCTACCTGCACGCGGTCGATCAGACGGGGAT
>Ga0307423_1001355_pt1 | contig 14888 bp, 10 predicted proteins | sample SalMarWE160310MG_FD_202154 | JGI IMG/M metagenome (GOLD analysis project Ga0307423, IMG submission 202154) | Salt marsh sediment microbial communities from the Plum Island Ecosystem LTER, Massachusetts, United States - WE1603-10 | ecosystem: Environmental > Aquatic > Marine > Intertidal zone >...
GGACTACTGGCTCAGCGAAGGCGACCTCCGCGATACCGTAGAGACGATCGGTGAGGACAACATGGGTGGCTCCTACGACGAAATCGTGGCGAGTGGCAAGCCGGTCATCACCTTCCTTCAGATCTCGTGCGCCAACCCGGACGATCTCATCCAGGGTGCCCTGATCACAATGACCAACGCGACCACGTCATCCGATATCCCAATGGGTCCGGCGACGTACCCGATCTCGGGTGGGGTATTCGACGCTGATGGCCCTGCAGCAACCGCCGTCGCCGAGTTCGACGTCAGCAACGACGAGCTCTACGGGACGATCGGCGGTTCCGGAAGCCTCGTTCTCGTCAGGTGGGACTCCACGCGAATCGAAGGCTCCTACTCCTTCGACGCGAAGGAGTCCTTCGTCGACAGTCCCCGTGAAGTCCACGTCTCGGTCACCTTCTCGTTCGCCTGCGACAAATACCACACGGCATGCGGCTAGCGGGGACCCGCGTCACGGCCGTTCTGGTTTCGCTGGCCATCGTGGCCACCGCGTGCACACCACCTGAGCGGACTGCGGGACCCTCCACCGCCTCCACGGCCACCACTGCCACCCCGATCCCGAACCCGCCGCCGCCGGCACCCATCGCTCTCTCGCTGCGCAAGCCACGAACTTCGCCCGACGCAACGGTGAATCGAACCAGTCTGCTCGGCGGCCTGGTTCTCGCGGCCAACCCGATCGTGCGCACCGAGCTGTGGGCGGGCCCCGACCTCGTCGAAGCGACGGACCTCGAAGAACCGGTGACGGAACTCCACACGACATGGGACTGGACGCCCGGCGCTGCGGGTCTCTACGGGCTCGTATTCAGGGCAATCGACGCGAACGGTGACTCGGCAACGTCGTTCCCTCTGTGGATTCGGGTTCGCCCCGCCACAACACTCACCGGCGCGGTGATTCCCGATGCCGCGACCGTCGGGCCTCGCGGACAAGGTTCTCTCTTGCTCTACTCCCCGGCAGCAGCAGCTGTCGAAGCTGCAGCGCAGACGGCCTCCGCCCTGGCACCCAACCTGGTCGTCAACGAGGCAGACTGCACCGCGAACGTGATACTCCCCGCGGTCCAAGGTGCCGACGGCATTGCCTTGTACGCGGCCACGTTCGGCTCGACCGGCTTCGTGCCTCTCGACCTCCTCCCTCCGCAGGGCGGCCAATCCGTAGTCCCCCTTGGCTCCGCCCCGCTGCTCGTCTACGCCGAATCCTTCGACGCCGGCACCACGGATCCTGGGCCATTCGCGATGGTGGTGCCACCGAGTCCCTGCGCTGCGAAAGGCTGGATCGGCGACCTTCTCTTCGACGAGGGAACGCTGAAGAACACAAAGGGTGCCGACCGCGCCTATCTCTACATCAGCGACGACGGTGGTGACCTGTGGCGAAGGGTGCCTGCCAAGGATCAGACCTTCATCTACCCCGATCCGAATGGCGGGTTCGATTTCTCGGGACTACTTCCATCCTCGGCAGGATCGATGATGTTCGAGGCATGGGGATGGGTGAATGGGACCTTGACCCCGCTCGGCGCTGGTGCGTGGGAAGCGCAGGGCACGACGGCAGCCGGGGCAGGTGCCACCGCCGTCGCCCCTGTCGGTGCGTTCGCCGGCCCGATCATCGGAGACTCCGACCTGGACTGGTATGTGGGCGACGACGTCTCGACCGGAGATCCGATCCTGCTTCGCAGTGGGACCATCTGCACCTACCCACCACAGCCCGCTTCAACAACCACGGCCGTGACCGTTCCTGTCAGCGTCGTCGGCGGTAGCTCCATACCGCAGACCACGAGCGGAACGGCGAATCCCATCGCCTTGTTGCCCAACTCCTGCACAAACGCACCGCTCGGCGGGTACTCGACCACGTTTCGGTGGAGACCGATCGCCGGACTCCCGACCCAGGGCCTCCTCCAGGTCTCGGTTCTTCCGCCTCCCAGTGACCCCGCTCTCACGTTCTCCGGGCTCGTCTACAGCCAATCGATCGACAAGGGAAGCAGCGACCATGTCGACTTCACGGTCCCCATCCCCGACTTGATCGATCCTCCGGACCCCCAAGCCTCACTCCCTGATCCGGAAGCAATGACCCTTCAGCTCGTGCCGGGACTCCTCGGCGGTTCAGGCTCGGGAGAGACTGCGAAGGCGGTCGAGATCATGCCACCAGCGTTGATCCAGGGTCAACAGCAGACGAAGTACTACGTCCGGATCATCCCGATGGACGGTCCGGCACTCCTTCTCGGCAAGTCCAACCAGGTGGTAATCGACATCGATGACACGCCGGCGCCGGGCAAGCTCGTCATCCCGAAGGCACCAGCTATCTCCGTCGACCTGCAGATGACGCCCCCGCACCTCCCCAACCCCTCGTACGAGCACTGTGTCCGGGTCATAGAGAACCCATTCGGATCGAAGAATCCGGCTCCCATCGACACAACCGGCTGGCTGAACGAGAACCCGGATCTCGCCAAGAGTTTCGCCCCGGAGATCTTCGGCTCCCAGTACCTGAGGAACTTCTACAAAACCGCCGAGCAGGACGCCTTCGTCTACGAAGACGGTCTCAAGGTGCACAAAGGGTTGATCCCTGGGGCAACCGTCTGCGCCACCCACCTCGATCCGCCCGACAAAGACTGGTGGGACTACATCGTCGACGCTGTCAACTTCATCGGATGGGTGTGGGACATGTACACCACGATCTGGGACAAACTGCAGTCGTGGGTCGCCGACGTCCTCGCCGAAGTGAGCGGTTGCGTCGCAATCGCCGAGGCGGCCGGCAAGAGCGAATCAGACGCCAAGGCGCTGTGCAGTAGCGTCGCCAAGACAGCGATCAAGGTGACGCTGACCGCCTTCGGCGTGCCGCCCACCCTCCCGAAGTTCAAGGACCTCGTAGAGATCGGCAAGGGCGAGCTCACCGATCTGATCGTGCAGAAGATGGTCGATGAGGGAATCCTCAACTGCGGACCTGGACAGTCGGAATGCGAAGAGGTGGCCAAGAAGCTGCTCGACAAGCTCGTTGACGAGATGCAGGTCGCGGCCACTCAGGCGGCAGTCTCCGGCGCCAACGGGAACCAGTGGCTGCTCGAGATCCATCCCGGCATCTATGTGATCCCGGAGCCGGCCGGGCTGATGTCGCCGGCCATCTTCAAGATCACCGTCACACGCAGTTCGAATCCACTGACGGTCCAACCACCCAGCACGTGTACGTTCACGGGCTACGTCGACGGTGAGAAGGCCGACTACACGTGGAAGAACTATACGATGCAAAGCGGTCCCGTCGCCGGCGAGGTGATGCACCCCAAGTCCATCACGATGGACCTCTCCGGTCTCCAACCAGGTGAGAGCACAACCGGCATGATCGTGCTCAACTCGATCGCCGAGTGGTTTCCGCCCGGACAGAGTCCCGTGCTGGGTGGAGTGCCCGTGGACATCGATCCGAGCACGTGGATCTTCTTCAACCCCTACGCGGGGGGCGCCTACTCGGAGACGAACCTCATCACGACGATCTCAGGCCAGCAGTGTGGAGGCGCCTCTCAGATCCATCCGCAGGACTCCAATCCGACCGAACCCTGGGAGATCCCATCGTGATGCGGCGTCTGGCCTCCTTGTCGATCGTCTTCCTATTCATCATGGGAGCGTCGCTTGCACTGGCACAGAGCAGCGACGCCGGCGCATGGATCGATCAGCCACTCGGCTGGGAAGTCATCACAGCGACCCCGGTGCAGATCACCGCTCACCTTGCACACCCTGATGGGCTGACCAGTGCCCGCCTCGATGTCGATGGCCAAGTGGAAGCGGAGACGGGCTTGAGCGGCAAGACTTTCGAAACGGCCGAGTTCGAATGGGTGCCGCCGGGCTCCGGCACCTACCTCCTCGAAGTGCGCGGGCGAGGTGGAGGCGAGTGGGGGTCGCCGGCCGTGGTCGAGGTGACGGTCAACCTCGGAGCATCGACCCAGCCGACGTCAACGACCACCTCGTCCACTCCTTCGAGCACGACCACGACGGGCCGGGCCACAACCACGACCGGGGCATCGACCACGAGCACCAGGCCCAGTTCCACCACGACCACCACGCACACAACGACCACAATCCCGGCCACGACAACCACGGTGGCCCCAACCACAACCAGCACGTCCTCGACGACGACCACATCCTGCGACCTGGGCATCCCCACTCCGACCGGAACCGTTGGAACCACCACCTTGACCCCAACGATTCAGTGGTCCTACAACGGCTGCCGAAACCCGGAGCAGTTCCACTTCGAGGTGTCCAGGACGTCAGACTTCCTCAGGCTCGAGTGGAGTGGATCGACCGGAGGCGACGCTCGTGCGGCCGAAGTATCCGTCGGAGCAGACTGCACGACGTACTTCTGGCGGGTGCGCACCAACGATTCCCGAACCTCGGGGCCCTGGTCGGCGATAGCCTTCTTCTTCGTTCAGACCACCCGCACCTGTCCCTAGATGCTGCTGAATGGCGTCGGTTCCAGATCGAGTTCGCGCATACGCGCCACGTAGATTCCGTACAGCCTGCGGGCGGCACCGTGGCGACCCGCTGCGCGCATCGCGTTCACCAATCCGAGATGGGCCTTCTCGTTGTAGGCATCGAACTCGACCATACGCAGGTAGCGCCGGGCGGCGGACTCGTGGTCCCCTGCAGCCATATCGGCCGCAGCCAACTCGCCGACAGTTGTCATGAAGGCCGTTCTCGCATGCTCTCGAATCGCTGTCGACCAGTCGGCATACGGGTACTCCTCGAGGAAGTCACCGACATACCTGCCTTCTGCCGATGCCAAGAAACCCAGGCCCTCCTCGGAATGCCCGCCCCTGAGAAGTACCTGGCCTCGACGTGCCTCTTCCAGGAACGTCTCGATATCGATGTCCACGTTGTCGAGGTTCAAGGCGACCGAATCCCGATCCGCCGCGAGGTAGAACTCGCCCGGATGTGCTCGATCGGGGTCGAGCACGGAGCGTATGGTCGAAAGGGCCACGGAGAGTCGATTTGAAGCCTTCGCAAGCTCTTCGTCAGGCCAGAGGCGATCGATCAGCACTTCTCGATGGAGGGATCGACCCCTGGCGGTAATCAGCATCCCGAGGATCTCGCGAGCAACCCGGGATTGCCACGCGGAACTCGCGATCTGCCGATCGCCCACCAGTATCGTGAAGCCGCCAAACGTTCGAATGATCACCGGCTTGAGCTCGGCTCGCGAGATCGTCTCGGCGAGATGTGCCGCCTCGACGGCCATGCCACGGGCTCCCAGTTTCCTGAGCCGGTCGGCGGATCGCCGCGCCAGCGCTGCACCCGCGGCGTCGTCCTTCTCGGCGGCGACACGAAGATCGACTTCTGCCTCGCCGATCGGGGCACCAACCTCGCTCCAAACCGAGCGGGCCTGTTGAAGGAGCGTCGAACGCCGATCCGCGTCGGTTGAAGTCTCCGCCCAGAGAGTGAGGGCTTCTGCCAACCCCGGGAGATCTCTCCTACTTCGAGCGAGATCCGCGGCACGTTCCGCGATGATCCCGGCACTCTCCCTCTCCCCTTTGGCCAAAGCGACGGTTCCCTGAGCAAGCAGGGCTTGGACATGACCGAGCACCGTAGCCACCTGGCTGGCCCGGCCGGCCATCTCTTCGGCCCTGTCCACATCCTCGGCTGCGAGCAGCTTCGCCAGGCCGGCGAGTGCCGGCACCAACGCCTGCTGATCGGAGGACCCTTCGGCCAGTCGGATCGCTCCCTCGTAGGCGAGCGTGGCGAGAGCAGAGTCGCCACGGGTCGCGTACACATCCCCCTGCCTCGCGAGCGGGTACGACTCCAGACTCGATCCAAGCCGGCGGAAGATCTGCCTGGACTGCGAAAGATCCGCCATCGCCTCGTCCAGGCGGCCCCGGAGATGCAGCACCTGACCCCGATTGGACAGCGACATGGCCCGCCACAACTCAAACCCGGTCATTTCCGCAAGACGAAGTGCAATGTCGAGCTCAGCCGTCGCCGTGTCGAGGTTCCCTTCCTCGAGGAAGTGTGATGCACGATTGGACCGGATTCTGATGGACTGCAGAACGTCGCGTGCGCGTTCTGCGTGCTCCAGCGCCCGAAGGTAGTGGACATCGTTCGCTGCACGGTCGCCATCGAGGGCTGCCACCATCGCCAGCACGGTGTGCGCGGTCGCGAGTGCCCGGGGACTATCGACGGATCGAGCCAGATCCAGTGCCTGATCGGCGAGCGCCCTCGCCCTGTCTCGCTCACCACGAAGCCAGCACGCGCTCGCCGTCCAACCGAGTAGCGACGCCTCGTTGTCGGGATCCGAGCCGTCGACGCGTCCGCGCAGGTAGGTGTCCATGGCCCGCACGAGGTCGCCGCGCATGTGATGCAGAAAACCGAGCCTCCACGCGAGGCCCGCAGGCATCTTCCCTTCCGCGGTTGCGAGTTCCGTGTACCGCCGCGCGGCACCCTCCCAATCCCCGAGGTACTGCATCGCCTCGGCCTGCAGGAGGCCCAGATCATCATGACCCCCTGACAGATCATCGATCGCGACGGCAACCTGCCGTGCCAGACCTGCCGCAAGGAGCGCATCCCCTTCGACACGCAGAAACGCCACGATTTCGCTCGAATCGCCGGCTTCACGGAGACATGCGAGTGCCTCCGATGCTGCACCGTTGGATCGGTACCAGTCGGCAGCGAGCCCCAGAAGACCTGCACGTTCGTCGGGAGAAAGGGGATGATGCAGACGCAGGAAATCCCGCAAGATCGGAGAGATGCTGACGGCGCCGAGAGAATCACTCGCCGGCACGAGATAGATCGTCGGACGTGACGTGTCTAGTTCGATTCGCAGCTTCTCGAGGAGAGAAGCGGTGAACCAGGGAAGCTCCGCGGCGAGCCGAAGCGCATTGAACTGCTCCGGCGGCTCGGAGCCGATCGTTACCTCTGCCAGGTACTCGAACAACCCGGAGGATGCGCGATCGTCGGTCCGGAGCAGCCGTCCATCGATCCCGGCGCGCATCTCGACGGCATAGGCCAAAGCTGCAGGCCAGCCCCCCGTCCACTCGACCAGGCCGTCCGCCTGCTCGGCAGGAAGCCCTTTCGATCGCAGGAGATCGACCACTTCATCGGCCGTGAACGCAAGCTGATCTCGGGTCAGCTCGAGCACCTGATGATCCATCCGCAGCCTGGCCATCGGAAACGGCGGCGAGGCCCGGGATGCCAGGACGAAGTGAAGCGTGGCCGGAGCGTGATGCACGAGCGCGCCGAGAAACCGGGAGCTGTTGCTTCCCGGTGAAAGCAACTGCACATCGTCCAGGACGAGCGTGAGATCGCGTCGAAGGTGCGTCTCGAGCTCCTGGCACGCAGCGGCTGCGAATGCCTCGACACGTTCCGCGTCACCCTGAGGAGTTTCTGCGCCGGTCATCGCCTCGGTCACGACCAGCAGGTCCTGTGACATGGCGGGAACGAGCAATCGAAGGCGTCCCATCAACCGGCGGGCAAAGAACGGAAGCGACGTGTCGGCCGGAGTCAGCGAATGCCAGACCGTAGGGTGCCTCTCCACCCACTCCTCGAGCAAGGTGGTCTTGCCCATGCCCGGTCCGCCAGACAGGAGCGTCAGCCGGTAGCGGGAAGCCTGATCCAGCAGCGCGTTGAGTCTGGGCCTGCTGATGAGACCGACTCTTCTCGGACGCGCTTCCACTCCCCAGCTCCTTCCATCGCTCCCGCACCCGACGGACATGGTATCCGCGTGACAACGCCAATGGATCGGCGCCCCCGATGTCGATCCATCAGGAATCCCCGACGTCCCTCCTCGTCGCGCACTGGGAGCGCACAGGTGAACTCACTTGGAAGCCCACGCGAGTGTCACAAACAACGGGAAGTGGTCCGAGCCGAGTGACGGCCCGAGATGACGGTCGACAACGGTCAGATCCGGGCTATGCAACAGGTGATCGATTGGGACCGAAAGCGCCCTGAAGCCCACCGGCCACGATGCCTGCACCCCAAAACCGAATTGCGAGTTCACGAGCTGCCGGGAGATGAGCGAGAAACCCCGTGACCACGTCGAAACGTTGAAGTCTCCCGTCACGACCACCGGGAGTTGCTGAGCGGTCGCCCATGCAGCGACGGCGTTCAATTCCTCATCCCTCTCGGCCGATCGTTCCCTGCTGACGGGTGACAGCGGGTGGATGCCCAACACTTCAACATTCCGATCACCGAGCGGCACCGTCACCGCTATGCCGGGGACCTGGAAGTCCACGATCTGAGCATCCGCATCAACGCGAAGCAGCGCAATCGTGCCGAACTTCTCCCCGCTGCGTCTCGCGCTCATCGCGCGATAGGGAAGGTCGGCCGCTTCGACCGCCCGTTCTATGACCCGCGTCCCCTCATGGAGAAACACGACGTCGGCGCCCGAGTCGCGAACCGACTCAAGGACCGAGTCGAGCTGTTCATTGGCGAAGTTCATGTTGAAGCTCACGACCTCGAGGCGGCCATTGCCGTCGGGAGCTGCCGGTTTGGAGGTGTAGAGCGGGAGGATCATCGCGATGTTCGCAACAAGTGCGACCAGCGACACTGCTGCCAGAAGACGCTGGTGCAGCAGGAGAGAGACCAGGGCAACCGGGAGAAGCAGCACCGCATACTGCACCCGGAAACTCGAAGCGATGTCGAACACCCACCAGATACGTCCAAGCCACCCGGCGACCGTGAGACACACCAGCGCGACAGCGAGAAAGGCTGCCGCGGTCCCGGCAAATGTACGAACTGTCATGAACGGAAGATGGTAGGCAAGGTTCGCCCGTCGCACCCGATACACAACCACACGCGTCGACGCCGCGGGCATACCGTACACGTGCAAATCTTTGACGCGATACGAGGTGCGAGGTACAAGGTATGGGCTGAACGCAGCGAAGCCCCAAGGAGCCTATGTCGACACACCGATCCCACCTCGCGTACGCAGGCATCGCCCTGTTCGTCACCCTGCTGTGGAGTTCATCCTGGGTGCTCATTCGTTGGGGGCTCGATCAGGAGTCCCTTCAGCCGCTGACCTTCGCGGCTCTCCGATACGGAGTCGCCTCCCTTGTCATGATCGGATGGGTTCTCTCCCGCCGGACCTACCGACGGCAACTCGCCTCGATGGACCGCGGACTGCTTGGCCGGATCGTCGTCCTCGGCGTCATCTTCTACGCGCTGACGCAGGGCTCGATCTTCGTCGCGCTCGACAATCAGCCGGCGGCAACCACCAGCCTCCTCCTCGCGTTGACCCCACTCCTCGTTGCAGTTCTCGCAGGGAGGTCACTGAGCGAGACCGCTTCGGGCAGGCAAGTGTGGGGAACGATCCTGGTCGGCCTCGGCGCATGGCTCTATTTCACGGGAGGGCTTGGAGCAACAGAGGTCGGAATTGTGGCGGCCGTCGTTGCACTCGGCGCAAACGTGGCCGGCTCGCTTCTGGGCCGGCACGTCAACCGGCCGGCCGACGCCTCACCGGTCGTGATCACGGCGGTCAGCATGACGGTCGGTTCCGTCGTGCTCGCAGTGATCGGTGCCGCGTCGGAAGGGCTGCCTTCGGTCAGCACCAGGGGGTGGTTGATCATCCTGTGGCTCGCCATTGTCAACACGGCCGTTGCGTTCACTTTGTGGAACCTGTCACTCCGGGAACTCTCCGCCGTCGAGTCGGCCGGCATCAACAACACGATGCTGATCCAGATCGCGATACTGGCGTGGCTCTTCCTGGGAGAGCGTCCAGGGCTGGCCGGCCTTCTGGGAGTCGTCCTTGTCTCGATCGGGGTGCTATTGACCCAGACAGTTCGTGGCAGAGTCCCAGATTAGGACAGGTGCCAGTTGGCGCTTGGACCACGATTCGCTCTACCCTTGCCAATCGTGCGAGCTCTCAATCCCGCATTTGCCCTGATGGTCAGCCTGATTCTGGTGATTGGCGTCGCCACTCCTGCGGCGGCCGACGAGCTGCTGACCAAGGTGAACGCTGTCAGGAGCAACGATCTCACGTCGCTTGCAGCGGCCGAGACACTCGCCCAACGGTCGGCTTCGTCACAGGCAGCGGCCGGACAGCTCGCGCACACGAGTCTCAATTCCCTTCTTGACGAGTGCGACGCGGCCGGGGAGGTTGTCGGTGCCGGGCCCAGCATCGTCGCAATCTTCGACGCTTTCCGTGACAGTCCCACGCACTGGAACATCATCACCGGTGCCAACTGGACATCCGCAGGGACGGGTGTTGCCGTCGCAGATGACGGGACGCTCTACGTGTCGGTCGTGTTCTGTCATGAAATCGGGGGGGCCCACCAGACCCCAACTACAACGGCGCCCACGACGGCGACAACCGCCCCACCACCAAAGCCAACCACGCGACAGCGCAAGACCGCCGTTCGCCCAGTGCTCGCCGAACCTCTCCTACTGGCCCCATGCTCCCTGGATCGCGACCTCGTTCTGCACGAACCACCCTGGGAGACGGGCGGCTGCCCAGGCGTCGCCTAGCGACTCAGAAGAGCAGTTCGGCGATCTGCACCGTGTTGAGAGCGGCGCCCTTGCGTAGGTTGTCGGACACGCACCACAGGTTCAGCCCGCCAGGCGTCCCAACCGTTTCTCGCAGGCGGCCCACCAGCGTGTCGTCCTTGCCTGCCACGTCCAGAGAGGTCGGCACCTTGTCGGTCCACAATTCGACTCCGGGCGCACTTGCGATCAGGTTCGACGCCTCATCGAAACCGAGTGGACGAGCGAAGCGCAACGTTGCAGTGAGTCCGTGACCGACGATGACCGGCACACGTACACACGTGGGCTCGACTCGAAGCTCAGGAAGGTCGAGGATCTTGCGGCTCTCGTTGACCAGCTTCAACTCTTCGTCGGTGTAGCCGCCATCGGTGAGATTTCCGGCGAGCGGCAAGACGTTGAATCCGATCGGGCGCACATACACCTCGCTCATCGGTTCGTTCCAACCACCATTGGCGAGCGCGTCGATGTCACCGCGAAGCTCGTCGATCTGCCTCGTGAGTTCGACGATCCCATGCTGTCCGGATCCAGACACTGCCTGGTAGGAACTGACGACCATCGATTCGAGACCGGCGGCGCGGTGGAGAGGAGCAACGACCATCATCAGGCCCATCGTCGTGCAATTCGGATTGGCGATGATGCCGCGGTGATCATGGGCCGCATCGTCGTTGACTCCTACCACAACGAGTGGGACCGACGGGTCCATCCGAAACGCGGATGAGTTGTCGACGACGATTGCGCCCGCAGCGGCGAACGGCGGCGCGAACTGTTTCGAACGCGACCCACCTGCCGAAAAGAGGGCTACGTCGATTCCCGCCGGATCGGCAGACGAGAGATCTTCGATCTCGATGTCGCCCCACGGAGTCGCGACGACGCGTCCCGCAGATCGGGCGCTGGCCATGAGCCGAAGCTCCGAGACCGGGAACTCGCGCTCGGCGAGGATGGAGAGCATCGCCCTCCCCACGGCGCCGGTCGCTCCAACAACGGCGGTTCTAACCATCGGAACCCTCCTCCAGGAACGCGGCGTGGAGCGCACGCACCGCGTCATCGACCTGTTCTTCGCGGATGACACAGGAAATGCGAATGCTCGAGGTCGAGATCATTTCGATGTTGATGCCGTTCTCGGCGAGCACCTCGAACATCCGCTTTGCGATCCCGGGATTCGATCGCATACCCGCCCCTACGACTGAAACCCTGCCGATACCTCCGTCGACCTGCACCGATCCGGCTCCGATCTGGGCGGCGACGGCACGGGCAGCCTCCTCGGCGACCGGCACGGCGGCCTTGGGGATCGTGAAGCTGATATCGGTCGTGCCGTCGTGTGACACATTCTGAACGATCATGTCGACATTCACACCGGACTCCGCGAGTGGTGCAAAGACGGCAGCGGCGACGCCCGGGTGGTCGGGAACCCCCACGATCGTCACCTTCGCCTCCGACGTGTCGTGAGAAATCCCACGGACGACCGCTTCTTCCATTGTGACCTCCTTCACCAAAGTGCCCGGGCCATCGTGAAACGACGACCGAACATGCAGCGGCACGCCGAACCGTTGAGCCACTTCCACGGACCGGGCCATCAGCACCCTCGCGCCGGTCGAGGCGAGTTCGAGCATCTCCTCGAACGTGACCTCGTCCAGCTTGCGAGCGTTCGGCACCACGCGCGGATCCGCGGTGAACACACCATCCACGTCCGTGTAGATCTCGCATATGTCGGCGTGATTGGCCGCGGCGAGCGCCACCGCCGTCGTGTCCGATCCGCCCCGGCCGAGGGTCGTGACCTCCTTCGACTCCGGATCAACGCCCTGAAATCCGGCGACGATGACGACCTTTCCGGCTTCGAGGCTCTCGATGACCCGATAGTCTCTGATCTCTTTGATCTTGGCCCCGCCGTGCCGGGAGTCGGTGAGGATCCCCGCCTGGGATCCCGTGAAGCTGACTGCGTCGATTCCTTCCGCGTCGATCGCCATGGCGAGCAGCGACATCGTGATCCTCTCCCCCGCTGTCAGCAGCATGTCCATCTCACGTGCGGGTGGCGTCGGGTGCAGTTGTGCAGCCAGATCGATCAGGTCGTCCGTCGACGATCCCATCGCGGAAACGACCACAACGACCTCGTTGCCGGCGCGCTTCGTTGCGGCAACTCGCGCAGCTACCCGCTTGATACGAGATGCGTCGGCCACGGAGGTCCCGCCGAACTTCTGTACATGGAGGGCCATATCGCGCGCGGAGTGTACTTAGGAGGCGAGCTTCGCTCGCGGTCATCGGTTGTCAGTCATCAGTAACCGCCTGCGACAACACAGCACGGCGGAGCGACGATCCTACCGACAACTGAAAACCGCGGTCCGAGGGAGGTTCGGTCTACGAGCCTCCCTCGGATCGCTAGCATCCCTGCGTCATGCCAAGCGACAAGCGGGACCGCCAACGCCAGAATCGTGAACAGAAGCGCAAGCGGGAAGAGAGGTCGCGCCGGCTGAAGCTGATCCGACGTCGTCTCGTGCAGGCGGTGTGGTTCGCACTGATCGTCGCCGGCGTCGTAACGGTCTCGAACCTGATCGAGCGATCCAATACGTCGGCCACCACCACGACCTCGGCAACCTCGATCACCACCCAACCATCGGATCTCGGGGCCACCTTCGACGAATACCGCGCTCAGCCCACCGCCTGCGGAGCAACAGCCCCGCCACCCGCACAGGAGATGCAGTTCGATGCGCCGGTCGATCAGCAGCTCGATCCGAACACCCCAGTGACAGCAACGATCTCAACCTCCTGCGGAGACATCGTGATCCAGCTCGATCCGAAGCTCGCCCCAGAGGCCGTCAACTCGTTTGTCTTCCTCGCACGGCAGGGCTACTTCGACGGCACCGTGTTCTCGAGGATCGTCCCGGGCTTCGTGATCCAGGGCGGTGACCCAACCGCGACCAACACCGGGGGTCCCGGCTACGTGCTCCCCGACGAGTACCCGGCAGCCGGCTTCGCCTATGACCGGGGAGCCGTCGCGATGGCGAACGCAGGCGCCGGCAGCACGGGCAGCCAGTTCTTCATTGCACTGGGGGCGACCGGACTCGACCCCAACTACTCACCGCTGGGGACGGTGATCGAAGGTGACGCGACACTGGACGCAATCGCAAACGTGCCAGTCGGACCCAACGCCACCGGCGTAGAAACGAGCCGACCGCTCGAAACCGTCTACATCGATTCCGTGACGATCAACGTCGGCGCGTGACCACCACCGGCGGGTACCCTCACCCCCATGTCGGTCGACCTCCACACGCACAGTCGCTACTCGGATGGAAGCGACTCGCCCACGGAGGTGGTTGACGCAGCACTCTCCGCGGGACTCACGGCTGTGGCGCTCACCGACCACGACACCCTCGAGGGAACCCCTGAAGCGATCGATGCCGGAAGCGGACATATCGATGTCATCCCCGGCGTCGAGATCTCCTGCGAGTGGTCGCCCGGTGCGATGCACATGATCGTTCTCTTCCTCGACCCGAACGGGGGACCACTCCAAGACGCGCTCGATGAGATCCGCCAGGGTCGCGAAGTCCGCAACCACAGGATTGTCGAGCACCTCCAAGAACTCGGCATCGACATCACCCATGAGGAAGTGGCCGTTGAGGCGGGCGTAGGGCTCGTCGGCCGTCCCCACATCGCGGCAGTGCTCGTCAGGAAAGGCGTCGTAGAAACGCCGAACCAGGCTTTCCGAGACCTGCTCGGGAACGGTAGGCCCGCCTATGTTCCGCGCCTTCGGTTGACACCCGAACACGCCATCGGACTGTCAATCGAGTCGGGAGGCGTGCCGATCCTCTCACACCCTCACACGCTCGGTCTCAACTCGGCGGCCGAGTACGCCTCTACGTTCCGGCATTTGAGAGACGTCGGCCTCGTCGGCCTCGAAGCCCACTACGCGGAGTACCCGCCCGATGAACGTCTCGAACTCGCCTCTGTTGCCAGGAGCCACGGGTTGATCCCCTCAGGCGGATCGGACTACCACGGCACCTACCGGCCGGGAGTAGCTGTCGGTACAGGTCACGGCGACCTCAGGATTCCCGGCGGCCTCCTCGACGAACTGCGGGCGGCACGATCGTGACCCGGCTCGGTAAGGCGGCAATGATCGTGTCGGTGGGGATCCTCGCCTCGAGGGCGCTGGGTTTTCTCAGGGCAATCGCACTCGCGGCCATCCTTGGCGCCACACGACAGGCAGACCTCTTCCAGGACGCCTTCACCATCCCCGACATCCTCTTCTACCTGATGGCAGGCGGCTTTCTCAGCATCACCCTCATCCCGATTCTCACCCGGCATCTGGACGACGAGCGCGAGAAGTGGCGGTCCTTCGTCGCAGTGGTGCGCCCGGTCGCATTTGGGATGGTCGGACTGACACTGATCGCCATGGTGCTCGCCAGACCGATTGTGGGAGCGGT
>Ga0307423_1001356_pt1 | contig 14886 bp, 10 predicted proteins | sample SalMarWE160310MG_FD_202154 | JGI IMG/M metagenome (GOLD analysis project Ga0307423, IMG submission 202154) | Salt marsh sediment microbial communities from the Plum Island Ecosystem LTER, Massachusetts, United States - WE1603-10 | ecosystem: Environmental > Aquatic > Marine > Intertidal zone >...
GGCCGTACGCCGGTGCCCGGTCGGCTGCGGGGCGCGCAACTGCAGTGATGAGGTCGATGGGCGTGTACTCCATGTACAGGTTGTTCTCGCAAACGAAGACAACCGGCAGGTTCCAGATCTTCGCCATGTTGAGCGCCTCGTGAAACGCTCCGATGTTGGTGGTGCCGTCGCCGAAAAAGGCAACCGCCACCTGGTCCGTTCCCCGGATCTGCGCCGACCATGCGGCCCCGTTGGCCACGCACATGTGGGCCCCAACGATGGCGTACGAGCCCATCATTCCCTTGGAGACGTCGGTCAGGTGCATCGAGCCACCCTTGCCGCCGAGGATGCCGTTCGACCGCCCGAGCAGCTCGGCCATGGCGGGCCCCATCTCCATGCCGCGGGCAAGGCTGTGGGCGTGACCGCGGTATGTGGCAAACGTGTAGTCGTCCGGTTGCATCGCCGTGCCGAAGCCTGCGGCGATCGCCTCCATCCCCAGCGAGAGGTGGGTCGTCCCTTTCACCAGGTTCTGTAGGAAGAGATCGTGGGCTCGCTTTCCGAACTGGCGCAGCTCGTGGAGCTTGCGGTACAGCGAGAGGCGAACCTCTACAGACAGGTCGGCCGATGCCATTGCCGGGTCGAGCGGCAGCGGTGGCCGCGGCTCCCGCAGCGAGTAGTCGTGGAGAGAATCAGTAGGCATTGGCCACCATGAGCTCTTCGCACGGGAAGAGAGTGATCACCTTGCAGCCGTCTGCGGTGACGACCACCTCTTCTTCGATCCGAGCCGCCGACCGTCCGTCGGAGGCAGGGGCGTATGTCTCCAACGCAAAGACCATGCCCTCCTTGATCTCAACGGGTGTTTCCAGCGAGTTGAGCCTGCTGATGATCGGCCGTTCGTGGAGACCGACACCGACCCCGTGGCCAAACTGGAGCCCGAAAGCGTCCATCTCGTCTTCGAATCCGAACTCCTCGGCACGCGGCCACGCCTTGGCGATCTGGTCTGTGGTCATCCCGGGCTGCACCAGGTCGATGGCGGCATCCATCCACTCCCGGGACTGCTTGAAGGCGTCGCGTTGTGGCTGGGTGGCGCGCCCCACCGCAAAGGTGCGGTAGTAGCAGGTGCGATACCCGTTGAAGACGTGGATGATGTCGAAGTAGGCCTGATCGCCCGGGCGGATCAGCCGGTCGCTGAAGACGTGCGGATGCGGGCTGCATCGCTCACCTGCGATCGAGTTGATCGCTTCGACGAACTCCGATCCCATCTGGAAGAGGCGATCGTGTGCCAGGCCGACGATGTCCGACTCGCGGATGCCCGGCTTGAGTGCTTCGTAGATGCTCTGGTAGACGCCGTCCACCATGGCGCAGGCCTGCGTGAGCAGGATGATCTCGTCCGGGTTCTTGATCTCGCGGGCGTGCATCATCGCTTCTTGGCCGTCGACGACGTTGAGGCCCTCGGCCTGGAGTGCCAGGAACACGCCGGTCTCGGCGAGGTCGACGCCCAGCTTCTCGGCGGCGATTCCCTCGTCTTCGAGCACGGTCTTGATCTCGCGTGCCGCCCGGGAGTGGAGCCCGGTCTCGGGCCCGATCGCACCCTGGAGCCCGGTGTTGCCGCCGACCGAGTTGGTCTTGTCGTACATGTGGGGCAGTTGGAGACGGTGGGCCTTGGCAGCAGACCCGAAGTCCCAGATCCGGGGCCTGCTGTTCCTGGTCACCAGCGCATACCGCTCACCTTTGTTGAAGGCCCAGTAGCCGATCTGAGTGGCGGTGGCGTAGCGAATGTTCGACGTCTCGAAGAGCAGAACCGCGCCGAGGTCGTACTTCTCGAGCATTTCCCGAACCCGGGCCAGCCGGTATTGGCGGAGACGTTCGAAGTCGACCCGGTTCTCCCAATCGACACCCATTACCCCCGGAGCGGGGCTGGTGGCTACCGGAAACTCGTTCATTCTTCCCTCCTGGTCTGTTGTGTTTGCGGGTTTGCTTGTGTGGCAATCGCGTTTTCGAGGTATGCCCAGTCACGGGCAAATCGGTACGAGTGACGCGGCGGCGGTTGTGGTGCCTGGGTCTCCAGCCATCTGACGTAGCCGTCACCGACGTTGCGGAACTCGTGCACGCACCCCACTCCTGCCCATGCGATGTCCCCGGGGCCAAGGCGGTATGGGTTGCCGTCGAATCTGGCCTCGACCTCTCCGGCGAGAATGAGGTATGCCTCTTCCAGCGGATGGTCGTGAGCTCCGGCGAACCCGCCTTGCTCGTATTGCACCATGAACATCGTCGACAGGTCGGCACCGAGGTCGGAGTCGATCATCATCTTGACGGTGATTCCGGAGTAGACGAGGAGGGCGGTGCGCATGCTGGCGCTGAGGGCCAGGTGCTCCTGAGTCTGCAGCGTGGGGTCCATCGACTTGGGGTCGATGTGACCGAATGAGCGGTTGCGCGGGTCGCGCACGTCGATCGGACGAGGTTCGCCTGCGGCCAGCGGGTCGGGGAATTGGGTGTCGAAGCCAAAGCGTTCCCGGGGGAGCGGGGCCTGCATCTCGGCGAACTCGACACGGGCGGTCGAGGGATTACGGAAGGCGTGGGTCACTCCGACCGGGATCAGCCCGTAGTCGCCTGTGACCAGCTGGCGGCTCCCATCGGGGGTGTCGATGACGAGTGATCCTTCGATGACGTACACCGATTCCTCAAACGAGTGCACGTGGGCGGCGACGGATCCTTCCGGGTCGAGGTGGCCCATCCGGAATCCCATCTGGACGCCGCCACCTGCCTCGTCCACAACGGCGTGTGTGGTGTAGCCGGAGCTTCTGCCGTCGAACTCGGCCGGGGTGGCAAATACCAGGTCGGTTCGCTTCTTGACGATGTGGTTGGCCATTACTCTCCCTCGTCTCGCAGATAGACGGCGATCGCGCTGAGGTCCTTGTCCCCCAATCCGGAGGCGATAGCCCGGCGGACAATTCCCAGGCCGGTCTCGGCCTGGTCCATCGGAGCCCCCACCTTCTTGCCGAGGCCGGTGATCAGCTCCAGGTCTTTGACGACCATCTCGAGGGGGAAATCGACCGGAGCGTCTTCGGGGTGCTCGTATGCGTTGCGCTTGTATTGGACGAAGGGGGCGCCGCCTGCGCCGCTAGCAAAGACTTCGTATGCGATGCTTCTGTCGACGCCCGCCTTCTCCGCCAGCACGAGTGCCTCGGAAAGCGCGACGTTGAGGCTGTGGAGCATTCCGTTGACTGCGAGCTTGCATGCGGCACCGGATCCACGCGGACCGACCCGGATCACCCGCTTCGCCATCGTTGCGAGCACCGGTTCTACTTGATCGACTAGCTGGCCACGATCGCCAGCCATCATGGTCAAGGCGCCGTTGGAGATGGTGGTGACGCTCCCGGAGACCGGACAATCGAAGAACCCGGCACCTGCGGCATCGATTGCCTCTCCAACACGCAGGATGGTTCCCGGGTCGACCGTGCTGGTGTCGACTGCGATTGAGCCGGGCCGGATTCCGCTTGCGATGCCGTCCGGGCCTAGATAGACAGCTTCAAGTGCCGCGTCGTCTGCGAGGCTGGTGATGATGATTGGGGCCGACGCCGCAGCGGCTGCTGCTGTTGCTGCGATGGTGACATGGATGTCGCCGGCGAGCGTATCGGCCTTGGCACGGTCCCGGTTCCAGATGACCACTTCAAAGCCGGCACCCCGGATACGACGGGCCATCGCGCTCCCCATCGTCCCCAGACCGATCACTGCGACTACTTGGGTTTGCTCCTCCATGTTCAGTCACACTACACACATGAATCTGTGTTTAGTGTGCCAAATTGGGTTTGATTTTTTCAGCGACGAATATCCCTATGGCGATACTGGCCGTCGCGCCTGGAGAAGGAGCGTTGAGAACATGCACCGTGGAGCCTGTGGTCTCGATGACAAAGTCATCGACGAGGGTGCCTCTGGCGTCGACCGCCTGGGCGCGGACACCGGCGCCACCGGGGAGGAGATCGTGCTGCTCGACCGCAGGGATCAGTCGGCGCGCCAGACGTGCGTAGCGGCGCGTTGACCGCGACTCGATCAATTCCCGCGCACCAGAGATCCAGTGGCGACGCGCCATTCGACGGAACCCCCGGTAGCGCAGGATCGCCCGCAGCTCGGCCCAGTCGGGCGGTGTTCCCCGGTAGTGCTCACGCCCGAGTGCCAGTAGTGCGTTGGGGCCGACCTCCACCGAATCGTCGATTCGGCGTGTGAAGTGGACTCCCAGGAATGGGAAGCGAGGATCGGGCACCGGGTAAACGAGGTTGCGCACCAGGTGAGACGACCCGGCGGACATCCGGTAGTACTCACCACGAAACGGGATGATCCTCACCGCAGGGTCGATCCCTGCCATCGCGGCGACTCGGTCCGATTGCAGCCCGGCACAGTTCACCAGGGTGCTGGCGACATAGTGCTCGTCGCCTGCGGTGATTGCCACCCCGGCCGGCACGTGGTCGATCGCGGTGACGGCGGCGCCCGTGACAATGGTGGCTCCGTAGTCCTCCAGCTGCGACACGTGGTGCTCGGCGAGAGCCGGATAGTCCGCCACGCCGGCTTCCGGCACATGCAGTGCAGCCAATCCGGTGGCCGCCGGTTCGAGATCTTTGATCTCATCGGGGCCGATCCGCCGTAAACCGGAGAGACCGTTGGCGTGGCCACGGCGCTCCAGTTCCTCTAGGGCCGCTAGCTCGGACGGATCGGTAGCGATGACGAGCTTGCCGCATTCCCGATAGGAGATGCCGTATTCGGCACAGGTCTCGTAGACCTGGTTGCGCCCGGTGACACAGAGACGAGCCTTGAGCGATCCCGGCCGGTAGTAGAGCCCCGAATGGACCACACCGCTGTTGTGGCCGCTCTGATGGGTAGCAACCCGTGGCTCCTTCTCCAGCAGCAGGATCTTCGCACCCGGGTAGCCGTCGGCGATCGCTCTCGCGACGGCAAGCCCGACCAGTCCTCCACCGACAACGCAGAGGTCGTATTTCCCGGCAGCGGTCAATGCAGGTACCTCATCTGCGAGAAGCGTGTTCAGTAACACTACACAGAACGCCGTTTCTGTGTCTATCCTCACTGAAGGCGAGTTGATGGACCAAACGGGATCCGGCTAGCGAGGGAGAGGGACGAGATGGCAGATGGAACAGTGGTCGTCGTCGGAGGAACGGGGGGGATCGGTCGCGAGGTAGCCAGGCACTACGTTGTCGCAGGCTCGCCCGTGATCGTGACCGGCCGGGACCAGGAGCGCGCAGCGGCAGTAGCCGCAGACCTTGGTGGCAACGCCACCGGAATTGGTTTTGATCTTGCCCAGCCAGAGACCATTGCCGCTGCTCTCAGCGACGTCGGGCCGGTATCCAGACTCGTCCTGGTCGCCATCGCCCGGGACAACAATCCGGTCAAGGAGTATTCGCTGGCTGGGGCGATCAATCTGGCGATGATGAAGCTGGTCGGCTACACCGAGACGATTCACACGCTGATACCCCGGTTCTCCGATGAGAGCTCGGTTCTGTTGTTCGGTGGCCGCGCCAAGGACCGGCCTTATCCGGGCTCGACCACCGTCACCACCGTCAACGGTGGGGTGAGCAGCATGATCCGGACGCTGGCTATCGAGCTGGCGCCGGTGCGCTTCAACGCAATCCATCCCGGCATTGTTGGCGACAGCCCGTTTTGGAAGGACAAGTCGCTCGATGCGGTGGTGAAGCGAACCCCGACCGGACGTCTGGCAACAATGGCGGATGTCGTGGACGCTACGGTATTCCTGTTGGAGAACCGGTCGATGAACGGGACCAATCTTTACATTGACGGCGGGTGGATGCTGCTGTGACCGAAGGGCAGGGAAGTGCCGGGCTCTATGAGAGCCTCGAGGGAATCGGCGATCGGGTCCGTGAGGAGCGGACCAGAGTCGGGATGAGCCAGCGCGAGCTGGCCCGCCGGCTCGGGTTGTCCGCCAGCATGATCTCGCAAATCGAAAGTGGCCTATCCAAGCCGTCCGTCGGGACGCTTTATGCCATCGTGACCGAGCTCGACCTCTCTCTCGATAGCGTCATTCGTGGCGAGGATTATCACGACGATAACGACGGCGACTCCATCAGCGACAGTCCCGTTTCCCCGCTTGTTCACCCCCGTGACCGGAAGGCAATCGAGCTCGACTCAGGCGTTAGGTGGGAGGATCTCAACGCCATTTCGGGGGACAGGGTCGATTTCCTGCATGCGACGTATGCGGTTGGGGGAGCCTCCACTCCCGACGAGTCGCTGATGCGTCATCATGGGCGTGAGTACGGCTATGTCATCTCCGGGGTTCTCAGCATTCAGATCGGTTTTCAGGAATACGAGCTGCATCCCGGAGATTCGATCGCATTCGATTCGACCCGACCGCATCGCCTGTTCAACAAGGGCGACGAGCCGGTAGAAGCGATCTGGTTTGTCATGGGACGTGATGGGGATGGCCAGGGCCTCATGTAGGCGGGAGTGCGGCGAAGGAGTGACTACGTGATCGAGACTTTCAATCCGACAACCGGCGAGCTTGTCGCCACGTACCAAGAGCACACCGTCGACGACATCGCGCGTTTTGCCGAGCAGGCACACGACCGCTACCTCGAATGGAGACTGAGCACCTACGCCGAACGGGCGGTCTATCTGATGCGGATCGCCGACCTTCTCGAGGAGCGCGCAGACGAGTTCGCCGGGATGATGGCCGTCGAGATGGGCAAGCCGGTCAAGGCAGGCAGTGGTGAGGCCAAGAAGTGCGCATGGGTATGCCGTCACTATGCAGAGAACGCAGAGCGATACCTGGCCGACCAGACGATCGCCACGGAACGGACGGCCAGCTTCACCACCTATGTGCCACTCGGTGTGATCCTCGCCGTGATGCCCTGGAACTTCCCGCTCTGGCAGGTGTTTCGTTTTGCGGCGCCTGCGCTGATGGCCGGCAACGGGGTGCTCATGAAGCATGCATCGAATGTGACCGGCACGGCGCTGGCCATAGGAAACGTGATCGATGACGCCGGAATACCCGAAGGGCTCTTCCGGGTGCTTGTCGCAGGCTCCGACAAGGTCGGTGACGCCCTGGCGCATCCCCGGGTGGTCGCCGCCACTCTTACCGGGTCGAGTGCCGCCGGGGCAGCCGTCGCCTCACGGGCGGGCGCTTTGTTGAAGAAGACGGTGCTCGAGCTCGGTGGCAGCGATCCCTATTTGGTCCTGGATGATGCAGATCTCGACCTCGCCGCAAATGTGTGCGCCGCCAGCCGGCTCATCAACGGTGGGCAGAGCTGTATCGCGGCGAAGCGGTTCATCGTTCTCGACAGCGTGTACGAACCCTTTGTCGTCAAGCTGGCGGCCGCCATGTCGGCCCGCAAGATGGGCGACCCGCTTGACGAGGACACCGATATCGGGCCACAGGCTCGGGTCGATCTGCGAGACGACCTGCACCGACAGGTCACGGCAAGTATCGCGGCAGGTGCAGAACTGGTGCTCGGCGGTGAAGTCCCGCCCGGGCCGGGAGCCTTCTATCCGGCAACGATCCTCAAAGGGGTGACCCGGGACATGCCCATATTCAACGAAGAGACGTTTGGGCCGGTGGCTGCGGTGACATCCGTCCCCGACGAGGAAGCTGCCATCGCTGCTGCCAATGACAGCGTGTTCGGGCTCGGTGCCGCCGTGTTCACCCGGGATCTCGACCGGGGCCAACGTATCGCTGCGACCCGACTCGAGGCGGGTAGTTGCTTCGTCAACGCCGGTGTCGCTTCCGACCCGCGGCTCCCGTTCGGGGGGATCAAGCAGTCCGGGTACGGGCGTGAGCTTGCCGACGCCGGTATCAGGGAATTTGTCAATCTGAAGACCGTCGTAGTCGCCTGACCCTGGGACCGTTCGGCGCGCAGCCGGCATGTCTCCAACAGCACTCGTTCAAGCCTTTGCCGTCCGCTGCCGATATCCGCTCGGACCCGGCCGGAGCTAGGAAGGGACAATGCTGACACGACAGAAGGTACTCGCGGTACTGGCCGTCGCCGTGGTGATGTCGGCGTTCGCCCCGGCCGCTTCCGCTGTGGCGCCCCGCTCGATCCTCGAGCCCGACGACTGGGACGCCCCGCTCGTCGCCGACACCGGCGGCGTTGACACTACGCAGGGTCTCTTTGATGAGGATCCCACCGGGCTGGTTCCCAAGACTCCCTTCGTGCAGCGGTACTCAATGGACCAGGATCACTGGGAGGTGTGGCTGTGCGGCAGTGTCACCCACACCATGCCCCAGGTGCTCGCCGCTCTCGAAGCAGCCACCGCCGACTACTACGACTCGATTTCCGGTGGCGTCTACGAACCGGTGTTTACGGCAGGCGGCACCAAACCAACCGACGCCAACTGCATGAGCAAATTCCTCAACGGTACTTACAGCCCGGTGGGAAACCCCGAGGGGCTGCTCGTCATCGACTCGGTCACCGGCGGGGGATATGCGTCGCCGGGAACAATCTGCATCTCGAGCGATCCGGACTGTTCCTGGATCGGGTCGACGTTCCCCGACAACTACCGCTATGCCGTCGTCGGTGAGGACTCTGCAATGAACTGGCCATCGGTCACCGCCCACGAGCTGGGCCATACGCTGCAGTGGCCGCACTCGAACTCCGGAACCGGCGACGAGTACGACAACCCGATCGACCTGATGAGCGGCAACAACACGACAGGCGGCTGGACCGAGGCCGACCCCTATGCAACTTTGTCGTACAACCGGTTCCAGTCCGGCTGGGTATCGACCAGTGATGTGGTGGTTGCCAACGGCAGCTACCAGGCGGTGACGCTGCGGCCGCACAACGTTGCAGGCACCCAGCTGTTTGCGATCAAGACTGCACAGGCGGGCCGCTTCTACGTCTTTGGGGCCCGCATCACCAGCACCGACGACCCCATCCCGTCTGCGTGGCAGGGGGTCGAGGTGTATGAGGTGGACTACTACTGCGACGATGGCGCCTTCGGCGGAGGAATCTGCCCCGGCATCTACCGCGATCACACCCAGCAGCCGCCCAGTCCCGACGGGGTAGGCCATGTGCTTCAGCTCGGCGAGAGCGTCACCTTGGAGGGCCTCACGGTCACGGTCACCGCGGCAACCGCCACCGGGTACACCATCACTTCCGATCCCAACCCCGCGGTCGATACCGAGCCGTCCGCACCGGGTGCGCCCGCGACCGGGGCCGGTGATGAAAACGTTTCATTGAGCTGGACCGCAGCCGGCGACGGCGGCTCGGCGATCCTCAACTACGACGCCGAGGTGGAGAACCGGGACGGAGGCGGCAGCACCATCACCGACGTCGGGGTGACATTGGCGACGACGATCACCGGGCTGAGCAACGGGACTACCTACCGGGCCAGGGTGCGGGCGACCAACGCCATCGGCGACGGGCCCTGGTCGGCGTGGTCTACGGATTTCATGCCGGGCACGGTGCCTTCTGCGCCTGGTGTCCCGACTGTTGATGGCGGCAATGCCGGGATCAGCGCCTCGTGGAGCGCCCCGGGTGACGATGGGGGAGCGACCGTCAGCAACTACGAGCTGCAGGTCAACGACATCACCGCGGCAACCTATGACTACGTCCACGCCGGCACCGGGCTCAGCGAGGACGTAGCCGGGCTCACCAACGGCCACGCCTATCGCATCCGGGTACGGGCCGAGAACAGCTTCGGCGTGGGGGCGTGGTCGGGCTGGTCAACGCAGGTGACTCTGCTGTGGACCCCGGGTGCGCCGCAGAAGCCGAAGATCACCGTCACCGCGGTGGGCGCGGCGGCGGCCGATTGGTCGGCGCCTCTCGATGACGGCGGGACGGCGGTCACCGGATATGAGGTGGTGCTGGAGAACACCACCAGCGGCGGCACCGTGACCTATCACCCGGGCACGGCCACGACGCTCAACATCACCGGATTGTCCGAGGTCGATACGTACCGCTACCGGGTGCGGGCGGAGAACAGCGAAGGCTGGGGCGTTTGGTCGGCATGGTCGCAGGACTTTATTCCCGGGCTGGTGCCGTCTGCGCCTGGCGTCCCGACGGTGTCGGCGGGTGATGGGCAGATGTCGGTCACCTGGACTGCTTCTGGTGGAATCGGCTCAGCGGTCGACACATACGAGCTGGAACTAAGGGATGTGAGCAGCGGCTCGGTGACCACGGTGTCCGTCGGCGGGACGACGCTGAGCAGTGTATTCACAGGTCTCGTCAACGGTGACGATTACCGGGTGCGGGTACAGGCCCACAACGATTCGGGGTGGGGGCCGTGGTCGGCATGGTCGGAGACGGTGACGCCGCAGGTGGTGAACACGTTCATCGATGATGACGGTTCGGTGTTTGAGGCGGATATCGAATGGCTGGCCGCGGAGGGCGTGACCAGGGGCTGCAACCCGCCGACCAATGACATGTTCTGTCCTGCTGCTCCGGTGACGCGGGGTCAGATGGCGGCGTTCCTGACCCGGGCGCTTGGCTTGACGGCCCAGCTCGCCGATCCGTTCACCGACGACGATGGCTCGGTGTTTGAGGCGGATATCGAGAAGCTGGCTGCGGCAGGGATCACCAGGGGTTGTAACCCGCCGACGAACGACATGTTCTGTCCTGCTGCTCCGGTGACGCGGGATCAGATGGCGGCGTTCCTGGTGCGGGCCCTCGGCTACGGCGATGTCGGCGCAGGAGATCTGTTCATCGACGACGACGGGTCGATCTTCGAGACCGACATCGACCGTCTCGCCACGGCAGGGGTCACCAGGGGCTGCAACCCGCCGGCGAACGACATGTTCTGTCCCTCGGCGGTAGTCACCCGCGGCCAGATGGCAGCGTTCCTGCACCGGGCGCTGGGGTAGACCTGTCGGGTCGCTTTCGCCTTTACTGTCTGGCTCACGCTGAGTTGAAAAGCTTGCCGCCGGGAGCGACGACCGGTTAGTTTCTCCAGGTATCCCGGTCGGAGGGAAGGGAAGCCCATGCGCCTACGAGGCTTGCTCGCGTTCTTGGTCGCCGTGGCGGCCCTCGTCGTGGTGCCCACCGGTGCCGACGCGGATCTGACTTTCAACGGCACCATTCAAGGACGGGTCACGCTCTGGGGCACCGGTGAGCCCGTCGCCGGAGCCGAGGTGCGTGGCCTTTACGAATCCGGCTTTGTCTCGACCACTACCGACACCGAAGGCCGCTACCGACTCGAGAATCTGGAGCCCGGCAACTACACAATTGTCTTCCTTCGCAACGATGGGAACGATCCGTTCTGGTACTACCCCGGCACCTACGAGTCGATCGGGGCGACCGTGCTGACGATCGTCAACGACGAGGTATACCCGAACGTCGACGGAACGGTGCAGGACGAGGGCACGATGATCGGCCGGGTCACCGATGACACGACCGGTCTGGCTGTCGCCGGGATCTGCGCCGACGTGCGTGACGTTTCGGATACGGTGGTCGGCACCGCTGTCTCAGACATCCACGGGTGGTTGCTGTACCCGGATTTGACGGTCTCGACCGGCGACGAGTGGCTGGAAAGCTCGGCACTTCTGTACGACTGCAACGACCTCGGGTACGCCGACGAGTGGTACCGCGACAGCCCGATCGAACGTGGCGATGGCAACCCCATCGTCGAGTACCTCAGCAGCCGTGGTCGATTTGATGCCGAAATCGGCGCACCGGCCACTATCGCCGGAACCGTCACGGACGGCAGTGACCCGGTCGAGGGGATCTGTGTGTCGCTCGACTACCCGCACGTCGACCTCGGCACCGCTACCACCGACAACGCCGGGTCCTACGAATTCGCCGGTCTCACCGCAGGTGACCTGTACACGCTCGACTTCGAAGACTGCAACGTTCCCGTTGCCCACCAATCGGTGCTGGGGGTGGAGGCCACTGCAGTCAGTGGCACGGTGAGCAATTACGACCAGGCGCTGCAAACGACGGCGTCTATCTCCGGGACCGTCACCGACGCGTCGACGGGTCTCCCGCTGGAGGGGATCTGTGTGCTCGGCACCGAGGATTGGTCCACGGAGTCCCGATTTGCGACGGACACCACCGACGCCGCGGGTGTGTACTCGCTTGCGGTCCCGGCGGCGACCACTCACCAGTACGTGCGCGCCTACTGGTGCGGGGACACGCCCCGGCCGTACGAGGAGCAATGGTGGGACGGGGTTATCACGTTCGAAGAGGCAACCGACCTCGGCGTCGGCGCGGGCGAGCTGCGCACCGCGGTGGATCTGGCGATGCCGAAGATGGCGTCGTTGCAGGGCACCCTCACCGGGGTCGATGGCCTGCCCGCCGCCACCGACATCCGGCTGTTGCCGCAGTTTGCCGGTGCGAAGTGGGTGCCTTCCGGTGTGAGCGACGCCGACGGCTCGTACCGAATCGACAACATCGAAGCCGGGGCATATCTCATCAGGTTCGGCGACGACGGGGTCACATCGAACTATGTGCCCGAGTGGTACGACAACGTCGCGGCCGAGGAGGATGGTACGCCGGTTGTATTCGATTGGGGAGAGGTGGTGTCGATCGACGCCGAGCTCGAGCAGATGGGCGTGGTCGAGTGGGACTTTGCACCGGTCGGCTTCGAGGCGAACCCGACCATGTGCGTCTTCCTCACCGACACAGCCGGGCAGGCGGTCGCCCAGGTGTCGGATTCGTTGGTGTCGCATTTTGTCATCGGCGGGCTGGCCGCAGGCGATTACCTCCTGTATGCCGAGGACTGTGACACTGCGAACCCCGCGGTCGCTCCTGCGTGGCACCCGGACGCAGCGACGCGGTTGGGGGCAGCGGTGATCAGCGTTGATGGAGACACGACCGATCTGGGTGACTGGTCTCTGTACGAAGAGATCCCGGCGCCGTCGACTGTCTCGGGGCTGACGACCCGCGACGGTGAACTGCTTGATGCGTGTGTGACCGTGTTCGACGAGAACCTGGCCGTGGTGGGAACAACGGTGGCGGTGGATGGGGCCTACACGGTAGACGGTGTCGTGCTGCACGGGCCCGAGGCGGCGGTGCGGGTGAAGGCAGCCGACTGTGACGATCCGTCGGCGGCCGCCTGGTACGGGGGTGCGACCGGGGAGCAAGCGACTCAGATTCCCTTCGGGCTCGGCCTCGATTGGTCGGGCATCGATATCGAGGTTCCCCAGCCGGCGGCGATGCAGCTGACGGTGGCAGCGGAGGATTTGTTGGGCCGGCCGCTGTCAAGGGTGTGTGTTTCTTTGAGCGGCGATGCCGTCGATCTGGCGAGGACCGGTGGGGATGGGACGGTGTCGTTTGTGGTGGCGGCGGGTGATTACACGGTGACGGCGGGTGTTGCCGGCACCGGTTGTGTGACCGCATACGATCAAGAGTCGCGGGAAGTGCATGTCTCCCAGGCGACCCGGGTATCGATTCGTCTGGCGCTACCGACGGAGTTCACCGACACCGGTGACTCGGTGTTTGCGGCGGACATCGAGTGGCTGGTAGGCGCCGGGATCACCAGGGGCTGTAACCCGCCTGCCGACGACAAGTTCTGTCCCGATGATTCGGTGACGAGGGGCCAGATGGCGGCGTTCCTGGTGCGGGCGCTTGGTCTGACCGACCAACTCGACAACCCGTTCACCGACGACGACGACTCGGTGTTCGAGGCGGATATCGAGAAGCTGGCGGCCGTAGGGATCACCAGGGGCTGTAACCCGCCCGCCAACGACAAGTTCTGTGGAACGGATCCTGTGACGAGGGGTCAGATGGCGGCGTTTCTGGTGCGGGCGCTCGGTTACTCCGATGCCGGCCCGGGGGATTTGTTCATCGATGATGACGGCTCGCTCTTCGAAGCCGCCATCGACCGTCTTGCAACGGCAGGGGTCACCAAAGGCTGCAACCCGCCGGCGAACGACATGTTCTGCCCATCGGCGGTAGTCACCCGCGGTCAGATGGCCGCGTTCCTGCACCGGGCGTTGGGATAGGGAGTACCTGCAAAGCTTCCGAGGCGACGGCCAATGCGACGGCCGCGTGAGTGGTGGGGACACCGAGACGGTTGAGCAGTGTCCCGGTGAGACGGCGCACATGACGGTCTGAGTAGCCCAATGCGGATGCGGCTTTTTCGCGGCTGCGGTGGGCGATCAACGCCAGCAGCAGGTCTCGATCGAGTTGGGTCAGTTCGACTTGAGGGTGGGCGGGGGCGGGATGTGTGTCCATACCCCTTATGTGTCCGAAACCGGCAGGATGTCGCGGCCCTGGTCCGATCTTCTTTGCCACAGCGCGCGGCGCTAGTACCGCCCTGACCAAGATCGCAGGTGAGCAGATGTCCTGGTGTCGCCTCGTGGTGGAGCCTCAGGAGCAGGATCGCGATCAGGTGTGACACGTTTCGTTCAGAGTCGGAGGTCCCGGGGTTGTGGCCCGTTCGCCACGAGCCGGGGCGATAGTCCCGGTCGCCAGTAGAATTCATGGGTTCGCCACTGGCGACCCGCCAACCTCCTTCTTGAGATTTCGGACTGTCATGATCTCTTCTTCAACTCGTCACAAGGCGACACTTCGCTCCAGAGCCTTTGCGCTCTCGATGGCGCTGTGGCTGTTTGGGATATTCACGTCCCTCGTCCTCATTGGCCTCTGGGGCCGCTCGGTTGCCGGGGATCAAGTGACGCTCGAGTCGAGCACCCGCGCTGTGCTCGAAAGTGAGATCGTCAACGACCGTGTGAGGAACTGGCTTGGTGATGCGATTGCTGCTGCGGCGGAGCTGAGCCCCGGCGATGTGGCGGCCGTGGTGGACGCCGTGGATGGCACTCCCCAGATGCAGTTGGCTATTGACGACGTGGTTGACCAGGCGGTGGCCGCGGCGCTCGCCCCGCCGGGCACAGTCACCCGGGTGGATCTGTCGGCAGCAGTTGATTCGCTGGCACCGGTGGTAGCCGATGCATTGGAGGAGCGAGGGGTGGTATCGGACGCCGGTGTGGTTAGAGCTGCGGTCCACAGCGTG
>Ga0307423_1001357_pt1 | contig 14882 bp, 17 predicted proteins | sample SalMarWE160310MG_FD_202154 | JGI IMG/M metagenome (GOLD analysis project Ga0307423, IMG submission 202154) | Salt marsh sediment microbial communities from the Plum Island Ecosystem LTER, Massachusetts, United States - WE1603-10 | ecosystem: Environmental > Aquatic > Marine > Intertidal zone >...
TACCTCCAACGCCGGTTTCGTGGTCACGGACGCCGGGGTGGTGGTGTTCGATGCGCTGGGCACGCCCGCACTCGGCTACCGTCTGCTGCAGCGTATCCGCGAGGTAACCGATCAGCCAATCGAGCGCATTGTCATCAGTCACTATCACGCCGATCACATCTATGGCCTGCAGGCATTCAGGGAACATGCCGGCGATCCGCCGGTGTGGGCGCAGCGCCTGGCGCTCGGCTACGCGGGAGGCACGGCCGCCAGCCAGGGCGAGGACGCCCGGCGGCGACTGGAACAGCGGCGCGAAGCGCTGTTTCCCTGGGTGGATGAGAACACCTACATTGTCGCGCCGGATCACACCTTCGACACGGATGCGACATTCAAGGTCGGTGGCATCACGTTCGAACTGAAACACCTGGGGCCGGCGCATGCGCCTGGAGACAGTATTATGCTGGTCAGGGATTACGGGGTGCTGTTCAGCGGCGATGTCATCTACAAGGGTCGCGTGCCCTTTCTCGACAGTCCCCAGACCGACATCGACCGCTGGCTGCAGGGGCTCGACTACCTGACCAGCTTGCATCCGCAGCCCCGTTACGTGATACCCGGGCACGGTTTAGCGTCGGACGATCTGCAACAGGCCGTTGCCATGACCCGTGACTATATCGTCTACGTGCGCAATGCCATGCGCAAGGCCGTGGCAGATTTTGTGCCATTCGACGAGGCCTATGAGGCGACCGACTGGTCAGCCTACAGGGGCATGCCCGCATTCGATGCCAGTAACCGCGGCAATGCGTATCGTATCTACCTCGAGATGGAAGCGGAGTCGTTTGAATAGATCCTGTCCGTGGCGAATTGATATTCAAGTGAACCTGCAGGTACTCCCGCGAGCGTCTAAAACTACTGCCCGAAATCAGCAGAAACAATGGCTTATTGGCCCAAATTCGCGATAATTTTAGACGCGGAAGAAGGGTATAAATAATATATAGAACAGACAGATAAGAGTGGTTTGCAAATCAGCATGGGGTGCAGGTGGTCGGAGGTTCAAATCCGCTCGCCCCGACCAATATTAGAAACAGCAAGTTAGGGAGATATTAGAGATTCTTTCTACTTGCTACTAAATCCCTCCAAATTCCCATTTCTCACGTAATCAAAGAGTTAAGCATCGGGTAGCGCACCTGCATAAAATACAGCTAGTCATTAAGCTTCAATGCAGGCAGCAGTGCTTGTATTTTACCGCTCCCGCAAGGGCATGGATCGTTGCGGCCGATCTTCTTGCTCTCCCGAACGTAGGGAGTCGCAGCTTGTCTGCGTTGAGCCAGAAAATGCTGGAACAGGCGTCTAACGGCGGGTCCAATGAGTTCTTGCTGTTCCATGACCTCAGCTTCGCTCATGGATTCGAGTCTTCTGAAGCCGTCTTCCGTTGCAAACAAACTGATCGGCTGGATGTATTCTTCGGTCACAGCAGCATCAGCGGGAATCAATGCAGTCCACAGGTTGACGCCGCGCAGGAAGCCTTCACACCATGTGTCGACGATGGTGTAGGTCTTGCCTTCAACCTCATGCTCGAGAAACAGGGCTTTATACACGTCGTCATTCATGCCCTGCATTACCTGGTTGTAATGCGCGAAGACGGCACGCGTAAATTCTCCGATTTCCTCCTCATCCGGCCACTCTGGGCTCCGTTCTTCACCGCCCCAGATGGCGGGCATCCAGCGTGAGGGCAGGATCGTCTCCGGTGCGCAGGCCAGCGCGGCAAAGAAACCGTCCAGCTCCGAGACGTCCAGAATGGAGTCGTCATGACCATATTGCAGCAGGTAATAGTTCAGTAACTCCGGGACATCGTCACTATCCGGTTTCTCAACTTCGTCTAATGGATCGAATCCATATAATTCTGCATAGTTTGGTTTGGGGGTAGCGCGTTCACTCCGGAACCCCAGCCCGATTTCCACCTCTTCAAGGTCGCCGGCGCAGGTAATGTCCACGCAGTCTCTGGCAAAGAGCTGCCGGATATCATCGATGACCTCGGTTGCGTTAAGGTCCAGCAGACGGCCTATGAGCAGGCCGTTGAGTACAGGGGTCGATTCTTCCGGGTTGTGCATGTAATCCCGGTAGCACCGAATCACCCGTTCCCGGCAGGCGGGCAGGTGCTTAACAATCTCGGCCAGAGCATCCAGGGCCATGATCCGGGCAAATTCCTTGTGGCTGGCGTTGTTCAGGTAAATTGCCAATGGATCGATGGCCGGTGTGCCCAGCATACCCACGACTTTAGACAATTCCGGGAGCGCCCAGTCGTCCTCGCAGAGCCTGTCAAACTGGTCGATCAGCGGAATGGCGGCCCGACTGTTGCCCAGCTGTCCCAGGGTGCGCCAGGCATGGAGCGGTGCCCAGACTTCTCGGGATTCACTGTCAGCCTGGTCGAAGGATTCGTCCGCCACCAGTTCCAGCAGGGCAGGGACATCCGCTTCGGTGAAGCCGTATTGCAGGTAATCGGGCCATTCACCACGCTGGTCGGCTGCGCCGAGTTCCAGTAGGACCTGAGTACGGTTAGCGGTTGTTGTTGTCATATCGCAGCTCAATCTGTTAACAAACGGCGGCTGAGCTGTGTCTGCATATCGCGACGGCCATCCGCAATGAGATAGACGTAAACAGTGCAACGTTCCACCCGGTAGATAATGCGATAAGGCTTGAAAAAGACTTCAATGATTTCGCGGGTACACAATACAGACAGTTCCTCCAGATATTTGCCCCGTTCGGCCAACGCGGACAACTTTTGTAAGACTTCGCTGATCCTGTCGAGAACATGGTCAACGGCTTCAGATGAGTCATGTGTTGCGATCCAGGCGTCCAGTTCCTCCAGGTCTTTTTCGGCATCATGTGTGAGGAGTACCCTGTACGGCATTCAACGGGTCTCCCGATTGCGTCGAATCTGCTTCAGTACAGTAATGGCTGACTTGACCTTGCCAGCCTCGATCTGACGGGTGCCCAGTGCGAGAATTTTCAGCAATGCCAGGGTCTCCTGGGTTTTCTCATAACTGTGTACATCCTGCATGGCGGCCCTGGCTTTGCCATTCTGGGTAATGATAAGCGCCTCGCGTTGTTCATCGAGCTCACGAATCACTTCAGCCGTATGGGCCTTGAGATAGCTGATTGGTTTGATCCGGGTTGATGGTTTCATGGTGGTACCGCTTTCAAGTGGGTACCAGATATAGTCCTTAAAAAAGGTCAATACGCAAGTCCATGACCTTGCCAGGATAAACATACTTTACAAGTGATTTCGTGCGAGACATGTGCGGGACCTGTCCCGCATTACGCACAGAAATAATATGATTAGCGTATAAACACATATACGTATATACTCCTGTCATAATTTCTGGACGGAGATACTATCATGAGCAATATACGCTGGTCTGTAGTGGTGCCCGAAGACACCGATCGTGCTCTGCGTTCCTACCTGGCCCGTACTGGCGGCAAGAAGGGCGACCTGTCGCGCTTCGTGGATGATGCAGTGCTGACACGTCTGTTCGAACTCACCGTTGAAGACGTCAAGGAGCGTAATCGTGCCCAGTCACAGGACGAGATTCTCAAGGCTATTGAAGAAGCCCTGGACGGCTGATGCGGGTCGTCCTTGATACCGGCATCCTGATTGCGGCCCTGATTACGAAAGACACCCCGCCGGATCAAATATACCAGGCGTGGCGCAAGCGACGCTTTGAGCTGGTTACCTCAGAGTGGCAACTGGACGAGTTTCGCAGGGTCAGTCGCTACCCGAAGTTGCGCAAGTACCTGTTGCCGATAGAGGCCGGGAATCTCATCAATGGCCTGCGCCATCGGGCCTTGCTGCTGCAGACGTTGCCTGACGTCGACCTGTCAAAAGACCCGGATGACAATCCGCTGTTGGCCATGGCAATTGCGGGCGAAGCAGATTATCTAGTCAGTGGCGACAAACGTGATGTACTTGCGCTCAAGAAGGTCGACAAGACCCGCATCATTACAGCACGCCGGTTCCTGGCGATATTACAAAAGTGATCCAGTAGTATCTTGCCTTGTTTGTTTGCGGGACTTTTGCGGGGCCTGTCCAGCACTGTGATGCAGTGTCCTGCAATCCTTGTAACGGACGACCCGAAATACATTAATAATTACAATCTGTTACAGATGGCAATTCGGTATGGGGTGCAGGTGGTCGGAGGTTCAAATCCTCTCGTCCCGACCATTTTTAAAAACAGCAAGTTAAGAGAACATTGAAGATTCTTTCTACTTGCTGCTAAATTCCACCAAACTCCCAATTCCATCGAAAACAAAGAGATAATCGTCAGGTAGCGCACTTGCGTAAAGTGCAGGTGGGCTACGCAATTATTATCTCAATATTGATAAACATCCAAATGCCGCAAGTGTAACGCTTGCAGCAACGGCAACGCCGGGCATCCAGCACGGGCAATCTGCCTGGCGGGAGCACAAGCCTCACTATGCAGGTCGTCACACAGGACTCGACCTCCAGGGCGAAGCTGTAGTCAGGCCACGGCGGGAAACGGACACACTTGCGGCAGTGTCCGCGGTCAACCGTCCTGGCGCAGGCTGGTGCACCGATTGCGGAATTTCATTGTGCCGCGCAGCCAACCCCGCTAATGTCAGGAGTCAGACGGATCGGTACGTCCGGACAACAGGGGTTTTTGCTGCGCCACCGGCAAAGCGGGCCGATTCACCTGCAGGAGGTTGCCATATGAAGGTCGACGAGATCATGAGCGAGCGCTTCGCAGTCATTTCCGATCAGGCAAGTATCCGCGAGGCGGCCGACATGATGCGCAAATTTGCTGTCGGCGTGCTGCCGGTCTCAAAGACTGGCGGGCTGGTTGGTGTTCTGACCGACCGCGATATCGTGGTACGTGGCGTTGCCGCCGGTCACGATCCGAACCAGACCCGGGTCATTGAAATCATGACGCCGGGCGTTATCACCTGCCATGCTGGCGACAGCATCGAACAGGCCATCGACAGCATGTCTGCGCATCGTGTGCGCCGGCTGGTGGTGTTGAATCTGGAGCAGGAGATTGCCGGAGTACTCTCGGTCGATGACCTGGCACACGGTCTGGTCGGGGAGCACAGGCTGGCCGAACTGATGCGCGCGCTGCCGGAGGCCGGTCCCGGATCCGCGTAGGCCAGCGCCTTGCAGGGGTGGCCGATCCGGCGTGATCGCCGGCGGCAGCGGTACGGGAGCCTCTACCTGTGACGCCTGCTTAACGGGAAGCCGGAATGTCCCGGGTTTTCGACGTGACCGGGGATTTCGCGCATCAGCTGCAACAAACCGGGTGCGGCGCTCAATCCTTCCAGGCCGAGTAGGGGTGCTCCACGAGATTGGCGTTGTAGTAGCGGGGATCACCGGTCACTTCCCGGCCCAGCCAAGCCGGCCTGTCGAAGGGCTGGTCCTCGCTCTCGAGTTCGACTTCCGCAACGACCAGCCCCGCATTGTCGCCGAAGAACTCGTCGATTTCCCAGTCAAGCCCACCGATTCTGACCGTGTAGCGCCGCTTCTCGATCAGGGGTCGCCGGCACAGCGTGGTGAGCATCTCGTTCGCGTCACCAAGTGGTATCTCGTACTCGAATTCCTGCCGGGTGGCGCCTCTGGTGATACCCTTGATGGTAAGGCGCGCCGTGGTGCCTGTTACGCGCACGCGCACCGTACGTTCCCTGTCGAGGCTCAGGTAGCCCTGTCGGTACTCGGTGGCGTCGTCGCTGCGCCAGTCCTGGTTTGTTACCAGGAATTTGCGTTCAATCTCCCTGGCCATCGGCGTGCCTGTCAGTGAGTTGCTCAAACTCTGCCATTTCCATGTCCTCGGGGTGTCGCGATTGGCGCCTGTCTCAGGGTCACAGGGCGTTCATTGGACGGTAGCGTCGAGAACGCATCCATGTCTGGCTGTGTACATGGGAGGCATACACACGACCCAGGATCGGGTGGCGCCGGTATCCAGTATTTTCCAGTTGCAGCAGCGGGTTTGTCACGGTTTTTTTACGTCGTTGCGCTGATGCCTGCGGTGATGGCCAGGTGCGGCTCTGATTGCGGCTCAGCGCGACGTTGTCGACGGCAGGGCGCGGGACATACTGGATGCAGGCAAGACTGGCAGGGACACGAAATGTATCGCGCGCGAGGCAGGAGTCATGCCTGCCCGGCTGACAGCCTGCTTGCGCGCACGGTACGCAGAATCACCGGTGGATCGTCGGGTTGCGGCGGCTTGCCCGGATCAGGTGGTTCCACCGGGGGTTTGTCCGGCCCGGGCGGTTTCACCGGCGGCTTGCCCGGATCAGGTGGTTCCACCGGGGGCTTGTCCGGTCCGGGCGGTTTCACCGGGGGTTTGTCCGGCCCGGGCGGTTCCACCGGGGGTTTGTCCGGTCCGGGCGGTTTCACCGGCGGCCTTTTCGGTTCCGGTGTCAATGGTGAGCAGCGTGTTGTCTTGCTGGTAGGGGTCTGAAATGTCACGCTTGTGATACCAGCATGCCTCATCATACGCATATCGTTACCGACCCGTTTCAGGGCGCACAGGCCCCGCTTTCCGTGGATGTGGTACTGCAGACGGTATCATGGGGCACTCGACCGTTCCTGACATTGACGGTTTTCAATGCCCGTGCGGCCTTTCTCGTATACAAGACTTGCATGCCACCGGCAAACCGTCGTCTGGTGTCTCATGTCGGGCAGGGCGGCGCCTTGCGATTTTTCAATGCAGTGCACTGTGCTACCGGTTGAGTCTATGTTTCAGAACACGCGATGCCAGGGCTGGTCAGGTGGATCGCTGCGCGGGCATTCGCGGTTGCCCATGCACTGGTCCGCGAACGTCTGTGCCGGCGAACCCGTTTGCTGTCGGTACGGTTAGCAGGAGTGGGCTGGCGCAGGAGGATAAAGTGCCATGAGTTACCGGTTGCATTTCAATGAATCCCTCGCGGATGGCGTACCACGCATCGTTCGAGAACAGATGGACCGTGCCATAGCGGAGCTGGCAGGACAGGACGCGGATCTTTCCGAGGCTGTGCATCAGCTGCGCAAACGCTGCAAGAAAATTCGCGGTCTGTTGAGGCTGATCCGTGGTTCATTCGCCACATCCTATTCGCAGGAGAATGCCTGGTTTCGCGACCTGGCGCAGCGATTGTCCGACGCGCGTGACGCAGAGGCCATGCTGGAGTGTCTTGACAGGCTGTGCGGGGTGTTCGGCCGGGAACTCGAGGCAGACGCCTTCGCGACAGTGCATGATGCCCTGGTCGCAAGGCGGACCGCGATGCAGGACGACGCGGGGCTCCCTCAGCGGGTGCGGGATACCGTTGCGCAATTGCAGTCTGCACGCGTCCGTGTGCTTGGCTGGCGTATTGACAGAGGCGGTTTTCCAGCCATTGAACAGGGACTGACGCAGACCTATCGCCGCGCGCGCAAGGCAATGCTGGCCGGCTACGCAACGCCGACATCCGAACGCTTTCACGAATGGCGCAAACGCGTCAAATACAATTGGTACCACCTGCGCCTGCTGCGGGAGGTGTGGCCTGAACCAATGAAGGCGCTGGCGGCTGAGGCGAAGCAATTGGCGGATCAGCTGGGGGACGATCACGATCTGGCGGTGCTGCAAGATACACTCCAGCACGAGAGCGACACCATGGGTGAGCGGGACGAAATCGATGCGCTGCTGGGCCTTGCGAAAAGGAGGCAGGGCCAGCTCAGGACAGAAGCCCTGACGCGTGGCTGGCGTCTTTATTCAGAGACGCCGACGGACTTCTGCCGTCGCCTGCACGCTTGTTGGCACGCGACGGAGTGCGAAACAATCCATGCCGCCGGTCTGGTCGGAGAGCGCAAGGTGAAGTGCCGACCCGGTAATCAATATTTTCGATCTCAATAGAAAATATCAATGCAGGCCGCTGTCGGAACAGGCAATTATTGAGCACGCCTTGTTGTCATGATCTGTTTGGTCGCCAGCATGAAAAGCAAAGGAGACAGGTATGCGCAATCAAGTGATTTTCATATCCGTGCTGGCGCTGCCGGCGACCGCGGCAGCCCATAACGGACCACATGACGGCATGAGCATGCTCGACTGGATTGTGCTCCTGCCCGGTCAGCACGAATTGCCGGGACTGGCTGGAACGCTCGTGGTCGCGCTGTTGCTGGTCGGTTGCGTCGGCGTATGGTGCATAACCCGGCGTCGACAAATCGATATCAACCCAACGCCGCGAGTGGATTTGAAGGCACGCCACAGATGATTTTCAAGCAATTCTATGAACCGAGCCTCGGGCATGCATCCTATCTCCCCGGTTCCGAGGATACGGGAGAGGCGCTGGTACTCGATGTGCGCCGGGACGTGGATGACTACTATGATTTTGCGCGTGTGCAGGGCCTGCGTATTGCCTATGCGGCGGACACGCACCAGCACAACGACTACCTGACCGGCATCACCCGGCTCGAATCCCGTGCGCCGCTGGAACTGCTCTCGGGCGCCCGTGCCGAACTGGGTTATGGGACACATCCGCTTGAGGACGGGGAACGTCTGAGTATGGGTGAGATAGAGTTCGAGACCCTGCATACACCGGGGCACACGCCCGAGCACATCAATCTGCTGGTGCGCGACAGGAATCGCGGCGAGGTGCCTTCAGGCATACCGCGCCCCCTGTGTTTTGCAAGCAGCGAGCGGGATGAAATGATTGCGCATCATGCTGTTCTCTCGATGATCCAGATCACTACCGCATACCGTGTTGCCTTCCCGATCGCTACCAGCAGCAGAAACAGCCAGAAGCGTACCCGCATGATACCGGCGACGAAGGTCAGTGCATCGCCACCGATTGGCGCCCAGGCCAGCAGCAGGGACCAGACGCCATAGCGCTGAAACCAGTTCTGGGCACGCCCGAGCGTCTCCCGCCTGAACGGAAACCAGCGACGGTCCTCGAACCGGAGCAGAAACCGGGCAATCGCCCAGTTGAGCGCGGAACCCAGCGTGTTGCCCGCGCTGGCCCAGGCCCACAGTGCCAGCGGATCGTAGCCCTTGAGCAGCAGGCCGGCGAACAGCAGTTCGGAATAGGCAGGTAGCAGCGAGGCCGCCAGGAATGCCGTCAGGAAGAGCCCGAGGTAGGCGCTCACGTGTCGCGAACCCTTCGGTCGGCATACTCGCATGCGGCAGACACCAGGTTGTGAAACAGCCGGCGCTGCCGTGGCAGATAGAACAGGAACTCCGGATGCCACTGCACGCCGAACAGGAAGTCGCGTTCCGGATGCTCCACCGCCTGCACGATATCATCCAGATCACGTCCCGAGACCCGTAGCCCCGTGCCGATATGATCGATGCTTTGTTTGTGCAGGCTGTTTATTTTCAGTGTGTCTTTTCCCAGCAGTTCCGCCAGTCTGCTGTCCTGTTCCAGGCAAAGGGTCTTCAACGGCAGCAGTGTACGGCGGTTCGAAGTCAGCTTGCGGTGTTTTCGCAGGTCCTGGATGAGGCTGCCTCCGAGCTGCACATTCAGCAATTGTGCACCGCGGCAAATTCCGAGCAGCGGAATACGGTCCTGCAGGGCCTGATCGATGATCCCGGCCTCGAAGGCGTCCCGCTCCGGGTCGTATTTGCCTTCGATCTCGGCCGCAGCCTTGTACAGCACCGGTTCAACATCGTGTCCGCCGGTGATGACCACACCGTCCAGTGCAGTCGTATCCACAGAATCACCGGGTCGCAGGTGTACAGGTCTGCCGCCGCTCACCAGCAGGGCCAGGTGTACACAGATCCGTGGGCCCCAGGCGCCTCGCCGGGGGCCGGTGACGCCGATCAGCGGGCGTGGGTTCCCGTGAGCCAAGTCTCGATCTCCCGGGGCCAATCCTCGAGCACATGATCCAGCGGCTGGTCCAGCCATTTCGCATACGCGGCGCACAAGCCATCGAGCCTGGCATGGTCTGACGCAAGTGCCTCCACCTCCAGCCAGTCGCCCCAGGCGAGATGAATGCCCCAGTCCTGCCGGTCGATCTCGCTGTTCGGCAGGCGGTAGTGCAGCGTCGGGCGCGGCTTGACGCGAGGGTCATCGACGACGGCGCGAACACGTTTCTCGTCGAGATGCAGGAACAGTGGCAGCATATCGAGCGCGCGATTCCGTGTCGGGTTGTCGGAGAGATAATCATCGATCAGCACATCACGCTCCGGCCAGTAAGCGGAATCCACGGTCTTGCGTACATACCCGCCGGGGAATGGCGCCATAAAGCGTGTCAGCCGGCGCGTGATGTCCGGCGACGAACGCTCCTTAAGCCAGTCGTAGAGGCAGAGGAAAGCCTTCAGGTAGCCGAGGATCGTCCGGGCGTCAAGCGCGGGCAATTCCGGATTCAACTGCATGCCGAAGGCATAGGTGATGCCTGCCCCGGTGCCCTTGGCTCCCGCGCTGCGGATCTTGTCAATCAGCGACTGCACATCGGCAAGCCTCGACAGGGGCAGGGGCGGGCTCACGATCTCGACAGGCACGATGGCTTCGGCACCGGCACGGACCGCCTGCTCGGCGGCCTCGTCGAGCAGGGCGAGCATCTCGTCGCCGCTGGCTTCCTCACGGCCTTTCTGCTTCAGGTACGCGTAATCAAGCTCAACAGTCCAGTCACCTGCAGCACCGCCCTTTATCGAATGCTCGTAGCGCGATGTTTCCTGCTGCTCGCCTCCGACATGACGGGCCACAATACGACTGACCTCGTCCACGCCGAGACCGATCATCTCCAGCTCCACGCCGATGCGGCGTTCACTGCCATCGGCAGTCTTTGTCCGTGACGGTAACGGCGGCTGCCAGTGATGGAAGAGCTGCTGCTGATCATGATCGTCCATAACAGGAGACCCTAGCAGAAACCCCTTTCATGCGCGAGATCGGCCCGGGCCGGCGGCCCTTGCGAAGCATGGACATGCTGCCGCCTGCAGTGCCGCGGGGGCAGTGCCCTGATGCCGGAACTTGCCGGAGTGTAAACGGTGCGAAATACATCGGGCAGGTTCTGCCGTGAGGGTAGCGCACGCAATATCGGTCATCATCCACCTGAAGCCTTCCCAGGCTTCGGTTTGCCGGTCTTTCCTCTAGGAGAAGCGCTTCCTGAGTTCGTCCAGTTCACGCCGATGCGTCACCACCAGGACCCGGTCGTCCTGTTTGAGTGCGTCGTCTGCATCGACGATGAATGACTCGCCGTCGCGGGTGATGACGATGACGCGACTCTGTCCGGGCAGGTCCAGTGCGTCAAGCCTGCCGGCGTCCTGTTCACGGGCGACAAAATGAAAGAAGCGGATGCCGCCCGCCACGGCGGTGGTCAGATCAGTCACATCGTGGCCCTCGACCATATCGGACAGGCGTTCGCCGATATCGCGGTCGGGTACGATGACGTTCTCCAGGCCCAGTTTGCTGCAGATGCCCTCGAAGTCCGGGTCCTCGATCCGGGTGACGACCTGGCTGAACTGCATGGTCTGGCCCACCAGTGACGCGATGATATTGTCCTGATCGTCGCTGGAGAGACAGAACAGTACGTCCGCGTCGCCCGGCGACAGTTCTTCCAGTACGGCCGGCCGACTGCCGTCGCCGTGGATGAAGCCGCAGTCCAGGGTTTCCGAGAGGTCGGAAATCCTGTCCGCATCTTCTTCGATAATGACCACGTCGTGCCCGGCCTTGAGCAGTCGCCGTGCCGTCATCACGGTCAGCGGACTTGCACCAACAAATATTGCTCGCATGACAGTTAACCTCGTTTTCTTCCCAACCAGGTACGTGGATACAGCAGCACCAGAAATGCGATCACCTCGACACGGCCCATGAGCATGTCAAGACACAGCACGGCCTTGAGCGCCGGTTCCAGCGCCGCCGCGACGACTCCCACCGAGAGGCCGGCGGTGGCCAGTGCCGACACGATTTCGAACAGGGCATCGAGCGGGGCATGGCCATATACCAGGAATGCCGCCCATGAAAGCAGGATCGCCATCAGATAGGCCACCAGCAGCGTGACGACCGTGTTGATCTCGGCAGGCTGCAATGGCGCAGAATCCAGCGTAGCGGAGACATGAGCGGTGGATGGTATGGCAGTTTTCTGTACCATCAGCCGCAGCAGACTGAGCAGGATCATGAGCCGCAATACCTTCAGGCCGCCCGCGGTGGAACCCAGTTCACCGCCGATGAACATCGAGACGATGAGTGTGAGTTTGCTGCCGGGGTCGAGCCCGGCCAGGGGCAGGCTCGAAAAGCCCGTCGTTGTCTGTGCCGAAATGCCGGTCAGGACCGCATTGGCGAAGTTGCCTGCCATCCGCTCCGGGTGGGCCAGCGACATGAAGCCGAACAGCACGAGTACGGTCACTGCACATACAACGAGCAAACCGCGGAACTGCCGCTCGCGCAGCAGCGATGGCGCATGACGGTAGTATCCCAGGTAATACCAGGAAAAGGAGATAGCACCGGCCAGGGACAGGAACGTGATGAGCGTGCGCGCCGGCCAGGATGCGATGCCCGCCAGGCTGGCGTCATGGTTTGCGAAGCCACCGGTGGACACCGAGGTGAGGGTATACACGATCGCGTCGAGCACGGATTCGCCGACCGCAAACAATGCCAGCATGCCAATGACCGTGATGACCAGATAGACCAGCGAGACACGCCGTATGTGTGACCGCGTACCGCCGGCGATGTCGACGCGTTCGTCGAATCCCAGGCGTTTGGCCGCTATGCCGGATTCCATCAGCAGCGTCAGCACCAGCGCCAGCACCCCCAGACCGCCGATCCACTGCATCCAGGCGCGCGCGAACAGGAAACTGGCCGGCCTGTCCTCCACGCCTGCCAGCGTCGACAAGCCCGTCGTGGTGACGCCGGACACGGCCTCGAAGAGTGCGTCGATGAAGGGAATACCATACCCCATCAGCGGAAACGACATGGCACAGGCCGACAGCGTGAACACCAGGGCGGTGATGACCAGGGCCTCGTTGCGCTGCATGTTTGGCGCCACACGCAGCCGGGCGGTGAGAGCACCGTAGACCGAGAACAATACAATGACGACGAGATATCGCAGCGCAACCCCGGTATTGCCGCTGACACCGGCCACCACGGCCGGTACGCAGTTCAGGGCAGCCAGCATCAGGAATGCCTGGCCGAGATACTTCGCCACCACGCGTACCCGAACGGCGAAATGGAGTCCGCGAATCGATCTCGAGTCCGGCATTCAATCCTGCTTCATTGTGTGACAGTCAGATCCCTGGTGCAGTCCACTCCACGGCCGGAGAGGTCGGTTGCGAACCCGTCATGCAGGGGACGCGAATCAGGAGCAGCATTGATATGACTCCATACTTCCGCTGCGCGTAACCGGCCGCCGGGGCGATCGCCGCGTGCCGACCGGCCCTTTCTGTATGCACTCAATCCAGTCCCTTGACGGGCAGCCGGTCGCACGCCCGGCCTCGTGACGCCGATGGCCCTGTATCGAGCTGTTTGCTGGTCGTGCGCACCGCGGTGCGCAAGCCCTCCTCGATGGTCGGGTGATAATACGGCATCTCCAGCAGGTCGCACAACGTCAGGCATTGCTGTATCGACCAGGCAAGGAGATGGCCGATATGCTCACCGTCCGGAATGCACATCTCGGCGCCCAGCAGGCGACCCGATGTCGCATCGGCATAGACGCGCAGGCAGCCGTGATCGCGCCCGCTCATCAGCGCGCGACCCTGTCCATCGAAATCCGCTGCACCGGTCACCACGGAGTTGGTGTGCATTGCCGTAAATGGCGCACCGGCGCGCGCGATATTGGGTGTTGAAAAGCAGATCATCAGCGGGGTCCGCCGCGCGAAGGTCTGATGAGGTTCGCACATGGCATTGCATCCGGCGATGTAGCCTTCATCTGCGGCTTCGTGCAGCAGAGGCCGGTACGCATTAACATCGCCGGCGATGAATACGGGTAAACCGCCGACCTGAAGGGTTTCAGGGTTAAAGGGCGGCAGTCCCTTGTCATCCAGCGCGAGGCCCAATGCCTCCAGATTCAGGGCCTCGGTATTCGGCGTGCGTCCCAACGCCACGAGTACCTTGTCGACCTCCACACGCTGCGCGCCTGCCTCGACCTGGACGCCGTCGCCGTGTGCGGACAGCTCGGCTTGCACGTGCGTATGGAGTGAAAATTCCCTGCTAAACAGCGCGATCGCACGCTCGCTGACCACGGGATCGGTCAACCCGCCAACTAACCCGGTGGCCTCGAATCCGTATACTTCGACACCCAGCCGCGCCAGTGCCTGGGCGAGCTCGAGACCGACGCCGCCCAGCCCGATGACCGCCAGGCGTGACGGCAGTGCAGGCAACTCGAACAGATCATCACTGGTCAGCAGGCGGTCGCCGAGCGCCCGCCATGGCTCCGGAATAACGGGCCGCGATCCCGTAGCTATGATGATCACACGGGATTCGTAGTGTAGACCGTCCACTTCGACAGCGTGCGGCCCCAGGATGCGTGCCGTACCGTGCACATTGCGCTCGCCCAGCGAGCAGGTGCGTTCGAGCACACCCTGAACATAGTGGTCGCGCAACGCTCTGACATGTGACAGCACCGCGCCGGAATCGAGCGCCAGGTTTGCGGTACCCCGGACCCCCAGGGCCTCGAGCGTCCTCGCCTGTGCATACAGGTTTGCCGCCTCGATCAGGGCCTTCGAGGGCATGCATCCGTTACGGGCGCAGGTGGTGCCGTACGGGCCGGCGTTGATCAGCACGAAATTCTCGGTGTGCTTGCGCACCTGGCGCAGTGCCGACAGGCCCGCCGTACCGGCACCGATAATCACGACATCGACACGCTGCGGCACTGCATCTGTCTCCTTTTCCCGTCGCCAGTCCGGCACAGGGCAATCACATCAGCCCGGACACAGCCCGCACTTTGCGGTACGCATTGACAAATGACAATGACGACATACAGCTGAACCGACATACTGAAAAGCGAATTCAAC
>Ga0307423_1001358_pt1 | contig 14864 bp, 12 predicted proteins | sample SalMarWE160310MG_FD_202154 | JGI IMG/M metagenome (GOLD analysis project Ga0307423, IMG submission 202154) | Salt marsh sediment microbial communities from the Plum Island Ecosystem LTER, Massachusetts, United States - WE1603-10 | ecosystem: Environmental > Aquatic > Marine > Intertidal zone >...
CCTGAACGGGGAGGACCTGGCCCAGGGCCGCGAAAAAGACTGGGTTCCGGTGGAGCCCGACACCTCGCAAGTGGCCAAGCGCGCCCGCCTGCGGCCTTCCCATGCCGACCCGGAAAAGCGGGCCCGGTCCTGGGACGAGGTGGTTTACGCGCTGAGCGAAGACGACGCTAAAGCCGAAGCCAGCCGCTGCCTGGCCTGCGCGGGTTGCGCCGAATGCCTCTTGTGCGTGGATGCCTGCCTGGCCGGCGCGGTGGATCATTCCGACGCCGCCCGGGAGCTCAATCTGAAGGTGGGCGCGGCGGTGCTAGCGCCGGGCGCGGATACCTTTGATCCAGGGAAATACGGCGAAGACCTGCGCTACGGAATCAACCCCGACGTGGTCACCGCCTTGGAGTTCGAGCGTATCTTAAGCCCCTCTGGTCCCACCATGGGGCATTTGACCAGGCCGTCCGATCAAAAGGAACCCAAGAGGATCGCCTGGCTGCAGTGCGTGGGCTCGCGTTGCCAGAACCGCTGCGCCAACGGGTATTGCTCCAGCGTGTGCTGCATGTACGCCATCAAGCAGGCGTTGGTCGCCAAGGAGCATTCCCACGAGGACCTGGAATGCGTGATCTTCAACATGGACATCCGCACCTTTGGCAAGGATTACGAGAAGTATTTCAACCGGGCCAAGGACGCGGCGGGGGTGCGTTTCATCAAGAGCCGCTTCCATACAATTTACGATGACCCAGAAGGTCCTGGCGTGCGTTTGGAGTACGCCAGTGAGGAGGGGGAGTATCACCTGGAAGGCTTCGACCTGGTGGTGCTCTCGGTGGGGTTGCAGGTATCTCCCGAGACCATCGAGCTGGGCCGGCGCACCGACATCGGCCTGAACCATTACAACTTCGCCGAAACCAGGCCCTTTGCCCCGGTGAACGCCAGCCGTCCGGGCGTGTTCGTCTCCGGAACCTTTCAAGGCCCCAAGGACATTCCCAGCTCGGTGACCGAGGCCTCGGCCGCGGCTGCCGGCGCGGGCGCCATCATGTCCGAGGCCAAGTGGAGCCAAACCAAGGTCAAGGAGCTGCCGCCCCAGATGGATGTGGAGGGCCTGGACCCGCGGGTGGGGGTTTTCGTTTGCAATTGCGGCATTAACATCGCCGGCGTGGTGGACGTGCCGGGGGTGGTGGAGTACGCCGCGGGGCTCCCCCATGTGGTTCACGCCGACGACGGCCTCTTTGTCTGCTCCCAGGACGTGCAGGAGAGAATGAAGCAGGTCATCAAGGAGCACCGGCTCAACCGAGTGGTGGTGGCTTCCTGCTCGCCCAAGACCCATGAGGCCATCTTCATGGACACCTTGGGTTCGGTGGGGCTCAACAAATTCCTTTTCGAGATGGCTAACATCAGGAACCACGACTCCTGGGTGCACGGCCAGGAGCCCGGCGAGGCCACGGCCAAGGCCAAGGACCTGGTGCGCATGGCGGTGGCTCGGGCCACCATGCTGAAGCCGCTGGCCGAAAAGCGGGTGCCGGTAAATTCGCGGGCGCTGGTGATCGGCGGCGGCATCGCGGGCATGACCGCCGCGCTCAGCCTGGCTGACCAGGGCTTCGAGGCGGTGCTGGTGGAGCGAGAGCCCAAGCTGGGCGGCTTCGCGGGCAAGCTCACGGAGACCATAGAAGGCGAGGACGTGAAGGCCTTTGTGGAAGAGCTGGCCGGGAAGTTGGAAGCCAACGAAAAGGTGCAGGTGCTCACCCAGAGCCTGGTGACGGGCTTCGCCGGCTACCGGGGCAACTTCACCACCGAACTGGTGGTGGGGCCGGGCATGTACGAGCGCAAGATAAATCACGGCGCGCTCATCATCGCCACCGGCGCCACCGAATATAAGCCCACCGAGTATCTATACGGCCGTTCCGACAAGGTGCTGACCCAGGTTGAGTTGAGCCAGCGCTTGGCGGAAAAAGGCGCCGGCGACCTGGAAAGCGTGGTCATGATCCAGTGCGTGGGTTCGCGCAACCAGGACAACCCCAATTGTTCGCGCATCTGTTGTCAATCGGCGGTGAAGAACGCATTGCACATAAAGGAAATGAACCCCAACACCCTGGTGGCGGTGCTTTTCAGGGACCTGCGCACCTACGGGCTGTTGGAGGACTACTACACCGAGGCGCGGAAAATGGGAGTGCTTTTCTTCCGCTTCAACCAGGACGACCCGCCTAAAGTGGAGGAAAGCGACGGCGAGGTGCTGGTTACCTTCCGTGATCACATCCTGGGCCGCGAAATCCGGCTCAGCCCCGATTTGCTGGCGCTATCGGCCGGCATGCGGCCCAACGACACCGAGGAGCTGGGTTCCATCATCAAGCTGGCCCGCAACCCGGAGGGATATCTGCTGGAGGCCCACGTCAAACTGCGGCCGGTGGACATGGCCACCGACGGCGTTTATGTGTGCGGCACCGCGCATGCCCCCAAGCTGATTAGCGAGAGCGTGGCCCAGGCCATGGCCGCGGCCAGCCGGGCAGCCACCCTGCTGAGCCAGGACGAGTTGCAGCTGTCGCCCATCACCAGCAGGGTGGATCCCAAGAAGTGCGCCACTTGCCTGGTGTGCGTGTTGGCCTGCCCTTACGGGGTGCCGCGCATAACCGAGGACCGCACAAGTTACATTGACGAGGCCCTGTGCCGGGGTTGCGGCATCTGCGCCGCCGAATGTCCGGCCAAGGCCATCGAGCTTGCCTGGTATGAGGACGATCAGATCATGAGTCAGGTGGACGCATTAATGGAAGGAGCGACGCGATGAGCCAGTTCAAACCGGTGATACTGGCCTTCTGCTGCAACACCTGAGGTTATTCAGCCGCGGACCTGGCAGGTTCGATGAGACTGAATTACCCAGCCAACATCAAGATTATGCGGGTGCCTTGCACCGGCAAGGTGGATGTAATCCACATCCTGCGGGCCTTTGAGAAAGGCGCCGACGGAGTCTACCTGGTGGGCTGCATGGAAGGCAACTGCGCTTTTGAGCATGGTAACTTCCGGGCCAAAAAGCGGGTGGCCAAGGTAGCCGCCATTCTGGACAAGGTGGGTATCGGCGGCGGGCGAGTGCGTATGTACAACCTCTCTTCGGGCGATGCTCCGCTGTTTGCGCAGTATGCCCGGGAGATGACCGAAAATATCCTGGCGTTGGGACCCAGCCCGGTGCGCACTTCCGGCATCGGCTCAGGGACCACCGCGGCGAACGCGGCTTAGCACGAAGGAGGCGGACCTTATGATTGTAGCGGACCAGAAGCCATTGGAGGAGATCATCGAGCGGGTCAAGGACCGCCGCAAGATATTAGTGGCTGGCTGCAATGAGTGCGTCACCGTGTGCGAAGTCGGCGGGCGCAAGGAGGTAGGGGTGTTGGCCAGCGCCTTGCGCTTGTATTTCGCCAACCAGGGCCAGGAGGTGGCCGTGGGGGAAATCACCCTGGAAAGGCAATGCGACCGCGAGTATGTGCAGCAAGCCCGCGAGGATGTTGAGGCCCACGATGTGGTGGTCTCCCTGGCCTGCGGGGTGGGCTGCCAATTCATGGCCGAGGAATACGCCACCACCCCCTGCCTGCCAGGCGTGAACACCAAGTTCATGGGAGGCAAAGTGGATCGGGGCATTTGGGCCGAGCGCTGTCAGGGCTGCGGCGCCTGCATCCTGGCCGACACCGGAGGCATCTGCCCGGTGGCCCGTTGCGCCAAGCGCATACTAAACGGGCCCTGCGGCGGATCCACCAAGGGCAAGTGCGAAATCAGCAAAGAGGTCGACTGTGCTTGGCAGCTCATCGTGGACCGCTTGAAATCCCTGGGCCGCATGGAAGACTATGAGAAGGTGGCGCCCATCAAGGATTGGTCCACGGAGCGGGCCGGCGGCCCCCGCAAGGCGGTGAGGGAGGACGTGCAGCTATGAGCGCGGAAGTAAAGACCCCCAGCAAGCTAGAGAAGATATTGGCCTCCGGCGAACTGGCCGTCACCTCCGAGTGCGGTCCGCCCCGCGGCTCGGACCCCGGGGGCATCAAGCACAAGGCCGAGATGATCCGCGACTACGTGGATGCCATAAACATCACGGACAACCAGACCTCGGTAACGCGACTTTGCTCCTTGGCCTCCTGCATCCACCTCAGGCTGATGGGCGTGGAGCCCATCTTGCAGATGGTGACCCGTGACCGCAACCGCATCGCCATTCAGTCCGATATCTTGGGCGCCGCCTCGTTCGACATTCACAACATGCTGTGCCTATCAGGCGATCATCAGTCCTTCGGCGATTGCCCCACCGGACAAAACGTGCACGATTTGGATTCCATGCAGCTGATCCAGACCGTGCGCCACATGCGGGACGAGGGAAAATTCCTGGGCGGTGATGAGATTAAGCGTCCGCCCCAGATGTTTGTGGGCGCGGCGGCCAATCCCTTTGCCGATCCCTACGAGATCAGGGTGTCCCGCTTGGCCAAGAAGATCACCTCGGGGGTGGAGTTCATCCAGACCCAGTGCATCTTCAACCTGGATAAGTTCGAGCAGTATATGAAGGAGGCGGGTGACCGGGGGCTTACTGAAAAGGCGTACATCATGGCCGGACTCACTCCGCTCAAAAGCGCCGGCATGGCCAAATACATGAAGAACCGGGTGCCGGGCATGGACGTGCCCGACGAGGTGGTAAGCCGCATCGCCGGGGTGGAGAAAGACAAGCAGGCCGAGGAAGGCATCAAGATTTGCATTGAATCGGTGCAGCGGCTCAAGGAATGCCCCGGGGTCAAGGGCTTCCATATCATGGCCATCGAATGGGAGGAAAAGGTGCCCGAGATCGTTAAGGGCGGCGGTCTGTATCCCCGGCCTAAAGTTTAGAGAAGAGTAATTGGGGGAACCCTTTTGGTGCCCCAAAAGGGTTCCCCCCAAACCCCCCTCCTAAAAGGGCAAATATTAAAGTAACTGGTCGCTCTAATTGGGCGCGCGGAGCGCGCGCCCAATTAGAGCGAAGTAATTTGTGGGAGAGCCCAGACAAACTTTTAAGTTCTTTGGGGAGGGCCTCCTCCAGGTAGATTTTATTCTCCCAAAGGAATTTTCACGGTGAAGGTGGAGCCTTGGCCTGGAGTGCTTTTCAGGCTTATCTCCGCACCCATCTTATCCAGGATTGATTTCACGATGGGCAAGCCCAGGCCGGTGCCGGTGACGTAGCGGGTGTGCTCGTTTTTGATGCGGTAGAATTTCTCGAACACCATGTCCTGCTTTTCCGGCGCGATGCCGATGCCGCTATCCCGCACGTGCACCAGCAGGTGATCGCCGTCTCGCTCAGCGCTGACAAAGATGTCGCCGCCCTCCAGGGTGTATTTGCAGGCATTGGTGACCAGGTTGGTGAACACGCTTTCCAAGGCGCCGGGATCGGCTTGCAGGGTGGGCAGCTTGAAGCCGGGCAGGTTCAAACTGATTTTTTGCTGCTTGGCGTCGGTCTGGGGTTTAATGGACTCCACTACTTCTTTCAGGATGTCCTCCAGGCTCACCGGCACCGGCTCGCGAATCGGCCCGCCGGATTCCAGGCGGGAGAGATCCAACAGGTCGCGCACGAACGAGATGAGGCCTTCGGTTTTTTCCTTGGCGCGCACCAGCAAATGGCGGGACTCTGCGTCTTGTCCGGTTTGGGCGTCACCAGCCAATAGGGACAGCTGCAGATAGATGGTGGAAAGCGGTGAGCGCAGCTCATGGGAGACCTTGGCCACGAATTCGCTTTTCACCGCATCCAGGGCTTTAAAGGCGGAAAGGTCCACCAGCACCAACACGGCTCCCAGGCAGTCGCCTTCTTCGCTTTCGATACGGGTGCCGCGGGCCAAGAGATAGCGCCCGCCCTGGGTGGCGAACTCGTGGGACCAGTCACCTGGCTGGGAGTCGCAGTCATTGGCCGAAATTTCGGCCACCATGTCGCATAGCTCCTGGTCGGGCACATAGTCCCAGAGGAGCTTGCCCACCACGGCGTCGCCGGGTAAATCCACCAAATGGCAAAAGGCCGGATTCATGAGCGCCACCTTGCTGTCCGGCGTGGTGACCACCACGCCGAAGGGCAGCGCTTTAATGATAGTGCGGGTGCGGCTTTTTTCGGTGTCGAGATCCAATAAGGTGCGCTGGCGTTCCCGCTCCAGGCGTTCGGTTTCCTCGCTCAACCGGCGGCGCTCGATGGCCCTTCCTACGGTGATGCGGAGCTGGTCTGGATTGAAGGGCTTGGGAATGAAGTCGTAGGCCCCGCTTTTCATGGCCTCGATGGCGGTCTCCACCGTGGCAAAGCCGGTGATGACGATCACCATGGCTTCCGGGTGATCGCGTTTGATGATGGGTAGAACCTCCAGCCCGTCCATGCCCGGCATTTTCAGGTCCAGAAGCACCACCCAGGCCGGCTCGGTCTTTAGGTGTTCCAGACCATCTTCGCCGGAACTTGCCTTGGACACCCGGCATCCCATGCGGGAGAGCAACCTTTCCACGCCGTCGCGGATATCACGTTCGTCGTCGACCACCAGAACCGGTACCAAGTCTTTGCCGTTTTCCACAGGAACCCCCTATGACTGACCCTGCAAGGGAAGCTCAATAGTGAAACAAGCGCCGCCTTCAGGCAGATTGCGGGCGGTTATTTTACCGCCGTGGTTTTCGATCACCCCATAAGCCACCGAAAGGCCCAAGCCGGTGCCCTTGCCTTCTTCTTTGGTGGTGAAGAACGGCTCGAAAAGGTGGGGTAGCGCCTCGGGGCCTATGCCGGGCCCGGTGTCGATGATCTCCACCAGCGCGGATTTCCGGTCTTCGCTTAAGCCCGTGCGGACCTTAATGCGGCCGTGGCCCTCCATGGCGTCGGCCGCGTTCAGGATTAGATTCATGAACACATGGCCCAGCTGCTGGATATCGGCTGGCACCGGCGGCAGATCAAAAGAAAGGTCTTTTTCAATCTTGACGTTTTGGAAGAGCGCTTGATTTTCCAAGAGGAACAGGGTCCGTTGCATAGTCTGGTTGATATCCGCTGGCCTGATTTCATATGCGGTCTGGCGGGCGAATTGGAGAAGTTCCTTGACGGTGTCGCGGCAGCGTTCGGCGTTGTTGAGGATTCTTTGCACGTCAGATAGGGTGGCGTTATCGAGTTCGTGTTCCTCGGCCAGGATATGGGCGAAAAGGGTTATTCCAGAAAGCGGGTTGTTAAGCTGGTGCGCCACGCCTGCGGCAAGCTTGCCGATGGAGGCCATCTTTTCAGCCTGCAAGAGCTGAACCCGGGTCTTGTCGAGTTCCGCCTCCATGGCCTTTTTCTCGCGCAGGTCGTAAAAAAACCCCATGGTGCTGACTTCTTCGTCTCCTTCGTAAACGATGGCGGCGGATAGGCTGATGGGAATCGAAGAGCCGTCCTTGTGCAAGAGGTTGACCTCCAGGCTTTTCAGCTTTCCCTTACCGCCATATTCTTCGCTGCGCAGTTTTTTCATGATGTCGCGGGCACCGTCGCCGGTGTAAATGTCGCGGATGTCGATTTGCTGAAACGCCTCTTCCTCGCTGTAGCCGGTGATTTCCCGGGCCGCTTCGTTGAAAACCAGAATGCGCCCGTTGAGATCCGAGGCGATAACCGCGTCCACCGAGCTGTTGATCAAGTTGCGTAAAAAAGTGAGCGAGCGGGAGAGTTCCTGGTTGGTCTCTCTTAGTTTCTCCTCGATGCGTTTGCGGTTGGTAATATCGCGGATTACGTGAATGACCCGGTTGACCTTTCCGCCTTTATCCTTCAATGGAGTGGCGGTGCATTCCAGGTCGATTGAACCGCCCTCAAGCGGGATGAACTCGAATTCCATCATGGAGGGCTCGCCGGTTTCAACCGCCGAGAGCAGGGGGCAAGCTTCGGGCGAAGAGGCGCAGGGAGTGTTGCGCCGCCGGGTCAGTTCATAACAGGTGCTGCCTGCCGCCTGTTCAAGGCTCACGCCGTATTCGCGCAAAAAAACGTCGTTGCAGTTGATGATGCGGTAGGTGCCGGGTTCCACCACATAGATGGGAACCCTTACGCTGTTTAATAGAGATTGAGTGAAGCTGCGCTCCCGCTCCAATTCGGCCATAAAGGCGGCAAGCTCATCTCGCTGCCGGCTCAATTCGGCGTTTTGCCTGCGCAGGCTCTCTAATTCGTCTAGGATTTGCTCGTGCGAACGAGGGGCTTGTTCCATGGGAACGCCCTCCCCGGGCGGGCCTCCTCTAGAAGGCCAATAATAGCCAAAAAGTTATTAATAAATTAGCATAAAAATATTTGTGATAGAAGCATTCATTCATCATGGCAGCTCAAATATTTTATGCCTGGTTATTTGAGGTGCTGCGGCGATGAACCGTGGCGCATTTTAATACCCTGGCGAGGCAAGATTATTTTCCTATCAGGCATCAGGTTTATTGACATCAAACTTGCCAAATTGCTATTATTGGCAAGTAGTGAAGTGGTGATTTGCAACCTAGGATTGCTAGGGGGTTGGCATGGCCGGTAAAAGAGTGTTGATTATTGACGACGACCCGGATCTGGTGGAAGCAGTAAGCATCCTGTTGAAGCGGGAAGGGCTTGAACCCCTGGCCGCCTACGGAGGAGTTCAAGGGTTGGCCGCGGCAAGGGAAGAGAAACCCGATGTCATCATTTTGGATGTAATGATGGAAGATAAGGACGGATTTGCCGTGGCCAAGGAATTGGCCGCGGACCAGGGACTAAGAGACATCCCAGTTATCATGCTCACCGCAGTGGCAGAGCATGCCCAGGATTCGCCCTACGCGCCCCAGTCGGCCATCAAGAGCCTGGAAGCGGAGGAGTGGTTCGATAAGCCGGTGGATCCGCAGGCTCTGGTCAGCTGTATCAAGGAGCTTTTGGGATAGAAAATGTCGATGACTTGCAGCTGGAAAACCTATCTGACGTAACTCTCAAGTATCCATCGAGCTGCCAAGTGATTAGCGACATTGTAACTAAATAATAGTGACGTGTATCGTGGCTTTCTGTCATGATTGTTATTATTTAAAATATAAATAATCACGACAAATAAAATTTAATATAGATAGATAATACCTAACTAACAACTTTAATAAATTAAAATAAAACGTGGTATAATTATAGCGAAAACTATTAAATATCACATCAAAAACAAATGACTTGGGGTTGCATTTAAATAACCAGCTTGGCACTGCTCTTTTGACCAACACGGGCCCTTCCGCCTGCCGATCTGAATTGATTTCCTAGTCTGACGATTAAACCGCGATATTGAAATGCCATTTGACCGAACGGCAATATATATATAAACTACACCGATAAACTAGGAGTTAAGGTGCCAATTTCGCACATGCGAGAGGTGACGACGTGAAACTATCTACCAGAGGGCGCTACGGAGTGCGGGCATTGCTGGAATTGGCCAACGGCTACAAAGGCGGCCCAATTCCTATCAACAAGCTTGCTGAGCGCCAGGAAATATCAGCTAAGTATCTGGAGCAGCTTCTCATCCCCCTTAAGGCCGCCGGTCTGGTCACTAGCGTGCGGGGGGCTCGCGGCGGATATGTTTTAGCCCGCGATCCCAACCAGGTCACGCTCTACGATATCGTAAGCGTGCTGGAAGGGCCGGTGGTGGTGGTGGACTGCGTGGAAAACCCCAGCAGCTGCGACCGCGTGGGAGGCTGTGTGGTTCATCTTTTGTGGGATGAAATGAGCCGCCTTATGCAAAAATTCTTGGCCGACATCTCCTTGGCCGACTTGGTGGAGCGCAGCCGGGACGCTAACTGCGATTTTAAGCCTCAGCGGGCCGATTCCGCAGTTTAAACGGTTGGCCAGGCTATTGAGAGAGGCCTCGTGAAAATATCCCAGCTGCTAAGTCAAGGCTGGTGGGTAATTGCCCTGATCGCCTTGGCGGCTGGATGGTATTTTGGCATTCTGCCATTGCCGCTTTGACTTAGCGCAGTATGCGGGTTGCCCGGGCCGGCGCCCCAATAATGGTTTTATGCAAGCCAGGACCATGTAAAATGTCCGCCTAGCCGGCGGGCATTTTTAATTGAAGGCTCATTTTTTCAAAAACCGCCTGCGCGGAGCGGGGGACAGTTGAAGGAGGTCGGCTGGGGCGACCCGGGGTTGGGCCGCCCCAGCCTGGGGAAGGAGTAGCGAGAGCCCCGGGCCCTCCGGGGGTTTATAGAGGACCCAGGGCGGAGGAAACTTTAGGCGCAGGAGCACGCCGCGCCCGAACCAACGCTGACGGGCTCTTGGGCCGGGCTGATGCGGAATCCGCCGTACACGCCCTGGTCCACGTAATCGACCTTTATATGGCCCACTTCAGACGCCAGGCGGCGATCCATGATAAATAGCAGGCCGCCTATTTGATATCGCTCGTCGTTGTCTTGCGGTTCATCCAGAACCAGCTGCCAGGAGGGCCCGGCTCAGCCGCCGCCTTCCAGGGTGACCCTGACAGCGGAATCCAGCTTATGGCTGTTCAGATAGTCCCGCACCGCATCGCCGGCGCTTTCGGTAACTTCCAACATGGCTAATGTCCTTTGCTATAGGCTCAAAGCGCGCAGGCGCCAAATGCCGCGGCGCCGCTTACCTTGAGCCAGCGTAATTTCCAAAACCCGCCCAGATCCACAACGACCTGGCTGGCCACCTGGGTCAGCCCCGGGTGCACGAAAACCCGCACCCCATCAACTTCATAGCGATGGTAGCCCTTGGCTTGGGGCGATCCGGGCGCAACCTGCGCTCCGCCAGGTCCGGCTCAGCCGCCGCGCAGAGGTTCCAGGGTGATCTGAGATTCCTTGTCCTGGAGCCACTCAAGCGCTCTGGGGGCGATATAAATGTTCATGCACTCACTCCGGTGTATATGCCGGTTGTTAGATAACTAGGCTTGATATAAGCAAGTAGCGTGCCTGACAGGCCGTTTTTTAATATGTAAACAAATTCAACCAGCTATAAGCGCGTGGGTGTTGCAGGCTCAAAGCCGGGGTTTTACCTGTTAACATGCTCCAGATTGGCAAATAATGAATAACTATATAAATATAATGAATAATTTATATTTTGACCCTGGGCTGGGGTGTAAAGGCGAGATATTTACTATGCTTAACGTTAACGCCTTGTTAACGCCATCTGCATGCGATAGCTCACAAATAAATTATAAAAAATAACCAGTTGGGCTTGGAGTTCTAATACTGGGCCCGTGGGCATGCTTTATGCTAAATATTAAAAGACAGGAAACATAGCTGCCCAGACAAGCTAATTTTGATGAAAGATTTTGGCTATGAACTGCATGCATCACCCGGAGCGCGAAGCCCGCATTATCTGTCATAAGATGAACATAGGCTATTGCCAGGAGTGCCTGGACAACTGCATGGCCTGCACCGACCCCTGCGGGCATTGCCAGTACCGCAAGACCAATGCCTGCGTCATTTGGGAGCTCTGCCGCAAGTCGGACCGGCGCTACGAGTTAGAGCGCCTGGCCAAGGGCCTGGGCGTGGATGATTCTTAAGCCCGCCTATTCCGCAAACAAATCCGTGCTCATGTAGCGCTCGGCCTGGCTGGGCAGCACCACCACGATAAGCTTTCCATCATTTTCAGGCCGGGCCGCCTGCTTTAGGGCGGCGTGCACCGCCGCGCCCGAGGAGATGCCGCAGGCCAGGCCCTCGGCCCGGGCCAGCTGGCGGGCGGTGTCGAATGCCTCCTCGTTGCTCACGGTCATCACCTCGTCAATGATGGCGGTGTTCAAGACATCGGGCACAAAGCCCGCGCCGATGCCCTGGATTTTGTGGGGGCCCGGTTTACCGCCGGAGAGAACCGGGCTGTCGGCCGGCTCCACGGCCACGCTCTTGAGGCCAAGCTTGAGGGGTTTCAGGAATTCGCTAACCCCGGTGATGGTGCCGCCGGTGCCAACCCCTGATACGAAAATGTCCACCGCGCCCTCGGTGTCGCGCCAAATCTCGGGCCCCGTGGTCCGGCGGTGCACCGCCGGGTTAGCCGGATTCTCGAACTGATTGGGCATATAGGCCCCGGGGTTTTCGGCCACAAGCTCCTTGGCCTTGGCAATAGCCCCTTTCATGCCGCCCGCCGCCGGGGTAAGCACCAGCTCCGCGCCCAGATGCTTCAAAAGCTTCCGACGCTCCAGGCTCATGCTTTCCGGCATGGTGAGCAGGAGCTTCAGCCCGTAGACCGCGCAGACAAAGGCCAAGGCGATGCCGGTGTTGCCGCTGGTGGGCTCCACCACCAGGCCGCCGGGCTTTAGTTCGCCGCTATTGAGCCCGGCCTGGATCATGGACATGCCGATGCGGTCTTTGACGCTGGCCAAGGGGTTGCGGAACTCCAGCTTGGCCGCCACCGTGGCCCCCAGCCCCTGGGACAAGCGGTTAAGGCGCACCAAGGGGGTATCGCCCATGGTCCAGGCGGCGTTAGCGGCTATGCGGCTCATCACTTGCCTCCTTTTTGGCCCTTGTAGACCAGCTCGGGTTTTTTGAGGAACACCTTGGTGTCCGGCGGTACGCTGTCAGTCAGCCACACGTTGCCGCCGATCACCGAGCGCGCGCCGATCACCGTGTCTCCACCCAGGATGGTGGCTCCCGAGTAGATGATCACGTCGTCCTCGATGGTAGGGTGGCGCTTGAGGCCCTGCATGGTTTGCCCGGCGCCGGGCGGCAGGGATAGCGCGCCCAAGGTCACGCCCTGGTAGATGCGCACCCGGTCGCCGATTTCCGTGGTCTCGCCCACCACCACGCCGGTGCCGTGGTCGATGAAAAAGCTCTCGCCGATCTCAGCGGCGGGATGAATATCGATGCCGGTTCGAGAGTGGGCGTACTCGGTCATGATGCGGGGCAAGAGCGGCACCGTTTCGTGCATCAGCGCGTGGGCCAGGCGGTAGGTCATGATGGCGAAAAGGCCGGGATAGCTGAAGATGACCTCGTCCACGCTTTTGCTGGCCGGGTCCCCTTCCCGGGCGGCGCGCACGTCCGCCGAAAGCAGATGCCTGAGTTCGGCCAGGCGATTCAGGAAACCGGCGGCAGCCTGGCGGCCCCGGTCCTGGCATTGGCTGCAGGGCAACTCGTAGCGGAAGCAGTCATGGCGGATGGCGTAGGTGATCTGGCTGGAAAGCTCCTCGAATAGTAGGGTCAGCTCCTGGCCCAAGTGATATTCCAGGTTGATTTCCTCCAAGGGGCCCCGGGTGAAATAGCCGGGAAAAAGCAGGTCGCGGCAGCGCACCAAAATGCCTATGACCCGCCGCCGGTCCGGTATGGGGGTGGGTCCCACGTGATCGAAGCAAGCGTTACTGGCGCAGGAGGAGGCCAGTTCCCGGGCCAGGCGGGGAATGTCATCGCTTAAGCGCGATTCCCGATCCTCCTCCAACCGGCATTTCCCATCCGCAACGGTCTGCTCCATGACACACCTCCAGGGCGATCACCCCTATTCCTACTATTGTGGTAAGGATACCTACTTTTAGCCAAACAAGCCAGGCCGAACGCGCTGTTGCCGCCGGCCTGGCCTCCCTAAGTTGCGATTATCTAGGAAAGCAGTTTGGAGAAGTCGAAGTCCTTTTCCCGCAGGTCAGGCGCCAGATGGCCGACTTGCAGTCCGCCTTCCATGGCCTGCAAGCATTCCTTGACGCCGTCGGTGAGGCCCAGGAAAATACAACCCTTTATGGCACCTTCTTCCATGACGATCTTGCGGTAAGCGGCTTTCTCCTCATACACCGCCGACAGAAGTCTGCCTTCGGCGTCAACTTCCCCGGCCGAGGTGAGGTCCACGCCCGCCACTTTAAGGGAGTTGGACATCACCGTACCCTCATACACCGCGTCGCCGCCGGCCATGTTGAGGCCTGCGATCTCGCCTTGCTCCTTGGCCGCGGGCCAGATGCCGTAGAGCCTTCCGCGATGCTCGATGTGATCGCCGGCGGCATAGACTCCCTCAAGGCTGGTTTGCAGGCGGTCGTCCACCACCACCCCGTTGTGGATTTCGATCCCCATGTCCTGGGCCAGTTCCACATTGCCTCTTATGCCGGCGGAAAAAAGCAGCAGCCCTCCTTTGATCTCGCTGCCGTCCTCCAACACCAAGCCTTCGGCTTTATCCGCGCCCATGATCCGCTTGGCCTTGGCGCCCAGGAAAAAGGAAAACCCCATGCCCTCCAGGATGCCTTGCAGTTTAGCGGCTCCGGCCTTGTCCATCTGGCGGGGCAGCAGCCGGTCGAAGAATTCCACTACCTGAACGGTGAGTCCCAAGCGGGTGAGCCCATAGCCGGCCTCCAGGCCCAAAAGCCCGCCGCCCACCAGCACCGCCGCCTTGGTCTGGCGGGCCGCGGCCTGGATCTGGCGCGCATCCTGGGCGCTGCGCAGGGCGAATACATTTTTTTTATCAGCGCCATCCACCGGAGGAATAAAGGAGTGAGCGCCGGTGGCTAGGAGCAGGGTGTCGTAAGAGGCTTTAAAACCCTGGTCCGTGCGCACCAGGCGGGCCTTGTGATCCACCTGGACCACTTTTTCGCCCAGGTGCAGGTCAATGCCATGAGCGGCATACCAGCTTTTGTCATGCAGGGTGAATTTCTCCAGCTGGGCGTTTCCGGCTATGAGATCGGGCAGGCGCGGGCGGTAGTAAAAAGGATCCTTTTCCTGGCTGAACATGGTGATTTCGCTTTGCCCGTCATTGGCCGAGATCGCCTCGGCCGCGCTGACGCCGGCCACGCCGTTTCCGATAATCACATAACGCTTCATTAGTACCTCCTTGGCACCGCCCGGGGCCGGCGGGGTCGCTGATGCATGATCGACGACTGCATGGTCCTAATAAAAAGTGTTGGGCCTGGAAGGCGAGTTGGCAAGCTAGTTTTTTATATATTTTGGAGGAAGCAAATTCCCCAAGGCCTGACAAGGCGGATGTCTTTACCGCTGGGCGCTGGCGCGTCTAGTAGGTT
>Ga0307423_1001359_pt1 | contig 14861 bp, 30 predicted proteins | sample SalMarWE160310MG_FD_202154 | JGI IMG/M metagenome (GOLD analysis project Ga0307423, IMG submission 202154) | Salt marsh sediment microbial communities from the Plum Island Ecosystem LTER, Massachusetts, United States - WE1603-10 | ecosystem: Environmental > Aquatic > Marine > Intertidal zone >...
AGATTCGAGACGAGCAAGACCCACGCCCCACGAACGGACTCCGCATTGAGCAGGTTGCCCGGGAGCTGGTCGCGCTTGAGGACCGGCGCCGCGAGCTGCTCGAGGAGTTGCGGGGGTTGGTGTAATGGCGGCTGAAATCCTGGCTTCTGATGGGTTCGTGGTCTGGCAGGGTGACTGCCTAGATGGCGGCGACGTCGAGCTTGCATTCAGCTACGGGCCAGACCAGTGCAACCTGCTCCTGGTCGACGCTCCGTATTCGGAGAAGACGCATGATGGACACTTGCGAGGGAAGCAAACCGCTGACAGAGCGGCCGCGTTCGCACGGCGCCCCGGAGCCGGGAGACCGAGGGAACAACGCTACAAAGCTCGCAAGGCTGCCAATGGTGAGTCGGGTAGAAATGATCTAGACTATGCAGCATGGTCGGAGCCAGATGTCGGGAGATTCTGCGCCCTATGGCTCCCGCGCACTGCTGGATGGGTCGTCTCGATAACAGATGACATTCTGGCTCCAGTGTGGCGTGAAAAGCTCGAAGATGGTGGTAAGCGCTTCGTTTTCCCGCCGCTACCGTTACTCGAGATCGGTAGTAGGTGCAGGCTTGGCGGAGATGGGCCAAGTCCATGGACAACATGGGTGGTGGTCGCCAGGCCACGCACTCGTGAGTTCGCTAGTTGGGGGACTCTCCCCGGTGCCTACATCCAGCATAGCGAGAGACACTCTGCCCGTATTGTTGGAGGCAAGCCGCTGCACAGTATGATGGAGATCATCCGTGATTACTCACGGCCCGGCGATTTAGTTTGTGATCCATGTTTGGGCGGAGGCACCAGCCTGGTTGCGGCGCGCACAGTTGGTAGGCGAGGCATCGGGATGGATATCGACGTAGGTCGGGTAAAGCTCGCGGCGGCAGAGATCTCAGGAGCCAGGCATCAGCCGCGCTTGTTTGGAGAGCGGAACAAAAAGGCTAAGCCCATTGAATCGCCCAGCCTATTCGCGGACAAAGAGTAAATCTCATGGGAGACTGGAAAACAGACAAGGACTTCGCGGATGGGGCGGAGGCTACGCGCTTCTGGGAGTCACTCTATGGGCGCGCCCTAGCCGGATTCGAGTCACGGACCGCCATTGTTGGGCGCGTTGGGCAGATCGCCGGGAACGACGTGGTCCTGGTCCACAACAACGGTGCAGCTCGCAAGGTTCAGGAGAAGCTGAGACGAGAGTACTATGGAGACGATATACTCTTCGAGGCATACCATGAACATCCGGGTGGTCGGCGCATTCCCGGCTGGGCGCACGAGGATCTTGGCGTCGAGATGCTCGCCTATGGTTGGCTGAACCCAGAACGAAACGTCAGGCGCGCGGTACTTTTCCTCTGGCCAGAGTTGAAGCAAACCCTGATTGATAACTGGGCGCAGTGGGAATTGGAGATGGAAGAATCACGGCGGAGTTCTGGAGTTGGAAAGGCCCGAGGACCGCTGATAGACGGGGTGCGATGGGTGCGCGGATCAACCTGGAGAGATGGGCGGTTCAGATACCATACGCACAACATCTGCGTGGCGTTCTCGGCGCTACCGAAATCGGTTGGATTTGGGCTGCATGACTTAAGCAATAGCCGAAAGATCCAAAAAGCAGAGCTGGCGATCCAACCGGAGCCAGAAACACCCAGGCAAGGAACCCTATTCCAATGAAACTGAACCTACAACGATCCGACCTACTGCGCGCAGCCGAAGCCTGTGCCGCAATCGCCGACAAGAAAAGCACGATGCCGATCCTGGCGAACCTGAAGCTCGACGCCGACGCCGGTACACTATCGGCCACCGACCTGTACCTGCAAACCACACAGACGATCGACGCGACCGATTCTGGCTCTGTTTGCGTTCCTGCCAGAGACTTCGCGGATCGCGTTCGGAACATGCCCGATGGCGAGCTGACCGTGAGCACCAACAAAGCGCTCGCGGTCACGATCAAGAGCGGCAAGCGGCGCTATACGATGATGGGCATTTCCGGAGACGATTTCCCGGAGCTCCAGCAGTTCGCGGGCGAGTGGCAAGAGGTTGAACGTCTGCCGCTGCTGGATGCGATCGAGGCCACGCTCTACGCCATCAGCACCGACGAGACGCGGCTGCACCTCAACTCGCTGTTCATGACGAGCGAGGAAGGCAAGCTGGTCTGCGTTGCTACGGATGGCCACAGGTTGGCACTCGACAGGCAGCCGATCGCGTGGGAGTGCGGCCCGAAAGCGAACATCCTGGTGCCACGAAACGGCGCGCTGATTCTGCGCAAGCTGCTGTCGGATGCGAAGTCGTCGAAGTCGGTGCTCGTGGGCGTTACCGAGTCGCGTCTGCACGTCAGCAACGGGAACGACAAGTTCGCGGTCAAGCTGGTTGACGCTGAGTTCCCGCCCTACCAGCAGGTGATACCAGAGCGGTCAACGGCTGAGATTCGGATCGATCGGCTGGCGCTTCTGAACGCTGCCAGGGCTGTTTCTGTGGCCGCTTCCGAGCGTACTGGCGGCATCAAGCTCTCGTTCAAGGACGGCGAGTGCATCATTGAATCGATCAGCCCAGAGGGTGGAGAAGGCTATGATTCGATTCCGATCGAGACCGAGCACGACGGCGAACTGTTCTTCGGCTGCAGCGGGAAGTATTTGGCCGAGGCGCTAAGCTCGTTCGTTGGCGACACCGTGACGCTTGGCGTGAGTGGCGAGCTCGACCCGGTGACAATCGGCGATGGCGGGCAGCGGCTGAACGTTACCATGCCGATGAGGGTGTGACTGATGCCTGACCGAATCGAGTTCACGGCTCCTGACGGGTCGAAGCGGTGGTGTTCTAGGGACGTGCTGCGTCTCGAGCACCACATTCGCAACTATCCACACGCGACTTTTGCCAACCCGAACCGATCGAGTAGAGATCGGCTGCTGAAACCCAAGCCAAGCGGAATATGGTGGAGACCTGGACCCAGCAGAAGATGGCATCTATACAGACACTACAACAGCTGTTCCGTGGTGATGGAGCTTCTTGGCCAGGTATGGTGGTATGAAAGTGGCCTCACCGGATACTACGTGAGCGAGACTCCGATCCGGGTCATCCACCGCGGCACCCTATCCGATTGCGCCCATGCTCTTGTCAACGCCATTCGAGGTGACCAATGACTGACTGCAAACGCTGCGCAGCTGGCTCAACCGATCACGGTCTTGACAAGCGGGAGTGCGCGTTCCAGCGTATGACATCATGCGTGGTCTCGAAAGGGAAGGTCATCCGAGAGAGGCGCGAGGCCGATCCTGACAACTGGTGCTGCGAGACTCTGCTCGCGCTCCGGAATCTAGCCGATGAGCGGGCCGAGATGGGAGACCTAGATACCTTTCACCATAGAGACGACAACTCCAACGCGACTATCTGGGTGCTGCCGATTCCTGGTGACGTGGAGTGCGCTAGCGGCTACATCGTCATGACCGGCTACAAGAGCCGCGGAGCAACGCCACAGGCCTGGGTGATGCACGATGACCAGGATCCGCAGAGGCTAACGCTGGAGGTGGCTGAAGCGGTCCTGGATGGGTACGGAAGATGACACGAGAACAGTTTCTCGAGCTGAACATGCTTCACATCCACAGCGCTCTATGTCGCGAGATTGACCGGCGACTGAACCCGGGCGGCCTACAGTGCGGCGTTCCGCGGCTCGGCCAGCTTCCGCAAAGCACGCTACTCGAATGGGAGCGCGACATCAGGCATGCGATCGAAACGACGGAGGAATACTGGGGCAAGGTCGAGGGCGGCGAACTAGAGGAATGGCTTGGGTCACGCGGGTTTGCCATCTCGCAAGATGAGGCCGACATTCTGGAACGCCTGGACAATCTGCGCAAGCACGAGCATGAACTGCGGATGCGGGTGTTCAAACTGGAAAAGGCTTGGAAATTAACCCGAACGCAGGAGGTGACCAATGACTGACCCGCTCCGATTCCTTACAGCAACCCCGCTCGAGATGACGGAGGCTATCCTAGGCTGGGTCTGCGCCGCTCCGGGCCGCAGCCTGACGTGGGACGGCGACGAGTGGCGGCTGCTGCGGCATGACGGCAGCGAGTACGTGCACGGGCCGACGCTTGGGGTGCTGGGTAGCGCGGTGATGGTGATTGGGGGTAGGTCATCCGCAGCCGAGCATCCCGAACACGTTTGGGGCGATGAGACTTATTGCGGCCGCAGAATATGTCTGTACTGTCGTCATGTAGAGGGGTGGACAGCCGCGGAATGGTGCAGGGAACGGGCCGAGCTGAGATCGGAAGAAATGGCAGATGATTGACGGCACTGCAGAGTCTTTCTGGCTCGCTGGTGACGACTGGCCCGGTTCGTGCTACGGTGCCAGAAATAGTTCGCACCCGGCGACTGCTCAGGGTCCCGGGTGCCGGCATCAAGGAGTGCGATCCATGACGCAAAGTCAATGTAGCAGTGATGATGGGGTGGGCGCAAGTGGGAAGGCCAAGACGGGCATTCCCACTCTGTATTCTGGTGTCCTTATGCGTTCGCGTCTCGAAGCGCGTTGGGCGGCACTTTTCGACCATTGGGGCTGGCCATGGCGCTACGAACCGCAGGATCTTCCCGGCTATTGCCCGGACTTCATCGTCGATTTTCATCACCCCGTTCTGGCCGAGGTGAAGGCCGCGCCCGACGAGTATGCGGCAGCGATCGGGAAGATTGAGCTGAGTGGCTGGAGAGGCGAGGCGCTGCTTGTATCCAGCGTGATCGATGGTTCCAGCATTGGTCGTTTCGGAGCCAACGAAGTCGCGCCTGACGGAACCCAAAGGGTCTGGGGCGAGGCGAGAATATTCTACTGCATCAGCTGCGGACGGATCTCGGTGCTACCCGAGCACTCGGACTGGACGTGCAGGGTATGCGGGGATGGGAACGGGAATGCCCATGTCGGAGAGTACGATCCGGCTTTCGACTGGATCGAGGCCGGGAACCGGGTGCAGTGGAGGGCTCATTGATGGCGAGGACCGGGGTCAATTACATGCGCGTCGACCCGGGGTTCCCTGGCCACGAGAAGGCGATCAAGGCGGGTGGCGACGCCATATGGTTGTGGCTTGCGATGAAGGCCTATGCCAAGAGAGAGGGGACCAACGGGCGTATTCCTGGGGTCAAGATCGGGCGTCTCGAGGGCCCGGAGCCGAGCAAGCAGAGGCGTCTTGCTAAGCGCCTAGTGGCCGTTGGGTTGCTCGAATCCTGCGGAGAAGACTTCAATCTTCACGACTACTTGGATTGGGAAGAGTCGGCCGAGCAGGCAGAGGAGAAACGCGCCGCGGCACGGAAGCGGAAACGCGACTGGGATGCGAAACAACGCGCCATTCGTAATGCAGACAGGGAATGTGTGAGTAACGCCGTTACGAACGCTGATACTCACGCATCCGTAACCGCGAGCAGTAACACCTCTAACCCAAACCAAGCCAAGCCAAACCAAACAATAGATCATCTTTCGTCGACTTCGTCGCCTCAGCCGGGCTTGCCCGGCGTGCAAGAAGCCATGGTGGGTGAAGATGCGAATCCGGATTCGATGGCCGCAGTGCGCCAGGTCTTCGAGGCGTGGAAGCTGGATACTGGACACCACAAGGCAAAGCTCGACAAGAAGCGCGCGGCAAGAATCCGAGCTCGGTTCCGTGAGGGGTTCTCGATCGGGGATCTCATTACGGCAATCAACAATCGGCATCGAGACCGGTGGCTGATGGGCACGGATCCGAAGTCGCCCCGGATGTTCGATGACCTCGAGACGCTGCTGCGGGACACAGCGCAGGTCGAGCGGTTGATTGGGTTGAGCGAGCAGCCTGGGCAAGCCACAGGGGAACAGGCCGCAGCCGCTCCCCAAGTCTTCGAGGTGGACTCATGAGCGACGACGTGGCGGTTGTCCACGAGGCGCTACGGATGCGCGGATGGCGCGCCGTTGCTGCGGCGCTCGGTATCAAGTGGAGCGGCGAGCGCATCCCGTGCCCGCTTCACCACGGCGACGGGCACAACTTCACCCTCGACGAGCGGGACGGGCGGCTCACCTACATGTGCTCCAGTCACTGCGGCTCAAGCGACGTTCTGGAGCTCATCCAGCGGCTGAACGGCTGCGGCTTCAGGGAGGCGCTCCGCGAGGCCGCCGATATCGCTGGAGTGATCCTGGACGACGGAACCGAACGGAGCGACGCGGAGCGCGACGAGATGCGCCGGCAGCGCGAAGCCTATGCGGAAGCGGCCAAGAACCGGCCGCCGGAACGTCAGAAGCCATTACCGGATCCGCGGCAGAGCGCTACCGTCTGGGACGCGGCGCAGCCCGTCACCGCCGACCAGACCGTGGGTAACTACTTGGCTAGCAGGGCAATAGACCCGGGTAGGACGGCCGAGCTAGACTTGGCGCGAGTCATCCGGGCAGACGCGCCGTTGCCATCGTGGGCGACGTACAAGGGCCGCTCCTGGACCGAGACGGGACACCGGCTCATTCTCCAGACGTTTGACGCTCACGGCCGATTCGTCGGGCTCCGCGCGTGGCGGGTAGGTGGAGATGACGAGACACCGAAGCGATTGCCGCAGGCTGGGTTCACTGTGCGTGGCTTGGTGGTGGCGAACCAGCAGGCATGCGACATGCTGCGGCATGGGTATCCGGGGACCGTAATTGTGGTTGAGGGCGAGCCGGACGGGCTGGTGCACATGCTGCGCAACCGGTATGCTGTCGTGGCCATCACCTCTGGATCGTGGTCTCAGGAACTCGCCGACCGAGTGGCGTTCGGAAGCGAGGTCGTGATTCGCACCCACTGCGACGAGGCGGGTGAAAAATATGGAGACCACATTCGGAAGACGTTGCGCGACCGAGTTCAGGTTTGGCGGAGGGTAGCGGCGTGAACCCAGACGACAACGACCTCGCGATCACCGGGAAGCTGCCAGAGGACCCGTGCTCCGATTCAAAGCTGGTCAACCCGGGGCTCCGCATCCGCACCGAACGCGAGTTGTTGGAAGGGTCCGTCAACCGTGCTGACGAGAGTTACACGCTCCGTGTCTGCACGACAGGCAATCACTACCTAGACGAAAAGACCGGCGGACTGCTGCCAGGATGGTGCTGGATCGTTGGGGCAGATACTGGCATAGGCAAGAGCTCGTTCGTAACGGCAGTCGCCGACGAAAACTTGCGTCAGAATCGCGGCGTGATCATTGTCTCCCTGGAGGACCCGGAGGAACTCTACGGCGATCGGCTGATGCTGCGCCGGTGCCTAGAGTTGGCCAAGAAGGAAAACATGGAGCCAGTGTCTGCGGACCGAATGAGGCTTCGCAAGCTCACGACGTCGGACAAGGAACTGATGCGGATGGTAGCGAGCAAGGCCGAGCGCAAGCCGCTGTTCGTTGACGCACGAAACCTACGGGGCGAGGATATCGCAAAGCGCGTTGGGATCATGCTCGACAACGTTCCGATCGACGTAGTGATCGTGGACTACCTGCAGGAGATTCACAGCACGAAACAGCACTCCTCCACGCGCGACAAAGTTACCGAGATGGCACGTGGGCTGCGTGAGGAAGTGAAGGCGCGAAACAAGTGTCTGATCATCACGTCTCAGGTTACGGTTGACGACCCGGAGAAGTGGCCGCGCCGGAACCAGATCCGCGACTCGCGAGACGTTGTGAACGCTGCAGAGGTAGTGCTCATGCTCGGTGTTGCTCACTCGGATGTTGTCGAGAAGAACAAGCGCGAAGGAACACAGCGCACGATAATTCACGCTGGCGAGCGCGGTGGCCTGGTAGACAAGTGCAAGCAGGGAAGGAAAGGATTCGTTCTCCTTCCGTGGGACGACACTGCCGCGTGCTTCGTTTCGGTTCCGGATCCAGACGAATCCCCACCCGACGACGGCTTCAACGACATCGACGCTGAGCCGGAGTACTGGGATAGATGAGAACGATCGGAGGAGCGCATGACTGAACGAAAGCTAAGCGAGGAGGGGACGGCTAAGAATCCGTATACCCGCGCCTGCTGGAACAACTGGGTTCCAATTGGTTTGGATGAATGCAGCCGGTGGTGGTCGGAGACATTCATCGAGCCTGGCCAATGGACGGCCCTGCGCATCCGCTGGGGAGCTCGCCGGGCATGCAAGCGGCTCCGTTCCCAGCTGGCTGCACGTGATTCCGACATCGCGCAGCTACGAGAGGCACTCGCCAGCAGGATCATCAACGAATGGGTCGGCAACGGATTGTTCTGCCGGGTGATCGCGGAAGGTGGGAAGCTGGTCGCGCAGAATCGTGTAGCAGTGGACCGGGACGAGTATGAATGGAGGATCATGGTCGAGGTTCCAGACCGCGTAGCCCTAGCCAGAGAACTGACTCCCAGGCGAGACGAAGTGCAACTGTTGGGCGAAGCGCGGCCGGAGGAGAATAGGCGATGAGCGACAGAATGACTGGAGTCCGGATGCCCGGGAACAACCTCAGGGGGTTCGCGATGTATGGTCGTAAGACTCGGGCCGAGGCAATAGCAGAATACCGCGCGCACTATCGCCGGCAGCTTCAGGAGGCGGAGCAGGCATTATCCGCTCCCGACTCGCTGCTAGTGGTCGAGACGTATCTTGGCCCGTATGCGCAAAGGAACCGGGAAGAGGTGAAGGAATGAGCCCCAAGACCGCCCAGCCTACGACCGCGAGCCGGTATCGCGTAACGATCACGCTCTGCAACACGTGCCCGTTCGACTCCAGCGACTCCAGAAGCCACGATCGTGATCACTGCACGTTGCTCGGATACAACGGGCCAGGTGGCGGCCTACAGGTTCCGCCGCCCGAATGCCCATGGCGTAACGGCGGAGTGGAGTTTGCATTCGACGAGGACGAGGCTAGCCGCAGATATGCGCTATGGTGGAAGCTGGAGCGCGAGAGCTACCGAGAATCACTGCTCAAGATCCGAGCAGAAGCGGAAGCTGACGGGCAGGAAGATGTCGTTCGCGAGATCGACGACTCGCTGCGCGAAATGGAGACCAAGCCATGAGCAACACCAACACACCCGACCCGCCGCTTGACTTGACCGGAGACGAACTGGTTGACGAGCACGAACTGTTCTTCCATTTCGTCGAGCTGTTGGCTGCCGACCAGCTCGTTCCAGACGCCGTGATCGGCAGAGTGGTGCGCGGCTGGATCGCGGAGAGGCGGGAGAAGAATTGAGCCAGAGAATCGGAGGAGCAACCATGCCTGAAACAACCTGGACCGAGAACACAGACGGCGCCTTCACCACCGACGGCGCAACGATCACGATGAAGGGCCGCAAGCCGCTGCGCTGGCGGTTCGAGGTGCAGACCGACACCATCACCGCGACCGGCAACACGGCCATGCTGACCGACGCGCAGACGGCAAGCGAGCGGCTGCTGGCGATCGGGAGGAAGGTGGAGTCATGAGCGATACTTGGTCGGCGTTTCTGTTCGGTTTGTTTACTGGAATAATCGCAGGAGGAAGCATAGCGACCGGAGCGAATGAGATAGATAGCTCGCAGCAGTTCAACCGCGGCCTAGCCACCGCCGTAGCCTGCTCGCCCGGAACCTATCTCGAGGATTCAAGCGGCGGCATGGTGTACTGCATCGGCGGCGAGGGCGAGACGTGGAGGGTGCGGCCGTGAGCCGCTTGCATGGCATGGAGCTATCCGGAACCGATGGAATGAAGATGATTGCATTCGACCCATCCCGATGGAACCTAGCTGCCTGGATTTGGTGGTTCTTGGTCTGCGCCTGTTCGAGAAGGCCAAGAGGTATGATTGACGTCGTCGACTTTTCCGGAAAGCGCCGAACGGTTAGGGCATATGGCTAATGGCGATAAGCGCTGGGTGATGGAGCGATGAAGGATCCGATCAATGGCGCAATCGCGCTGATGGTGCTCTGCTTCTTCACCGGGATTCTGATTGGGGCGTTTGGCGTGCTTACCCTCGGCCTCGATTCTTCAGCAGCGGAGGAGAAGCGAACCGAACACGAGTGTGCCATCGCATGCATACCGGCGAAGGTTGTGTCTGCTAACGCGGTCAGCAACTGGTGCGTTTGCGAGGACCAATGGGGAAAACGGCGATTGGGAAGGACGGACTAATGGCAACCGCTCTCCCAACTCGCAAGTGCCGCGGCTGTCTGAAGAGAAAGCCACTCGCCCAATTCAACGGCGACTCGCGCGTCTGCAAGAAGTGCCAGGGAGACGGCAAGGTCAAGCACCATGGGCGGTTCTGCCGCGTGTGCTGCGACATACCGTGGAGGCGCCCAAGGAATCGCGTCTGCAAATGCGGCGGAGTCTACGAGGAAGAGCAGATGCCGCGTGCCGAAGCCCACATTGGTTCAAGCGCCGGTTCATGGTGGGAAGGCGGAGAGAGCGATCTCGCGAACACGAGCAGAGACGAGCGCGGCGAGTTTCGGAAGCGCGGCGAGAATGCACCGGAAGAGTTCAAGAATCCGTGGCATAGGAGGAAGCAGTGAGTACACAATCCAGCTTGCGGGCGGAGCATGAACTGGCGGACCGACTTTCGGCGACGCTGCTGGCCTTGCGAAAGCTGCTAGACAGAACGGCTCCGCATGGTCGTGGAGTTCCGTCGGATACATGGCGAGAGGCGCGGCGCGTTTACGAGGATAACAAGCACTACTGCAAGGAGCGGAGATGACTGACGAGAAACTGATCGAAGCATTCAATGCGTTGCGTCTTCTGTGGGAGGAGCTGCCGCCGGTGCGAATCAACCCGACGCGGAAGCCAATCCAGTATGACGATCGCCAAGATGCGCGATCTCACCTGAATTGGATGTGCGAGGAGGCGCAGGGATTCATTCGCGATGGAAGGCGAGACAAGGCTATGCGCTGGCTCGGATTCATTCAGGGAGCCTTGTGGGGAATGTGCGACGTGACGATTGAGCAGATGAAGGAATTGAACCGACCGTGATCGGAAGGCGGAGGTTTGTGAGCGAGCGGAGGAGACGACGATGAAACAAGAATTCAAGTTCAAGGCATGGGTAGCTTCCTGCGGGTCACGTGAGCCAGGGGCATTGTTGCCGCGAGAAGAAGACTTCATGATAAGAAGATTCGTTCCGTGGGCTGAGTTGCGCGGGCCATACGGGCAAGCCGTGCGCGTTGATGGCCTGCACATGGACGCGCATGACGGGAAACCGTACCGAGTCACCATCACGATTGAGCCCGACATGCCGAAGCTCGAGTCGGGCTATGAGTGGAATGGTGAACGGAGAATCCGCAGAATATCGGACGGCATTGGTTTTACCGTGAACGACGACGGAGAGCTATACAGTGGAGACAACCCGACACCAGTCGCGGCTCTGCGCGGGTTCAGGGCTGCTGGGTTGCTGTGAGGAGACGACATGACTGAAGCAAGATGGCGAACGTTCAGGGAACCGCGACCGAACGAGACGATCGTGGTGCTGTGGGATGACGGGTCAATCGATACTTGGGACGTAGGCAGATACGGGAGCGAAGACGATCCGGCGCTGGCTAAGCACCTGAGAACGAAGCCGCTCTTCTGGATGCCACTCCCGCCGCGGCCGGATTGCGACGACCCGGAATGCTCTTGCCACGAAAGCGAGGAGAAAACGGATGAGTGGGAATGGCAGAGTGAGGTTCCGCCGCCGGTCGAGTTGCCAGCGGGACTGACATGGGGATGGGATTCCGAGGATGGTACCTGGAATGCATGGAGGAAGCCGCATATGTTTGGTCACGGCGGGCGCGTCGCTTCCGATGGTTGCTGGGGGCTCTACGGTAGCTGGTGTGGCATTCAGTCGTCTTCCCACATTGAAGCCTGCCGAGCCCTAGCCGCAGCCCTTGGTTCGTCAAACCAGCGAGCCAGCGCGCCGGAGCAGCCGGTCTGGCACTCGACCAAAGACGACCAACTGCCGGAAGGAACCGAGCGAGTTTGGGCCTGGGATGACGACGGGGAAGGTGTGGTGCTGGTGAAGAACAACCTTCGGTATATCACCGACTGGACCCACTGGACGGAATACACCGAGAACCGCCCAGAGCCGCCCACCAGCGCGTCGGAGGCCGGTCCTGCCACCCAGGAGCCACGCGAACCCGAAACGGCGTCAGAGAGGCGCGCAGGGGGCGTTCTGGTAAAGGTAACTGGTTCAACCAGTGAATGGGTCGATATCGATTGCCATGACCCGAGGCTGGCGGGGGTGCGCCTGAACGGGGCCACGCTCACCGACGTCTCGCAGTTCCGCGCCGACCTGAACGCACGAATCGAGGAGGCGCGGCGGGAACGGGATGGTGCCGCTGACGATGGCGACTACGAGGCCGCGATCCGGTGGCGTACCAGAGCCGAGGCGTGGGAGGACGTGCTCGCGATGATTGGAGGAAGTGATGGCTGATTGGATTGCGTTCGAGGAGCGGGAGCCAACGGCGAGCGAATTGGCTCACGGGATTTGGGTCGCATACTGCCAGGGCGTGAACCTAAACATCTGGAACAAGATACCTGGCCGACCGTTCACCCACTTCCGCGAGGTTGAGGCGCCGAGCGACCTGCCACCGAAGCCGCTGCCGAAACTCCCGGACGGGGCAGAATGGAGATGCGGAGCCGCTGATGTTGTCAGATACTGCTGGAGAGATTTCGTCATGGTGAACGATACCGTCAGCGTTTCCGACATGGCGCCCATCGTTACGTTCCCGGCTTCGATCGTGGACGCACTGCGGGAGCGGGAACGTGGCTGAGACAGTGACTGACTGGACCGTTCACCGCGACGGCGCAACCGAGGTACAAGTAGCAACCGACAAGCGCGCCGTGGTTCGCCGATGGACCGTGGGCGTCGAGGTTGAGGAAGAGGCCGAGCGCCAACTGCACAACGTCGCCGGTTTGCCGTTCATCGACCAGCACGGCCTCGCAGTCATGCCTGATGTTCACGGAGGGTATGGGGCTACGATCGGGTCAGTGATTCCAACGCGCGGCGCAGTGATTCCGATGGCGATCGGTTCGGATATCGGCTGCGGAATGAGCTGGGCAAGGACCGACTTGAAACCGGAAGCGCTTGGCGATCTGGCAGAGTTGCGGAAGCGGATCGAGCAAGCGGTGCCGCACGGGTTCAGCAATAAGGGCGACGTCGGGAACTGGCCCGGTGACTATGGCGACTTGCCTTCAGACGTGCTGCTGGCTTGGCATCGCGAAGTGGCAGACGGTTACAACGAGATGACGTACCTCCGCCCGAGCCTGAGCCACAAATGCCCGGCTCACCAGCTCGGGACGCTCGGCAGCGGAAACCACTTTATCGAGATTGTGGTCGACGACGAGGGCATGGTCGGCGTCCTGCTGCACTCTGGTTCGCGCGGGCCCGGCGGCAGGATCGCGAAGGTGTTCACCAAAATCGCCCAGGACGCTTGCAAGCGGTGGCACGTAAAGCTGCCCGATCCGTATCTGGCCTACCTTCCCGAGGGCACCGACGAGTTCGACGAATATCTGGCGGCAGCCAAGTGGGCGCAGGAGTACGCGAAAGTAAACCGTCGGCTGATGATCGAGCGCGTGCTGGGGCTGCTGCCGGAACACACCGTTACCGAGTCGATCTCCTGCCACCACAACTACGTCGCTCGAGAGCACCACTTCGGCCGCAACATCCTGGTTACGCGCAAGGGGGCGATCAGCGCGCGGAAAGGCGAGCTCGGAATCATTCCCGGCTCGATGGGCGCGCGGAGCTATGTCGTCGAGGGCCTGGGTTGCGAGGCGTCATACTGTTCGGCCGCGCATGGTGCTGGGCGGAGAATGAGTCGAACGAAGGCGCGCGCCACGTTTACGGAAGCTGACCACGTGGCAGCAACCGCGGGTGTCGAATGCCGGAAGGACGCAACTGTGCTTGACGAGACGCCCGGCGCTTACAAGGACATTGACGCGGTCATGGCTGCGCAGTCGGAGCTAGTCAGGCCGGTGAGAACGCTGCGGCAGGTTGTTTGCGTGAAAGGATAACGGAGATGACTGACAAGGAGTACCGCGAGCATGTTGAGCGACTTGCGGCGACGCGGGCGGCTACGATTCGCTATGCGGTGAGCGAGGTTTGCGTTTTGCTCATGATGTTGGCCCTGATCGGTTCCGCCCTCTACTGCTGCAAGATACTGGTGGGATTATGATACAGGTGAAGCACGGGCTAGAATGGCTCGAGTGGTGCACGGGCGTCTACATTGACTTCAGCCTATTCAAGGACGGGCACCGTCACGCAGACCTCTGTATGCTGCATTCTGGCACGGAGTATGAGTTGTTCTGGCATGGGCTTCCTGCTGGCAGAGGAACACTCGAGGAATGCAAGGCGGCAGCTGAGAAGAAAGCGAGGGAAGGATGAGCAAGGACGCGAGCCGCTTGGTTATCGCCGGGAAGGATATCACGATGAGCACCATCGAAATACATGGCGCGAGACCAGAAATGATCGAACCAGACCCGGAATACGACGCAGAGGTTCAGGCGCTAATCGACCGGGAAGAGCTGTCTGATACCCCGGCGGGCCGACTACTCGATCTGGCCCGCGTGGCGCGTGAGCATTTGGAAGCAATTCGAGCCGAGGACTTCGCCGCGTCTCCGTTCACTCCGCAGGAGGTGCGCGAGGTGTTTTCTCGAACTGCTGGCGTTGCCGAGAGCATGTCGGCGCGTATGCGTGGAGCAAACTAACATGATACGATCGGCAACGTTCACGAGCAAGGAAATCGCTCAGGAACTACTCCAGAAGGCAGCCGCGCGGGCAGATATGTCCGGGGCGGCCAGAGTCTTCTCGGTGAACGAATGGGACTTCAACGAAGAGGTTACGCTTACCATGCATCTGTGCGAGAGCGATGACGACGTGCAAGAATGCCTGCGCGAGCTGGAGGCAAAGCGGGCGGGATTGGAGGCCATAGACAATGACTGACCGACTCAAGGGATGCACAGTGGCGTTCGAAACCGACA
>Ga0307423_1001360_pt1 | contig 14854 bp, 18 predicted proteins | sample SalMarWE160310MG_FD_202154 | JGI IMG/M metagenome (GOLD analysis project Ga0307423, IMG submission 202154) | Salt marsh sediment microbial communities from the Plum Island Ecosystem LTER, Massachusetts, United States - WE1603-10 | ecosystem: Environmental > Aquatic > Marine > Intertidal zone >...
TTCGTTCTTGTTGGAATTCTCTTCTTAACAGCTCTTGCTCTGGCACCAATTGGTGAACTGATTGGGATGAGATTACGGAATAGAGAACAAGCATTACTTGCTTCAGTATTGTTTGTCGTAGTTGGGTTCATTTTAGGGGGAGGAATGGCTCCCATTGGTCTTTCACCACAGTTAGTGCAGGATCTAGCTAGTATTCTTCCCACAACTCACACACTATCTCTATGGGCCCGTGTCTTCTTCAATGATACCTTACTTGGTCTTACGGGAAGTGTATTGGTACTAGCATTGACTTGGATTGTGATGTCCATCATTGTATTTCAGTTGATGAAGAAGGAGGTTGAGCGATCTTGAATCAATCACTGAGAACAATCAAGGCTTGCTTCATCAAAGAACTTCGTGTTTGTAGACGTACTCCTCAGAAGCTTGTTTTGGTTCTTCTTATACCTCTCATGTTTTTCATTGGGTTCAGTATGCTCATGGGTGGTGTCTACTATGGTGAAGGAGTTGCGACTGCTCTTGTTGTGGAGGAACAGAATCCTGGTATCTATACTGATGGATTGATCCACATTCTTGAGCAGTATGATGATATTCCTCCAAGATTAAACCCAATTCCTATGGATGCAGAAACAGCTGATAGTTTATTTTTGAATGGTGAAATTCTCCTCGTCATCACAATTCCTGATGGCTTCGAGGATGCGATAGCTAACAATCTGACCACATCGATTAATATTCAGGTAGCTAATATTCACGAAGACCTGACTAAGAATCTAAGAATGCCAGTCATCCGAAAGGTCGATCTCTTCTATCAACAATATTTCTTGAACGATTCTCTAGTCGACTTCGAAATGGTAAATCTGCGTGCGTTTACTCCACCTCGGCTCGCATATATGGCATGGACCATTGCAGTCTACGGCATCATGTTCAGTGCAATGTTTATCGCAGGATCCACAGTGACTCAGGAATTCGAACAAAAAACGTTAGATGAGATTACATTAGCGGGACGTTCACCCTACGCTATTTACATTGGAAAGATGCTTAGCAGCATAGTGTTAAGTTATCTTGCTCCCCCCATCTTATTCCTGTTGAGCTATCTACTCTTTGGTGTCTGGCCTCTGGGTGATGTGTTCGTATTTATTGCTCTGACCTTTCCCCTTGCTGTATTCAGTGCAGGTATTGGAATTATTGCAGGTGCTGTGTTCAGGAATGCGGTCTTTATTGTTCCAGTAGCATCTCTTGGTGCTATATTCTATTGGATTACAAGTGGTGGTATTGCACCACTCGAGCTAGTCGGAATTGGTTTTGGCACAGTAAACGAATATCTTCCCATATCAAATGTCTATAGGTCGTTAATCCGAATGTTTGTTGAAGGTAGCTATAGCTCTCTTTTCATCGATTTGGGTGTGATATGCATCTTCGCCACTCTCTTGATGATCGTTTCACCGGTTGTGACTGATAGGATCGCCCATATGGATTTCACTAGGAAAATCAGGGAGATCAAGAATCGCAGAAATCCGGTTTAAGACTATCCTCTAGCTGGGGAACAGATGGCATAGAGGTGATCCGACAAGGTCACATCTGTGTCCTCTCCAAAGAGCATCCTCCAAGAATGAGATCTTTCTTTGAAACCATATCGACCAAGTAGCTTGAGAGCCTGGACATTGTTTTCCAAAACTCCAATCCTAAGAGTAGTTCCTTCCACCATACCGGCAAATTCCAAAAGAAGTTGTTCAGCAAATTCTTCTTGAGTGTTTACGACCCAAGGTCCAATTCTCACAGAACTACCACTACGGCTTCCCATGATGAAACCTTGTATCTTCTCATTTTTTTCTATGACTCTGGCCAACTCTGGATATGCAGAAAATCTCATACGGAGAAAACCATCTCTTTGGCCTCCAAAATATTGAGAATCAAAAGCTACAATTTTCCCAAGGTCGGTTTCAACCATAATACGTGTGTGCTCAGTATTTTTTCCAGGGACAATTGCTTCTAGGCGCAGAGACTTCGAAATTTTCCTGAATCCGAGTCGCTCATAGAGGGATACTGCCTTTGGCACACCATCCAGAAAGAGTGATTTTGCACCATTATCTTGTAAGTGCTTCATTGCAAATTCCATGAGGGTTCTGCCAAAGTTCTGGCCTCTGTACGTCGGAAGTACTATAAGATTTCCAATGAATCCGAACTCTCTATAGTTGACAGTGCAAACCATTCCTATAGGTACACCGTCAACTTCGCCAATATAGGACCCTTTTGGATTGAAAATTAATGATTCTTCAAAGTCGCATCTTGTACTACTCCAGCCTTCTGAAGAAGTTAGATTCAGTACAAAATCGAGATCACTAATCGTCATTTGTCTGATATTCAAGACACACACCTATTCTCTCAGAGTGAATTTCACCTTTAAGATAGAATGGTAGAACGCAATACTCCTACACAAGTTGCATTATGGTGATCTCAATTGCGTTAGATTCTATGGATGATTTTTTGTGGGTGTTGTACCAGAATATTTCAAAGGAGAGTAGTGCCATGAATACCCGGAAGTCCAGTCTATAATTATTGAATGCTAGCAAAACCTTTTGTTCTTTCTTGAGAATTAGTGCTTGAAGTATATCAAACGGAAGTGAATGATTGGTTAAGTTATCTCCACGATTGAAGTTCATTCTAATCACTGTTGATGAGCTATTATTAGTCCCAGCTTTAATACTGAGCGCATACTATTTTATCCCCGAGCTGTTACCCTTTACCATTGTTGCAACTATTGTTGGTGCAATCATCTTCGTAGCTGCAAAGTACCATCTTGTATATGATTCATTGAAGGAGGGGACCGACTATCTCTACGACCTCCCAGGCATAAAGTGTAAGGTAATTGAGACTATTACAGATACTTCTGGTAAGGTTAAGGTAGGTGCTGAGATCTGGGAAGCTCGTAGTGATAATGGTGAGATAGTAAAAGGGACTGCGGTTGTTATTGTTTCCAGAGAAAGCATGAAGGTCCGTGTTAAACCATGGGATAACGAAACCAACTAGGAAAGTAGTACTTTTTCAAGAAGATGTATAGTCATCTCTACATCCTTTAGATTGATTGTTTCGAAACTACTATGAGAATATCTACAAGGTACTGCAGTCACTGCGACTTTTTGGCCTTGCATTGCAAATTGCACTCCATCGGTGAGATAATGGTGATAAACTGCTCTCTGGATTGGTATCTCTTCACGTTCAGCAGTATCCAACATGGATCTTACAAGATCATGAGAATAGTGCATGGCATCATCTTTGATGACTATTACTGGCCCTAATCCTAGACCAACTCCTGCTTCTCCATTTGTACCAGGATAATCATCAGCTAATCCAATGTCTATTGCAATGACACCTTCAACGTCAAGATCTTTTGTAATAGCAGCAGCACCCTTGGCTCCTAGTTCTTCCATCACAGTGGACATGAAGGTGACCTTAGGTCGTTTGGTTACAGGAATCTTTGAGAGCCTTTCAGCAAGTTCAATCATAATTGTAAGCCCAATTCTATCATCCATGGATTTTCCAACAACATGGTGACCGACTATCTCTACTGGTGCTGCATAGATTATTGGATTTCCAATGTGAATACCTTGTTCTTCTACCTCTTCCCGGGAAGATAGTCCGATGTCAAGGAAGACCTCTTCATATGTTGGAATCCTTGATTTTCCTTCAGGTCCTGCGATATGCCCTGTCTTAACTGCAAAACATCCTGGGATGAACCCTGTGTCAGTCATTACCAAAACCCACTGACCCGGCAAGAGTCGTAAATCTGGCATGTGCCCCTGGGTATTCCACTTGGCTCGGATGAATCCTCTATCATCAATATTACTCACAAGAAAACCAACTTCATCAGCATGGGCTACAATGACATAGTGTTTACCATCACCTTCCATCGTTGCAATTAGATTGCCAATCTTATCTCGAATAATAGTAGAGCAATATTTTCCAAGTTCCTCCTTGATGATATCTTGTACAAGATTCTCTCTACCAACTGGTCCGGGTGTGGCTGATAGGGTTTTTAGAAGGTCTAAGGTTCTTTCTGCCATACTTTCCACCATCTTGTACAATATGACATTGACACTTAAGCATCTGCCTCTTGCTCTGCGTCGTAATGCTTTAGTGTAGGATGATTTGTTGTAAGAGTAAGGCGACGCTCATGATTGTTACAGTGACAACAGTTGTAGTGTTAGTTATTGGTGTACTCTCACTTACTCTTGCACTGTATGGTGGTTTTCTCTCTTTTTCGATATCCGAAAAACTTGAAGGTGATTCAGAAGAAAAGCATAGCTCGGAACAACAGTACTACCTTCTTGGAATGATTGGAATCATTGTTCTCTTTGCTCGAATATTGAATGTTCCAATCTTCTTCTGGATGATTCAGTCATTGGTTCCTTATTGCCCCGGGGCAATGTGTTCCTACGGAGTGATCAGTGTGGGGTTCCCATACTCGATAATTGCACTTGTGTTGAAGATCATACTACCCTTTGTCTATGGTTTATGGTTAGTTGTCGAGGTCTCGAATAGAAAACAACCAATGCTCCCACTCATCGGAAATCTTGCTCGTTCATTTGTAATGGTTCTTCTTCCTTTGGTCCTGTTAGATAGTGCAGTGGATGTAATTTTTGTGTCTTCAATTCGCCCTGTATATGCTCCATGCTGTTCAAGTGTCTATGATGTTGATCCACCTTTCTCCCCTTCTGCCTTCTTTGGTCCACAGTTTGGAATGTTAATTGTGATATTGACAATCATCATCGCCATCTCTCTAATTACAATTCAATGGTTTGAGAATAAGCTAAAGCATCTACCAACTGCAACTCTAATTCTTACTATGGTTGTATCCCTACTCTATCTCATAACACTTCATGATACTCTCGCACCGGTCGTGCTAGGTCTCTCTGACCACCATTGTCCTTACTGTCTATTCCAGGAGTTTCCAGATACTGCTATTTTTGCAGGTCTATTCTGGATTGGTGTCGCATCAGCAGGTTGGAGGGTAATTCTTGAGATGATTTGGCGACGAAAACAGCTACCTCTTGAGAGTATAGCTGGGCTCAAGGATTTTCTGCTAAAACTATCAATACTCTCAATTCTATTCAGCATTGTCAGTCTTGTGTCACACCTTCTGATTGCTCTCTAATAATTTCAGCCATCTTTGACTAGTTGACCATCGTGTAAAAGATGTCTAGTGTCGGCCCATTCTAACACCAATGGATCGTGAGATGCTACAATTACGGTGATACCATCTTCGTTAACCATGGTTCGTAATGTATTCAACAACTCCTTTGTGAGAGTTTCATCTATTGACGAACTAGGTTCATCTGCTATTAGAATTTGCGGATTATTCATCATTGCCCGTGCAATACTTACTCTCTGAAGTTCTCCTCCTGAAAGTTGAGCAGTTGTGAAATCTAGTCTGTGCTCCATATCCACTGAGATCAATCGTTTTCTGGCAATTGCTTCTGCCTCAGAGCGTGAGATATCCGTACATAGTAGGGGGAGTGCTACATTCTCTGTAGCAGTAAGTTGTGGAATGAGATACTGAGTCTGGAATATGAAACCTATCGTATTTCGTCTTATTTTTGTTCTGAACACTTCCGAGAAACCTGACACCTCATCAGTTCGAAGGAATACCTTTCCTCTTGAAGGTCTCGTGAGAAGTCCAATCAAGCTAAGTAAAGTACTCTTTCCAGAACCACTTGGACCCCCCAGTGCAGCAATCGTACCCTCCTCTATCTCGATTGTAATATCTCTGACTGCATCCACTTGTCGAGGTGTTCCTTGGTTGTAGGTCTTCCATACATTTTCTGTTCTAATTGCTGATGTCAACTCATACACCTCTCAGAACAACGTCAGGCTCTGTTATCGCATTCCTCCAAGAAGGAACTACAGCCGCAACGAGTATTGGTATTACTCCCACAGCATAGACTGTGAATAGAGTCGATACCGAGATTGTTAGAGGTATTCCCCCCGGAAGTAGAACGAGGCTCCATCCAAGTATATAGCCTGCCAGCAAAGGAGCTCCAAAAATAAAATCGAAAATTATTGCAAAAGAAATCCCAAGACTTACACCTAGTAGACTCAGAGTTATAGATTCGAGCATTCTTATCTCAAGTACATCGACGGTATCAAATCCAAGTGCTTTCAAGAGACCTACCTCTCTGCGAGCCTCTTCTGACCCTGCACTTGATGCGGTAAATGCGAGTAGGATTACTGCCAGTAAGACCACTAACCAAAGCAATGCAGTAATACCTGCTCTTCCTGTATATGCTTTGAGCATTAGGTCACTGATTGCATCTCTGGTTAAAACCCTGGCTTCGCCAATTCCAGTATCAAGACGGAAAGCCACACTATTTAGGTCAGTTCCATAGTTTGTCCATATTGCTATGTCAGTGAAGGTTGAATTATCATACCCTAAAACTTCACGAGCACTCTTAAGATCGGTAAGAATCATATCATAGCTGTAAATCTTGGAGTCACTATCAAAAATACCTACAATCTCGAACTCTATGAGCTCTCCCTCAAAGGTGATGAGGGAAAGAAGAGATCCAACATGTATCTGTTGAGAAATGGCTGATGTAGCCATTATATCGACAATACCTTGACCTATTATCATCTTTCTATAGTCTGTTTCATTTAGGAATCTTCCAGTCTCGAGTACATCCGTACCTACTACCCCACTCATACTCTCATATTCTGTAGCATTAACTCCCATTATCGTGAGTAAGATACCACTTCCTACCTCTGAGTATCCCCACACTCTTGGTGTTGCTGTTCGGACTCCTGCTGTATTCGTCACATTTCCCATCCATGAATCTGGAATTGGTGCTTGGCGTCCACCAACTAATTTTTGGAGTATAATGTCTGGTCCTTCATCAACTGAGGCTGATACATCAGTAACCACACCTTCTCTGATGAACTCGACAGAACAGAGAATTGATGTTGATATGAAAAGAGCTAAAATGATTGCAACACTACGTGTTCGGTACTTGAGAACATTACCTAGGGCATAGCTTGCAAGGTTACTGTGTTTTCGTACTCCCATAACTTCTCCTTCCTAAAATCAAGATTAGTGCCGCAGGTACTGCTGCAAAGATGATTGCGAGGATTACAGTATTCATATTGGGTATGGGTGGTCCATACTGCCAAACCGTAGACCCAATTGGTGTAGTGTAATTATCATACAAACCTGCCTGGAGTGGATTTCCCGAGTATAATGGATATCCACCTGGAATGTCTCCTATTATTCCATAGGGTGATTCGAGACCCGGAGCTCGAATATAGTAAGAGTCCTGCATGACTGCTGGTCCAAGATCAGTGAAAAACCAGGATGATGATAGATCAGTGTGCTGATAGACAAAGGCAAATCCAAAATTGAAGGCAAGTGAAATGACAATTATGATGGGGATTATCCATTTCTTTCTCAACTTCATACCTCTCCTACGACCATACGAATGGATTGTCAATAATAATCCCTCCGTATTCATCGAGAAAATGGCTCTCGCACATATCAACTTCTCCAGAATCTTCGCAGAGTGGTACGATAGTGGGATCATTTGTTGTAGGGTTGAGATACTCTGTTGAATAGACCCAGACTATCATTGGGTCATCCCAGTCCATAATCATCCCGCACATAGGACATCGGACCTGTACATTATCAAGAGAATCAATCTCACCATTATCTTTCAAGTCTTGAAATGCTAGTAGTGATATGTTAACACAACAATAGTGAGTTATACTTCCATTGTGAAATGTAAAAGTGACTTCATGACCAATCCTATTTTGGATCTCAAGATTGGTATAATCACAATAATGAATGACTGGTGTGAAGATAGCTGTGTACGTGTAGATTCCAAGACAACACAAGATGACCGCAATAAATTGCATTGCCTTACGCTGCTCAGAATTCACAATATTTTCTCTCCCTATTCAAGGCTCTTGAATACACCAACTAGTGAGACAACAGCGATAACAGCCCCAAGGATTGTTTCGACTGTTCGCGTGTCCCAGCAGCGCATAGGATTGATACACACAGGGACAAAGGTCCATGGTGCAAGGGCTACAACGCATCCTAGTACTAGGAGGGCTACGTAAAGAATTGCTTCGAGTTTCATCTAAATTCACCAATATTATGTTGATGTTACATCTATAGTAAATATTTGAGTGTCTGCTGAATTTCGATTGATGCCATCGTCAAAGGCGGTCACAAAGAATTGTGCTTGGTCTCCTTCAGACACTGGACCAAAGGTAGCAACCCACCTACCACCTGCGATACATAGGCACGCATAGAATGACATGTCCTGCACCTGCCACTCCTCACCATCTAATGAACTTGAGAGTTGAGCATTGGAAATACCTGATCGGTCTATACAATAGATGACGACCGAAATGACATCACCCGCAACAGGACTTACAGGAAGAACATCTACTTCATAAATCAAAGGACCATCAACGTCTTGAAAAACAGCATTCACCACAATTCCAGTGAGAAGTACCATCAAGATAATACCGATGCCTATCAGTTTAGTCTGGTTTCTCACCTTGAATTCACGACTCCTAAGTGTCGCATCACTTCGTGTATCATTAAACTGCACTATACAATCTTTTCGTATTTGTAAACAAAACGAGGACTGATATTGAATAGCATTAGGGATTGAGACCTATTGATTTCAGGGGTGTATTTAGACAAAATTCTCGATCAGTTTTCCATGAGTTAGTCTTGCCATCAAAGGCTTTTGCCCACAGTCCATACACTTGAGAATGTTTATAGTCAATAATTAGGATTTCATGACTCTTAGTCAATTTCCAGACAAGTGCTAATAGTTCTGAAAGGTGTGCTGATGGTAAACGTGCAGACCAAATAAACCCGGTCTTAATCTTTCTAATACTTGAGCCAAATGGGAATTTACTATCTGCGAGATAAGCAATAAGACGGTCAGTCACTTCTTCCTCAGCTTCAGCAATAATGATTGGTGTATTGTAAACATCAAAATACGTCCAATTGATATACACTCGATAGGATTCAACTACTTCTTCATTCAGGCGTTTGAGTTTCGCTGATATTTTCTGTTGGATTCCTGGTTCATTTTTGTCTATGCCCATTGCTTCAATAATCTCGATATTTTTTCTACGAGCACTCATACTAATCTCTTGGATTATTCTTACATCTAATGCATCCAATGGTACTAATTCATTGTTCTCGCTAGGCTTCTTGGGTTTCGGTTGTATCTTTTTAGGACATGCTGACCACCACTTATCCCAATCGAAGACCCATCCCATTTTTTCTGGATCCCACGCATCAATTCTTGGTCTTGTAAAGGAAGATTCGTACTCTTCGTTGAGGGTTGGAAGTTCTCGGATCTTGGTAATGAGTCCCTCTTTCTTCATCACTTCGAATGCTTTGAGTAAATGCGGTCGTGCGTTGTCAGGCTGTCTAAATTGAAGCATTATGCCCTGAATCTTTCCACCAAACACTCTTGCTCTATACGATGTGTATGGATGATTCCAGCAGAACTTCTCTATCTTTTCAAGTGCCTCATATGATGAAACCTGAAGAACAAAATCATCCAATTCGAGACCAATCCTTCGAGACCTAAGATTCGAGTGCACACCAACATAGACCTGATCTTTCTCTAAGGACTCCAACCACGCTCTTGCAGTTGGTGCAGTTACTCCTACCTGTTTTGCTAGGACCGATGCGGGTGCAACAGGCTGCTCCTGGAGCGCGAACAGAAGCTTGAGTTTCTCGGTATTCACTAGTCGACTACCCTCTGTGTCTAGATGTATGCATTTACTGAGGGAGGTAAGCCTGGTCCCGCGGGAAGTGGTGGATCAAAACTAATCTCATCAGTGATGTACAATTTGCCATTTCCTGAACCCATCACAGATGCAAGCAGAGTAACAGTATACCATCCGCTCTCTATTGCCATATCAAAACAATCAATGTTCAAGAGGAATTCGTTTGGCGTGTTATAGACAGAAACTCTCACATTGAACGTGAGGCCTGAAGGAAGCTCTATCCAGATGTTGAGGTCAACTCTTGTCGGATTGGTATCCAAGAAACAACAATCAACAAGAAGTTTGATGTCATCTTCGTATCCATCACCATCAAGATCTGCATAGTACGCATCTACAATCTGAATATAGTCAATAGCTGAAATCCGCGGTTGTGCATTTGCTGCTGGAATGAGTACTGACAACATCACAATAGCTGCTAAGACCAGTGTTAGTTTTCTAGTGTCCATGGTTTTCCACCTTAACCCGAGAATGCAGTTAGAATTTCAACCATTCTTATAAGTCCTCTTTACTTTAGAATTGTAAGAGTATTTATAAGTATCTTTTCTTTTCTAACATTTGTCGGGTCATATGACCTGTCAAAGGTGAAACGTAGTGAAACGTGCTGGTACAATACTGCTTCTTGGTCTAATGTTAGGATTGCTTCTTCCTTCTGTAATCATTGCATCTCCTAATATGATGATCATGAAGGGTGGTGGCGGTGGTCCTCCCACTTCAACGACCTATGAAGTCGAATACTATACAGGCTCGGCTCAAGACAAGTGGGCGGTCATAATCGGCATCAGCGATTATGATGGTCGCGCAAACGATCTATGGAATCCCCATAATGATGCTCTCGAAATGAGAGAAATCCTTACAGCATATGGATACAACTGGGCATTTGCAAGGGATAGTGCAGCAACAAAGGACAACTTCGAATTGATGTTGAACTGGTTAATTGCTAATGAAGGTCCTAATTCAGAAGTTGTCTTCTTCTACTCCGGTCACGGATCAAGAACAACTGATGGTAGTTGGGACACTGATGTTGAGGCTGATGGAAACGATGAATGCATAGTTTCATGGGACTCACGTGCAATAACAGACTTTTACATGGCAGGCAAGTTCGCCGCAATGGAGTCTAACCATATCGCTACTATCTATGCTAGTTGTCACTCTGGTGGTATGTTTGATGAAGCATCTGAGACTCGCGCTGGTGTTCTATACATTGGTGCAGCTGAAGCTGATCAATACGGTTGGGACTATCTTGAATTAGAGAACACTCTGTTCTTCTATTACTTCGGTGATCAAGGTATACTCAATGGCCCATATGATAATCTGCAGGATGCATTCTGGTATGCAAGACCTATTGTAATTGCTGAGCAGCCTGATAGCTGCCCAATAATGCTAGATCTTTATGGTGCACCGTTCTATGTGAAGTGAGGGCTTTACGCCTTCCTTCCTTTTTCTTTTTTTCATAATACCCTCCGATTACCTGAGAATATATGCTATAGTGACTCTCAATTAGTATGGCTCTTAGTGAAACTTTGATTGGACTCTTCATCGGCCTAGTCGTTGCAGCTTCTGTTTACTTGATAATGAGAATGCAACTTCGTCATAGAATTGCAATGGTTGAGAAGGAGTTTCGGCAATCGTGGGCAGAACAGGAATCTTCTGTTAGACGAGATGCTGCAGATAGAAGTCGTTACGTCATCAAAGGAAAGATTGCTGAACATATGGTGCCGATTATCTCTGATGTCTTCAAGCATAATCCCTCTGATGCACGTTTCATAGGGGCTCCTATTGATTATCTCATCTTCGATGGTTATACAGCAGTAAAGGATGGGGAATCTGATGAAGCGATTACAGTTGTTCTCGCAGATATTAAGACTGGAAATGCTGTACTGAATCGTACAGAACGAAAGATTAAGGAAGCTGTAGAAAAAGGGCGTGTACGATGGGAAACCATTCACATTGAATTCTAGGTATCATCTTTCACCGTGATAATAATGCTCTGATGAACTATCTAATATACGAACATTGCAACACTTCTTTGCAGAATATTAGAAAAAGAGGTCAATAAATGGCGATAACCAAGACCCACAAATTCGATGAGAAAATCAACATTACCTATGGACAATACATCAAAGATTCCATGGCTGGAGAGGTTGCACTACAGAGAGAGCTTGAGCGAATACTCGGAATGGAACAAACTCATAAAATTCTTAGAGAATGGGCTGAAAATCGGGCTGTTGATGGGCTCAAGAAATATCTTGAAGATACTGGAGTCCAGATTCGCAATTTCAGTGATTTCAAAAAACATATGGATAAGATGTGGGTTTCGGAGCATGTATCAATGACACATACCTGTGAGACAATCAATAATAGCTCGGATAGAATAACCTACAAGGTGACTGAGTGTATCTGGGCTAAGATGATGCGTGAATTAGATGCGGCTGACCTAGGATTGCTTACTATGTGCGACCTTGATTTCATTACTGCCAGTGTCTACCATCCAAATATCAAGCTGATTCGAGAAAAGACTCTAATGAATGGTGATGATTGTTGTGATTTCACCTACATTTGGGAGAAAGAGTAAGACATGATCATTCACAAAAACAATCTTTCATAATAGCTCGGATTACTGCGTCATTGAGCATTTGTTCATCTGGAAGGCCTGTAATTCTTGAATCACATATTTTGATTGTAGGAAGCATGGAAATATCCTCTGTGCCGCACCCACAATCGTCTCCAGATTCTACATCAACTTGAACAATCGCACTGGAGGGAACGCCAAAACTAGATAGTGCCTCTTCAAGGATTTCAGCTGCTGGGTCACAGAAGATACATCGTTCTGTTTTGTACATTATAATACAGCTACATTTTCCACATGGTGTAGCATTTTGTACATCTGGCACGGTCTTAGCCTCTGCATTCATTGGTTATCCCTTACGGTTAGAAAAACAAACATGTCCCTAGTATTTGTTTCATAAACGATAGGTCTATGAAATCACTCTGGCGTGTCTGATTCCCAATCCTAATATCATTAAATATGTTATAACTGTAATTTGTCCGTATGTATGAGAAAAATACATCCCACTCTGAGAGAAAGAGAGAGGTTACGCGAAACTAAATCCCTATTATACTGAATATAAGTCACCGTGGTACCTTAGATTTCAGATACTTGTTCGGTTGTCTGTTATCGTACCAGAACGAGGTGAAATGAGATTACACCCTCAAAAAATTATATTTTCATACTGGTTCTTGTCATATCTGCTGGAATACTTCCTCCGGTTACAATGGCTGCTGAGATTAGTGAAGAGCTGCCCAGTATCGTAAAAGTAACTGTGCCATCTATTCCTCGTACATGGGATCCCGTATCTCTATTGTACGATAATCAATGGCATGATTCAGCAGAGGTTGATGAAGAAATAGAAAATATTCATACAAGTGTACCAGAACTTGTTGATGTTGAAGTAATTGGTCAGAGTTACCAAGGTAAGAACATAACGTGTCTTCGAATCACGAATGAACAAAACGCTGTTCAAAAGGCTCAGACCTTAGTTGTTGCACAGCACCATGGTCGAGAACAAGTGACTGTAGAGATGGCACTTCGTTTTGTCCTACGACTAGTCAATGGTTATGGTGTAGATGCTGCATTGACTGAACACATAGATACGCAAGAAATCTATGTTATTATGACGCTTAATCCAGATGCTCTCGATGTCGTCGTTAATGACGGGAACCACTGGTTGAGGAAGAACCTCCGTCCCTATGATAATGATGGGGATGGGCTATTCGGGGAGGACGATGTAGAAGATGTAGATGGTGATGGTCACATCTCTGAGTTCGATGTGTATATCAAAGACTATCCCGAGGAAGTTCCCGCCATTTATGATATTGATTATGCCTATTATGAAGGTATAGACAACGATGGGGACGGTCTATTCAATGAGGATGAGGTTGGACTTGTTGATTTGAATAGAAACTATCCGACCTTTTGGGATGGTGGTGATACGGATGTAACCACACAAGTCTATAGGGGTACTGCTCCATTCTCAGAACCTGAAACACAAGCATTCAGAGATTTTGCTCTCAATCATACTTTTGCCATGGCATACTCTCTTCATTCTGGAATCAATGCAACCTACTTTCCAGCTGATGAGTCAGATAACTGGTTCGAACCAAGTCTCTACTATGGGATGGCTGCCGACTACAGTGACATCCTTCCTTCAGGATTCAATAACATAGCAGGTTATCCTCAAGTATTTGATGACAGGATTATATCAACAACCTATGGAGGCTGGGGCGAATGGATGTATACTGAGAGGGGATGTACGGTTCCAATAACATTCGAACTCTACACCAATGCGTCAGTCCATGAGGATGCAGCATCTCCTATAATTGTAAATAACTCCACTCTCATCATTCGTGAATGGAAGGGTATCTATGGTTATTTCGCTCCAGTAGAGTCTACTATCAATGATTTGTGGAACGATATTGTTGGTGCCTTTGATTATCTTCTTGAGATGACTCCTAGAGTGAACTTTGTCGCTACAGGTATTACTGGTGGAGTTACTGCTGGGCAGGATGTAGATATCACTTTGAGCATGGAGTGCTTGAGTTCCCGACTTGGTAGCAAAGACGCAATCTTGGTTCTTGATGAAAATGGTGTAGAATTAGATTCTTTGATTGCAGTTGGAGCTGCTCAGACGATAGTCAGCTCTCCATCCTTTACCCTTCCCGAAGATTTGGATTCGTCTGGGTATGTAATTCTGGTTGGTTGTAACTACACGGGATATACAAAGTTCCTAGTAACCACTGGCGGTACAGGTTCTGGACTAGATCCACTTCTTTTGGTTGTTGGAATTGGTCTCGCTGTTACATTAGTCGCTATCGTAGTTGTAATCTATATGAAAAAGAGAACCTGAATTCTAAGAATCAGATCTCTTGCACGAAGGGGCAATTGAGCCTCTTCTGCTCTTTTTATTTGTATGACAAACTTTCAAGAGTACTCTTTGCACAATTTCTATTGTTTGGGACACAGGACACGTGAGTATTTAATGCCGGATCA
>Ga0307423_1001362_pt1 | contig 14823 bp, 16 predicted proteins | sample SalMarWE160310MG_FD_202154 | JGI IMG/M metagenome (GOLD analysis project Ga0307423, IMG submission 202154) | Salt marsh sediment microbial communities from the Plum Island Ecosystem LTER, Massachusetts, United States - WE1603-10 | ecosystem: Environmental > Aquatic > Marine > Intertidal zone >...
TCCCGCCCGAATACATCGAAGAATTTACAAAACTTCAGGACCAGGTACCGCCGGTCCCTTTCAACCATATCAGGGATATTATCCAGAAAGAACTCAGACGTCCTTTGGAAGATATTTTTGCTGAGTTTACACGGGAATCCATGGCCGCCGCTTCTGTGGCACAGGTCCATATGGCCACGCTTTTCAGCGGCGAACAGGTTGCTGTCAAAGTTATCCGCCCAGGCATTGACAAGGAAATCCGCAAAGATATCCGCCTGATGAACGCCATCTCAAAAAGGGCTGAAAAAGCCTTTGAAATCGCCCGTGTCATCGGTGCCGCTAATCTGGTAAAAGAATTTGAACGGATTATTTTTAAAGAGCTCGACATGTTCATCGAAGCCGGGAATATAGAGAAATTTGCCAAGAATTTCGAAACCATCGATGAAATTTATATTCCTAAAGTCTATTGGGATTACACTTCCAAATCGGTCCTGACCATGGAACATATCCCCGGCATTAAAATGGACCGGGTGGATGACATCAAGGCTCATGGAATCGACCCAAAAGAAGTCGCATTGATCGGACTCCGTTCCTTTTCGCGTCAATTGATGGATTTCGGTTTTTTCCATGGTGATCCCCATTCCGGAAATACCATCGTCATGTTTGACGGTCGTGTCAGTCTGGTCGATTTCGGCATTATGGGCTATCTGGACGATGAAACCATGCAGCACATCGCAAATCTCTTTCTGGGCTATGCTGAACATGACTATGATATGGTGATGGAAGCATTGCTGGATACCGAACTCATCAATGAAGAGACCATGGACCTCAAGGGCTTCCGCAGAGACCTTATGGATACGAGTGAGCCTTTTTACGGACGGAGTTTACAGACGGTTTCCGTCAAAGAAGTCTATGACCAGGTCATACATCTGGTATACAAATACAAGATCCGGTTGCCGAGGAATCTTTTGCTCCTCTTTAAGACCTTTATTCAAACAGAAGCCCTCGGCAAGATACTGGGAAGTGACGCCAGCCTTTTAGAAATAACGAAACCCTATGCCAAAGAACTGATCAAACGAAGTTATCTGGCAAAAAGCGCCTTGAGAAATATTCGAAAAGACACACTGGCCATGGGCAACCATATGAAAATGATGCCTAAGCTTGTCCATAATATTCTCGATCAAACCGCCAAAGGCAAACAGCGGATAGAACTCCGGCATACCGGTTTTCAGGAAATTAATACCCAGCTTATAAAAAGCATTAATCGGGTGATCATCGGGGTGGTCATTTCCGCTTCCCTCATTGCCGCTGCAATGGTGTTGAATGCACCCCAACACATCTTTTCATTTACAATCGATTTTTTCGGCTTTAAAGAGGTTCCCCTGACAGCGATTTTAGGAATGACCGGCTATGTCATTGCCACAATTTTGGCCGTCTGGCTCATCATCATGATTTTGCGATCCAGAAAGCTATAATTATAAATGGGAATTCGCCCCTAACGTTAAAAATAAGTCTTTGCTCCTGCATAACGCGTTTTATAGTACCGGTTGTTTAGAGACGATCTTCTCACTCCTTTTCCTTTCCCGGGTGCATGAATAAACTGACCGTTTCCATCATATATTCCGACATGGGAAATTTTTCCGCTACCGGAAGTATGAAAAAACACCAGATGCCCTTTTTTAAGCTCGCTTTTGCTGACAGGCATGCCTGTATGCCATTGCGATCGAGACGATCTGGGAAGATCCAATCCATTCAGACGGTATACCGTCATGGTAAAGCCGCTGCAGTCGAATCCCTCTTCCACTGACTCGCCGCCCCATCTGTAAGGCACACCGATGAAACTGTCTGCTGTTCGCAAAATGTTATCTCTCAAGTGGGCCATTGAATAATTCCTGGGAGCTACAATATAGAAATTGTGGATAATACCTTTAGAAGAAAGCGATTTAGCCCTGTTGACAGCAGCCGCTCTGGATGAAAAATTACCGAATCGAACCTTGTATAAACCCGAATGATGTAAAAAATGATAGGCATTTACATCCTGTTTGCGTAATTTTTCGGTAAATCGTACAGCGTTATCCATATTTGAGAACGCGCCCACCTGAATGGTGTAATGGATTGATGGCAGAGAGATCGGCGAGGCAGGTTTGGGGGATGGCGTTACAGGGGTACGACTGCATCCAAAGAACAATAAGACTGTAACTAAAAGAATAAAGGACACGATTCGTTCTTCAAAATCAACGCTTTTGTCCCTGGTGAAATTAAAAAAGTCCATTCAACAAACCTTCCTATCAACAGATACATCTTTTAAGTTGAGCATTAGGTTACTGATTCAAGTCTCGCACCCTTCATTCTCATCTGTTCCAATAAGGAGGTGCTGGCCGGGATAATTTTTTAAGGTAAAATTGTACGGATGTGATGATTCTCTCACAAACTTCTTCCTGTGTAAAATCTTTACACTCTATCGTAACATCTGCGTATTTTTTATATAAAACAATACGTTCCTCAAACAGATCCTTAAGGCTTTGACCCGGACGTTTTACAAGACCTCTTGTCGCAAAATCGCGAATCCTTGATTCCAGTACCGGCAATTCAACGTTCAAAAAGACAACCACACCATTTGACTTCAGGTGCGTCATGGCCGCATGGCTGTATACGGCACTGCCCCCGGTGGCGATGACATGATTGAAACGATCGAGTTTTAACAGGATACGTTCTTCGATCTCGCGTAACACCATGTAACCTTTCGTATTAACGATATCCTGAAGGGTTCGACCCTGAGATGTCTGGATAAGCACATCCGTATCGACAAAATCGCTTGATATCAACTTTGCCAAAATAATGCCCACAGTGCTCTTCCCTGAACCGGGCATTCCAATCAGAACAATATTGGACGGATTTTTAAGCATGATATTTTAGAAACTCATTAACCATGGGAACGATTCTGTCTGCTGCATCTTCGAGAACATAATGGCCGGCATCTTTGAAGGTCTTTACTTTCGCATCAGGAAAACGGCGCTGCCACTCCAAAAGATAATCCATGTCAAAGACAAAATCGTGTTCACCCCATAAAATGAGCATGGGAATGTGATTTAATTTATACAGGTTGTCATCCACATATTTTGAAAGGCTGTAACTCGGATCCGTTTTTTTAACAGGAATATCCTGAACAAACTTTAATGTGGCGATCCTGTTGTTCCAGCTATTGTACGGCGCAATGAGACCCGATTTTACATCCGTTTCCAGGCCTTTGTAAGAGGCCATGAAAAGCGCGCTGCACGCGAAAATATTAAAGCCGAGGACCGCCAATGTACCAAACGGCTTAATATTTCGTATCAGTCGAAGTCTTATGGGAAGTGCTTTTCCCTCCGGCAAAAGAAAGGCCGCGGTATTCATGATGACCAATCGGGAGATCCTTTCCGGATATCTCAAAGCATACGCCATGCCGATCATCCCCCCCCAGTCATGGAGCACTAGGGTTATATTTTGGTTTATCCCTAAGTCATTCAGAAGATGCTCCACGTCGTCGACACGGCTCTTCAGATGATAATCATATTGATCGACACTCGGTTTGTCCGACAGGCCGCAACCGATGTGGTCCGGCACAATGGTACGAAATTGCGATGACAAGCCTTTAAGCAGGTTACGAAAATAAAACGACCACGTGGGATTTCCGTGAAGCATGATCACCGGATCACCTGAACCTTGGTCAAGGAAGTGATAATTCAGGCCGTTTATTTTTATATAATTGGATTTAAACGGGTAAAGATGGCGAATTGAAGAAATATCTATGTGTTTGGTCTTATGTAACATCCAGCCCTAATAGAGTATGTGTTCTCGGGGTGTGCTTCCTCGTGTCCTCGTGTAAAGATACTCTTGAATTTTGCACGAGTCGGAGGCTTTTTATATGCAAGGCATTTAAGGGCGAAGCCATAGTGAGCTATTACGAGTCCTTAATAACGCTGCATATGAAAACCTCCGGCTTGCCCTTTGGGTGAAAATTGATGAGAAAAAAGATTCTAAAATCCTCTTCAAATAAGTATCCCGAGGATTCTCATTAATTTTCATGCAAGATTTAAGATGTTATTCATCCAGTCTGAACAGCTTCCGAGTAACGTCGAGATAGACGGATTTGTCCTGGTGTTGTCCACTGCTTTTTAGCAGTATCGTGGGATCATGAAGTATTTTATTGACCATTGCCTCCGTCATCCTGTTGATGGCCTTGAGGTCATCAGACGAAAGATGTTTAACTGCCTGCAGGGTTTTTTCTAATTCCCCCTTGGCTATTTCTTCAACCTTTTTCCTCAATTCAACAATCGTCGGTATGACCTCCAGATTCTCATACCACTGCCGGAAACCGATCACGGCCTCATCAACGATTCTTTCTCCTTTTATCGCTTCTTTGTTGCGATCCTCGACGTTTTCATCTACAATTCCTTGAAGGTCATCGATATCATAAACATATGAATTGGATAGCCGGTTGATTTCCGGATCGATATCACGAGGGACAGCAATGTCGATAAAGAAAAGCGGGCGATTGTGACGGCGGCGTGCGATTCCTTTGACATGATTTCGCGTAACAACGTAATCGGGAGAACCGGTTGAACTGATGATGATGTCTACCTGTTTTAAGGCGTCCTCAATTTCATCGAACCGGATCGCCTGTCCTTTAAATTTCATGGCCAGGTCAACGCCGGTCTCAAACGTTCTATTGGCAACCAGAATATCCCCTGCCCTGTTTCGAATCAGGTGTTCCACCGCAAGCTCCGCCATTTCACCGGCGCCGATAAGCAGCACTTTTTTTCCTTCAAAGGTTCCGAAAATTTTTCGCCCAAGTTCAACGGCCGCATAACTGATGGATACTGCATTATCTCCGATCCCGGTTTCAGTCCGAACCCGTTTGGCCACGAAAAAAGTTCGATGGAGTAATTTGTTCAAAAGAACACCGGAAGTCTTGGTTGTTGTGGCCATTTGATAGGCTTCTTTTATCTGGCCCAGGATCTGCGGTTCTCCCACAATCATTGAATCAAGACTGGCGGCAACCCTGAATACATGCCGGACGGCATCATCGCCTTCATGAATGTAGAGGGATTTTTCAAATTCGGAAACCGGAATATGTTTCAATTCGGAAAGAAAATCTTTAACAGCATCCACCGCGTTGGTTTTGTCCTGGACAATCATGAGAACTTCCACACGATTACAAGTGGAAAAAAGCATCACTTCACGGATAGACGGAAGTTTTTGAAACGCTGTTAAGGCAACGGCAGTCTCATCCTTTGAGATGGCAATGCACTCTCTCAGAGCTACCGGCGCTGTTTTATGATTCAATCCCAGCAATACGATGTCTAACATACTTCCCATAATTCCATTTACATCCGGGTAAATTCTCCGTGATGGCCCTTTAACAAAAAGTTGACCCCCAGAAACGTAAATAAAATAACAGCAAAACCGATGATGGCCATAATCGCCGCCCGGCGTCCCCGCCACCCAAATGTCAGACGCTGGTGGAGGAGGGCAGCATACAAGAGCCAGGTGATACCGGACCAGACTTCCTTGGGATCCCAGCTCCAGAATCTTCCCCAAATCGATTTGGCATAAATTAAACCCATTATCAGCCCAAACGTCATCATGGTAAAACCGGTAACGATGCATGCATACCCGGTATGGTCCAGCAGTTCCAAAGAAGGAAGCCGTTTGAAAAAGAAACCACGATGTTTGGATTTAATGGCATGCTCCTGTAGAAGATACAAAAGTCCTGCGCCACAGGCCAGTGCCAACGACGCTTCGCCGATAAAGATCGCCACAACGTGCACAACAAGCCAAATGCTTTTCAAGATCGTTTGGGTCTCGCTCGGTACGTTCGGTAAACGGGCTGCGATGACCATCACGATCGTAATTAGGGGGGCAGCATAAATTCCCAGAATCTTGAGACGATACCTGTATTGAAACATCAGGAAAACACCTGCGATGGTCCAACTTACCAATGAGAGTGTTTCATGAAGGTTACTGACAGGAAATTGTCCTGACTGAACAAATCGATAACCCAATTCCACCGTATGGCATAAAAATCCGGTTGCCAAGAGGTAAAAACCGGTTTTCTGAAGATAATCTTTTTGAAGGAAAAGATACAAAAAATATCCGATGGTACTCAGCAAATAACATATAATGACCAGAAGAAATAAAGGTTCCACTTATTCAATCCTTTGTGAATCTATCGATACATACCCATTAATATTTTGAATTCATACCCTTCACCCAAGACTTCAAGAAGCAATGAATTGATACGATCGGTATCACCGTCTTTCAGCATTTGAACGAGATCCCTTTCGATCAACTGCTCAAAAAGATGCTTATGTGCCTCGGGTTCATGGTCTTGGCTTAAAAGTTTTTTGCGGATCGCGCCCATCAGATCCAAAAATTCAGCATATTCGTCCCCAAATTCCATTTCAAGATGTTTGCGCAATTTTTTAGCAAACGCAGGGCTTTTCCCTGATGTCGATATGGCAATAATCAAATCTCCCCGGTTTACAATGGACGGAAGGATAAAGTTACATGCTTTAGGACGATCTGCAATATTGCACAATAAACCGCGGCGTTCAGCCTCGGCATGGATTTGAAAGTTCAATTCCTGATTATCGGTTGCACCGATAACAAGAAAACGATCATCAAGATCGGTGATTTGAAAGGGTTTTTCTTTAAGATTTATCACGCCGTTATTTGAAAACTGATGCAACTTCTCGGTAGCAGCGGTGCTGACAACCGTTACATTTGCACCACATGCCAGAAGCGTCAAAACCTTGCGAGTACCCACAGATCCGCCGCCGACCACCAGACAATTTCTATTTTTTATATCAAGATATATGGGATAATATCTCATAATTCAAATTTGATGAGCTCTTAAAAAGTCAAAATTGAGACGGCAAAGTAAAAAGTTCAGGTTCCCCCGCAACACCAGCGGGATAAAAAGGCGTCGCGAATTTTGTGGAATGAGGCGTACTTATGTACGCCGCAGTGAACACGAAATGAAGCGCAACGCAGAAATTGGATTTTTTACGAAGCCGTCAAATATCTATGGTCATCAAGTCTTCAGCCAGAACCAATGGGCCGGGATAGGTTTTCCGGCACTCTTTTTCCACATCCACCTGATCGCATTCAGGATAAAAATGCGTTAGAACCAGTTTGCGGACATTTGCCCTTTTCGCAATTTCACCGGCAAGAGAAGGCGTCAGATGCCCTTTTACCTTCAAATTATCGGGAAGCGCCGATTCACAGATGAGTACATCCGCATTTTTAGAAAGCAACACCAGATTGTCTGAAAAATCCGTATCACCGGAATAGACGACGGATATCCCGTCTGAACCGGTGATTCGGTATGCAATGCTCTCCGGGTTGTGTTCCACAGGAATCGATTCCACCTTAAAGTTATCAAACCGACGTATGTCATGATTGGTATTGTCAAGTTCAATAATATTCAAAAGATTGGTGTCAAGTTCGATCCAATGTCCATAGACCAATTTTAAGTTTTCATAAAATTTTATAAATCCCTTTCCCGCTGCTAAAGTCAGCGGAATCTTACGACGACTCCCATCCGGGTATTTGTTGGAAAACAAAAATGGAACCAATTCACTGGTATGGTCCGGATGAAAATGGCTGTAAAAAATAAAGGAAACATCGTAAATTTCAACGCCGGCTTCCAGAAGCCTGCGCATTGTACCGGCTCCGGAATCAAAAAGCAGGATACTGTCGCCTGCTCTCATGAGCACGGAACACGAACTTCTCTTGAGTGAGGGGACACACGTGCCGGAGCCGAGGATGGTCACAGACAGTTTGTTATGATTTGGCGTCATTTTTTTCCTGCTCTTTTTTCAATCCGTTGGATGATCCATTTTAAGAGCTTTTCATCATTTTCATAATTGACCTCGTCCTTGAGCGCTTCAAGTGGAATTTCAGCACGTGCCGCACTCTTATGGCCGCCGGCGGAACCGAATTCACCGAAACTCTCTTTGGCCACTTTTCCTGCGTCTTTCCGAAGCCCGTCGTTTCTAAAAATAAGAACCAGTTTATTGGCATATAGACCTGCTACGATGCTCCAGTCAACAGAACTTATTTTCATAAAAAAATCTGCGAGCAATACGCATACATCAGGGTTCACTACAGGGCCAATATGAGAAAACGCACGTCCTTTACGAATCCGCTTACTGGCAAGTGCGATTTCAAAATACTTTAAAAAATCGAGTCTGAGTTCCGATCGCTCTATCTTATTGACAATGTTTAGGTTGGCATGACGGTAAAGAAACTGAAAAGCCCTGATGTCTTCGATTAAGGTTTGGCGAACAAAGTTGTCCGTATCCGTCTTAATAGCATAAAACAAGCCGGCGGCAAGCTTTTTAGACGGTTTGATTTTTGCCGCTCTTAAATACTCGGTCATGATACTTGCTGTGGCGCCGTATTTGGAGCGAATGTCCAGAAATGACGCATGAACGACCGTTCCAGGATGATGGTCGATAATGACATCTATTGGAAAACGAGAAAACAACTCATTATGGTCCGGTTGTGAATCCACCATCACAAAACGGGAAAAACACTCTTTTACAATATCTTTAACCGGAACAAGATTCACGCCCAATAGCCGGATCATGGTGATGTTGTCCGGACGTTTAATAACATTGATGTTGGATATGGTCACACCAGCGACCCTTCTCCAGAGCAACCTTTTAACCGCCATGGCGCTGGCAATGGCATCTGGATCGGCATTAATCAGGATGAGAACATGATCATCGTGTGAAAACTGATCATAAAACCGCCTTAATTTTTCGGTGTTCGATATGGTCATTCAATAGGCCTCATTAAAGAACTTAGGGGCTTCGCCTCAATTGGAATAATGGAGTAATGGAATGATGAGTTTAAAGTTTTTTTTGACAATTTAAATAGTTTGTCTCCGTTCTTATTCCCAACCTTCCAACATTCCATTCTTCCATACCAGTGTCATGAATAAATTGCGATTAAAAGAGTTATGATTTTGATAAGTTGTAGAATTTCATAGATGTTCAATTAATATATTACAAATTAAGTTTATGCAATAATACATTTCTCTTTTTAGAAATCGTTGAAATTTGCAACAAATTGATTTATCTGCTTGACAGCTTAGATTATTATCTGCTATCTGACTAACGGCTTTAAATCAGCACAACCTGTCCATTTAGATATATATCGGTAAATCAAACAGTTACAATGAGACAGGACGCGCTATAAAAAATGGTTTTCAACTATAAAAAAAACCGGCCGTGGATTGAAAATCTTTCCATCATTACACAACTCGGTCTGACCATGGTCGGTTGTATTTTTTTTTGTTTTTTTGTTGGCCGGTACCTCGATAGGTTTTTTGGAACCAAAGGTATATTCGTAGCTATTTTTACAGTTTTAGGTGTTATTGGCGGTGGGGTTGTCGTATATCGTCAGATCCTTGAAATTACTGAAACCAAAGAAGAAGATAACCATTCCAACCATGGAATCGATTAGGGAAACCCAAAAAAAATATTGTACCAGAGCGATTACAGCCGCAATTTTTATTGGGCTCTTTTTTATTATCGCCGGCCAGATACCGGTTGGTAAAGGGCTGATCTTAGGAACTATTTTCAGTATTATCAATTTTATAATCATGGGAGAAATTCTTCCCCTTCGAATCGGCAAATCCAACAATAAAACTTTTTTATTATCCCTTGGCTCCATATTCTTGAGGTATATCCTTCTTGCGGTGCCGTTGATCATTGCCGTTAAATTTGAGCAGTATAACTTTATTTCTGTAATTTTCGGAATTTTTATGATTCAATTTTTCATTCTGGCGGATCATTTTAAACGTCTTATAACCGCTACTCGGAAAAAACAGGCCTAGAAAATCATGGAAGATCTCGGTTTAATCCATCAGCTTATCATTCCGTTTTTTGGTCATAATATAACTTTAAACGTTGAAGTCATCGTGATGACCTGGATTGTCATTATGGCACTTCTTTGCTTTGGTTTTTTTGCGACCAAAACAAAGAGTCGACTCCCCGGGCCGTTGCAGGTCGTTGGAGAACTTTTTGTCAAACATCTTTTCGAACTGACCGAAGACGCACTGGGAGAGGAGCTTTCAAAGAAATACGCGCCCATGATATGTGCGCTGTTCATGTTTTTGGTTCTTTCCAACTGGCTTGGAATCATTCCCCACCTCGAAGAACCGACAAAGGATTTGAATACGCCTTTAAGTCTTGGACTTATGGGATTTTTTATCGCTCATTATGCGGGTATCAAGGCAAAGGGATTAAAAACGTATCTTAAAGATTACTGCGAACCCATGTTTATTATGGCGCCGTTGAACATCATCGGAGAACTCGCTAAGGTGATTTCCATCTCTTTTCGTCTTTTCGGCAACATCATGGGAGGTGCGATTATTATTCTGGTGGTGTCTTATTTAACGTACAATATCATTACACCACCTTTTCTGAATGCATTTTTCGGCATGTTCGTTGGAACGATTCAGGCGTTTGTATTTACCATGCTGACAGTGGTCTATATTGCGGTACAGGTAAAATAATTTATGGCATACGACATTCAAACTTGGATCAAGGTAGCAGCTTTTAGTGGCGGCGGAATGGCCATGGGTTTCGGTGCCATAGGAGCGGCGATTGGCGAAGGATTTACGGCCGCAAGTGCCAATGAAGCCATCGGCCGAAATCCCAAATTATCCGGTGAAATCTTTAAATCCATGCTGGTTGGGCAGGCCATTGCCGAGTCTGCTTCAATTTTTGCGCTGGTCATTGCTTTGATGTTGCTGTTTACTAAATTTCCGTCAAACACCTTGACGCCGTTCGTATTGATAGCGGCGGGACTGTGCATGGGACTCGGTGCCATCGGGTCCGGCGTGGGTTCCGGATTTCCCGCCGGGGCCGCCTGTACGGGAATGGCGCGGCAACCCCAGGTGAGTGGACGGTTAACTACAAATATGCTGATCGGTTCCGCAGTGTGCCAGACGCCGGCCATTTTTTCACTGGTTGTTGCATTTATTCTGTTGTTTACCGATTTCTCTATACATCCTTTTTCACCCACCTGGGCGGCTATTTTGGGAGCGGGGATTTCATCGGGATTCGGCGCCATCGGATCCGGGCTGGGGGGCGGTCTGGTTGCGGAAGCCAGCTGTGACGGCATTTCCAGACAACCTGAAACCGCTACGCCGGTAACCAACGTCATGCTGCTGGGACAGGCGGTTACCCAAACAACGGCCATTTATGCCCTTTTGGTCAGTTTTATTCTGATGTTTAAATCTTTCCCGTCTACGGATTTGCTTGCACCGCCCATGGCATTGCTGTCAGCCGGAATATGTATGGGTATCGGCGCCATCGGTCCGGCAATCGGTGAAGGTTTTGCCGGCCGCAGTGCGGTGGCATGGATTGGTCGTAATCAAAAACATATTGCAGATCTAACCAGGTTAATGCTGGTGGGCCAGGCAGTGGCCGAATCCACAGGGATTTATTCATTGGTCATCGCTTTGGTGTTGATTTTTGTGGTGTAAATAAGACATATAAATATAAATAAACAATAAAACCATTCAGGAGGGACAAAATGGCAATTGAAGGTGCAGATATTGTAAAGGCAGCTGCTTTTCTTGGTGCAGGAATTTCAATGGGAATCGGTGCCATCGGGCCTGGTGTCGGTGAAGGAATGGCTGCAGCGAAAGCATGTGAAGCCATCGGTAAAAACCCCAAAGAAGCGGGACTTTTAACCCGAACCATGCTGGTGGGCCAGGCGGTTTCCGAATCTACAGGGATCTACTCACTGGTTATCGCATTGTTACTGTTATTCGTTGTGTGATTTCTAAACGGTATATAAAAAAAAACAGCCATGCATATTATCAGCAACATCGCTCTAATTACGATCAATGAGACGCTATTCGTGCAGCTTCTCTCTTTTTTGATCTTCTTGTTTATTATCAATCGCATCATGTTTCGCCCTTTACAAAATGTTATGAATGAAAGGGTAAATTACATAGATAAGATAAAAGTTGATACCGTTGATGCGATCCAAGAACTCGAAGACCTTACGGAAAAACTGAAAGTGCAGGAATCGGAAGTAAGGGCTCAAGCATTCGAATTGAAGAAAGAACTCGAAGAATCGGGAAGCGCAAAAAGTGCTGAAATCTTTGCTTCTACAAGAGAAGAGATTGAAGCGATAAAAGAAAAGACCGAAAAGCAAGTTAACGTTCAGATTTCTGAAGCCAGAAAACATATCCAGGAGGAATCCGAAGCTCTGGCGGTAAACATCATGGAAAAGTTGCTGGATCGGAGACTGGCTTAATGAAACATATGGATAAAATAGGCGGTATATTCTTTTATCTCATGGCAATGGTTTTGAGTCTTCATTTTTTGGGTCATGATGCCCTTGCAGCCGAAAAATCGAGCAGCTGGCGGCCAATGTATGACCTTATTTTGAGGTGGATCAATTTTGGAATTATTGTCTTCGTGATCATCAAATACGGAAAAACGCCGATAATGAATTTTCTTCGGGGCCAAAAAGACAAGCTGGCGCAGGAAATCAATCGGCTTGAGAATGAAAAAAAAGATGCAAAGGCAAAAATAAAGAAAACGCTCAAAACAGTCGATGAAAGTGAAATACGTTTTTCAGAACTTAAAGACCGGATTGTTCAACAGGGTGAAAAGAAAAAAACAGAAATTATAGAATCTGCTCAGAACCAGAGCAAGATGATGCTCGAAGATGCAAAACGCAGAATCGATACCCATTTCCTACAGGCCAAGAATGAGTTCAGGGCTGAATTGATTGATAAAGCCATGGATATGGCCATGGAACGACTTCCTAAGGAAATCACCCCTGAAGACAACGATAAATTCACCCATCTATTTCTGGACAGCGCTTCAAAATAATATAAACGTCTAAACAGATTCAAAATCCCGGTTCGCTATGAACCGGGATTTTTGTTTTTAAGGAATAATGTTCTTGACTAAATGAATAACGTGTATTAAATGAGAGTTATTATCATTTAGTTTGCAATATTGATTGATTCGGAAAGAGAGTTTACTAATGGCTGCTCCTGAAAAACGATTTGAATCCATTGTAAAAAAATTAAGGGAAAACGATCATAAGCTCACCCCCCAACGCCTGGCTGTGATCAAGATCCTGGCCAGAAGTGACGGTCATCCAAGTGTCGAAAGGATTTACGAGCAGCTGCAAGATGATTTCCCGACCATGAGCCTGGCAACGGTGTATCGCAATGTCATGCTCATCAAATCACTGGGAGAAGCTTTAGAACTCGGCTTTGCAGATGGGAGCAACCGCTATGACGGCAACAAGCCTTATCCCCATCCGCATGTGATCTGTATCCGATGTAAGAAAATTATTGATCCGGATCTGGATAGTCTTAAGGATATGACCAAGGAAGTTGCCGATGAAACCGGTTTTGAAATACTGACACATAGACTTGATTTTTTCGGTATATGCAGCAATTGTATGGCAGAGTAAGTTTAATATATTTTTTTGCCATTAATTGATAGTCGTTATCATATAATATTTTATGTCTATAATTAAATGAATGAGGAGGTCAACATGTCTGAAAAGATAAAACTGACCAGTAATGTTGGTGCCCCTGTCGCTGATAATCAGAATGTAATGACAGCCGGCCCCGGATTTTGCGCTTAAAAAATGGTGTGACGTTCTTCCAACGATCCTTCAAGTCCCCATTTTCACTTAAATCAATCGATAAATCCGCTAAAGTTAATAGATACATGGGCACCGAAGCACGATATTCATAGCAGCACGGTGCATAAGTTCAGACAACTAAAGGAGGTAACATTATGAATGAAGGTAGCAAGTGCCCGGTAACGGGCAGAGCTGACAAACCCATTGCCGGCGGTGGCACGTCGATCCGGGACTGGTGGCCGAATCAGTTGAATATTAACATTCTACACCAGCATTCTTCCAAGTCCAATCCGATGGGCGAAGAGTTCAACTATTCGAAGGAATTCAAGAAACTCGACCTGGAGGCTCTGAAAAAGGACCTCTATTCGCTGATGACCGACTCGCAGGACTGGTGGCCGGCCGATTACGGTCACTACGGGGGGCTCTTCATCCGGATGGCATGGCACAGCGCCGGTACCTACCGCATGGGCGACGGCCGCGGGGGCGGAGGGTCCGGCAACCAGCGCTTTGCGCCTGTCAACAGCTGGCCGGACAACGTGAACCTCGACAAGGCGCGCCGTCTGCTCTGGCCGATCAAGCAAAAGTATGGCAAGAAAATCTCCTGGGCCGACCTGATGATCCTCGCCGGCAACTGCGCGCTTGAGTCGATGGGATTCAAGACGTTCGGCTTCGGCGGCGGGCGCGAGGACGTTTGGGAGCCGGAAGAGGACATTTATTGGGGCTCTGAGGCCGAGTGGCTTGGCGATAAACGCTATTCGGGCGATCGGGATCTCGAGAATCCGCTCGCCGCCGTGCAGATGGGCCTGATCTACGTGAACCCGGAAGGCCCGAACGGCAACCCGGATCCGGTCGCCTCGGGCCGTGACGTACGAGAGACCTTCGCGCGCATGGCCATGAACGACGAAGAGACCGTCGCACTCGTCGCCGGCGGGCATACGTTCGGCAAGTGTCATGGCGCGGGCGATGCGGCACATGTGGGTCCCGAGCCCGAGGCCGCCGGCATCGAGGAGCAGGGACTCGGCTGGAAGAGCAGCTTCGGCAGCGGCAAAGGCGGCGATACGATCGGCAGCGGCATCGAGGGCGCCTGGAAGCCGAACCCGACCAAATGGGACATGGGCTATCTGAACGTGTTGTTCAAATACGAGTGGGAGCTGGTCAAGA